>OJIH01000001.1_pt1 | contig 55192 bp, 55 predicted proteins | sample 1595351 | NCBI WGS metagenome assembly OJIH01 (sample SAMN05416697, study PRJEB24817) | seawater metagenome | isolation source: Sea water | place: Canada:Atlantic | collected 2013-07
TTTTTCTGAGAGGGAGGGATTATTAATAGTTAGCCGAGTTCAATGAGCCTCCCCCCTGGGGTAAAGTCTGTATAAATATGCGAGGGATAGTAGATTTTTCTACCTATATGAAATATATAGAATATTATTCTATTTAAATCAATGACTTACATTGAAATAGCTATTAATTAGTTAGTATTTATCTAATTAATTGGTTGCTATATTACATGCCCGATTGTAGCACATATGTAGCACATTGCTATATTTGGGTTTAGGTTTATTGGCTAAAAGCCTTATGTAATATGGTGGTTATGGGTGGACTTGAACCACCGACCCCAGCATTATGAATGCTGTGCTCTAACCAGCTGAGCTACATAACCAAAAAGAGCGCCTATTATCGAAATTTTTCTTGAAAAAGTCAAGCTAAACCAGCAAATAAGCACCATATTATTATCATTCTTCCAGTATCAGCTAGAATTCAATATAAAATTTAGTTACTTTCATGCACTTAACTTAATTTTAATGGAACAGAAAGTTCTTAAGATTGCCCTTACAGGTGGAATAGCTTCAGGAAAAACTCTAGTAAGTGACTTATTAGAAATTCATGGATGCTATATCATTGACCTAGACATTATTTCCCGGGAAGTTGTGTTACCAGGATCAGATGGCCTAAAAGAACTCGTAGAAGCTTTTGGTAAATCAATACTTCTATCTGATGGGACACTTGATCGTAAAAATCTGCGTGATGAGCTCTTTAAAAAAGGAAGAAATAGAGCGCAAATTGAGCAGATACTTCATCCAAAGATACTCCAGAAAATGAAATCTTCAATGGATGATTGTAGAGAAGGAATTATGATTGTAGTAATACCCCTCCTGGTAGAAAAAGAACTATGGGGGCCATTCGATAGAGCTATAGTTGTAGATTGTGAAACCGAAACGCAGTTGATACGACTAATGTCTAGAGACAATATTGATAAAGAAAAAGCAAAAATAATGCTGCTTTCTCAATCAAGTCGAGAAAAACGCCTTCAATTAAATAATTATATTCCTACTGATGTTATTGAAAATAACTCAAAAATAAGTGAGCTAAAGGACAAAGTAAACACCCTTAATCAAAAACTACTTGCTCTTCTTTAGTACTTAAATTACTTCTAGCTCTAACAATTACTCATTACGAATAAGTGGGTATACCTTGGGGCTAAAGATACTTTTATTTGCCATCAAAATAAGTACAAAAGATACTGTTGCAGTTGTCAATAAAATCCAAAGCGTCAGCCCTAAATCAAATTTCCAAGTTAGCTGAAGGGTATTCTCAACAACAAGATATGACCCCAAGACTGCAACTGATAGTGCAAAGAAAATCAAGGTGAAGTATATAACAGCAAACTCTATCGTCATTGCTTTAAGTATCGTTGGAAAATCCACACCTAATATTTTGTAAATCAAATTATTGTATCTTCTAAATGTAGTTTGAACCATGACTGCGCTGACAATTACAATCAAACCAATCACAATAACAATTAAAGATATTCCAGTTACGGCTATAAATATTTTATTTAATACGCCGCTAATTTGGGACAAAATCCTATCAACTTTTATAGCTGATACGTTAGGAAACCTCTCGACAACAAGGGCCAGAATATCATTAGAGGATAGGTCTGACTTAAGCGTTCCAATATATTCATAAGGGAGCTTTTTAGCAAAAGCTTTATTAATAATAATTGCAAAGTTAACAGAAATATCCCGGTAATCAACCTCTCTAAAATTCTTTAAAGTTCCAGTGACATCCCTACCCAGTATATTCAGTGTAATCTTGTCATTTATCTTCATGCCTAGGTCATAAGCAGCTCTACTGTCCATGGAAATGAACATCTCATTTTCATTACCAGGCTCCCACCATTCACCCTCGATAATTGGGTTATCTGGCTTTGGTTTTTCTGCCCATGAAATGCGCCTATCGCCCCTAACAACCCATGCAGATCTATTGTTTTCTGAGACAATCTCTTCTATAGGCGTTCCATTTAGGGAGATAAATGAAGCACTGGCCATTGGGCTAAATTCAAGAGCTACATTGGGATCCATATTTTTAATAAAAGACTCTAAGTCACTTTTAATATCTCTATCGATGCTCACAAAAAATAAATCTGGCGCCATCGATGGGATGCTATCTGATATTTCTTTTTTTAAATTATTGGCTACAAAACTCAAAGTGAGAAGGAGCGTTAAACCTATACCTAAAGATATTGTCATGATAGGTGCAAGTGATTTTTTTGCAACAATATTCCTATACGCAATCCTATAGCCATTATTAGAAAATTTATGAAACCTTCTAAGAAAGAAAATTAACAGTTTAGATACGCCATAAAATATAAGCATCGTAATAAAAAATGCTAAAAAGTATAGGACTGTGTAATATTTTTGCTCAGTCTGAAGAACAAAATAAGTAGTCAAAATTGTAACCAGAATCGCCAGTAAAATAATATTCTTTAAAGAGAAGTTTAGGCTTACTGGCTGAAAAGTATTACGAAACAAAGCAACTGCTTTGATCTCACTAATCGAATATAGCGATGGTATTGAAAAAATCAAAACAACTAATAAGCCAATGAAAAAAATATTTAGATAGCCTATCAAGCTGACAGTTGGCTGAAGATCAATGCCTAAAGACTTTGGTAGAAATTCATTCGCCAACAAAGGGCTAAAAACCCCAAATAAATAGGCAATAATTGATGTGCCTATTAATATTAGAATAATTTCATAAAAGTACATGAGTTGAATAAAATTCGAAGAAAAACCGATCGATTTTTTAACCGCAATACTAGTATTTCTTTGGTTAACGAAAGAAAGCAAGGTGTTGCTGATTCCAATGCCCGCAATTATCATTGCGCTTACTGACACTAAATTTAAAAAGTTAGAAAAGTTATCAATTATCCTATTTAAACTTCGCCCACTCTCACCTGGAAGTCTAGTTTCAATACTATCATCATAGGCAATAATTGATTTAGCCAATCGAGTTTGTTCACCCTCTTCATTAGAATTACTAAACTTCAGCCGGTACTCATGATCAAGAAAACTTCCAGCTGAGCTCAGTCCAAATTGATCATAACTCGACTTACTAATTATTGCAAATTCGCCAAAAACAGCTCGCTCTGCAAGATCTGGAACGGATAAAACCAAACCACCCACGTTAAAACTTTTACCCATAATTACAACATCATCACCAATCTCAACTTGGAGTAAGTTTTGAATGCTCTCATTAATTAAAACAGTTGGCTTTTCTGTATTTAAAAATATTTTTTCAGCAGCGCCCTGAGGTGTTGTAATAATCTCGCCATAAAGTGGGTAGTTATCATCTACTGCCCGAAGCTCAGAAAACACAGGCGACTGACCTTTTTTTGAAACCATGGTTGCAAGCTCAATTGTTGAGCTAACTTTACCTAAATCCTTTAACTCTTCAAACACTAAACTAGGTAACGGGTCAATACCACTTGTAATTTGAATGTCGCCACCTAATAACTCTTTAGAGTTTGCTTCAATTTCATTATTCAAAGCCTCCTTGACGGAGAACGTCAGAGAAAGCAAGAGTAAACTAATAAAAAGGGTGCTCGCGACAACCCATAATTTTTTATAGCTTCTAGAAAAATCTCTTATTGCATACTTATTAATTAAGCGTAGTTGCTGAATATCAAACAATTTGACCGTCCTTAATTTCAATAATACGATCGCATCGCTCAGCTATTGAATTGTCATGGGTTACCATGACTAGTGAGGTTTTACTTTTTTTGGTGTAATTAAAAAGCAGATCCATCATGCTTTCTGAATTAGCACTATCTAAATTTCCAGTGGGCTCATCTGCCAGAATAATTTTAGGCTTATTTATTAGTGCTCGAGCAATGGCAACTCTTTGTTGCTCGCCGCCAGAAAGTTCACTTGGAAGATGATTGAGCCTATGGTAGAGACCAAAATCTGCAAGCAATGCTTTAGCATCATCGTCTTGATTGTATTTTTGATTTGCCTCGAGCGATAATAAAACATTTTCAATAGCGGTAAGGTTAGGAATTAGATAGAAGGATTGAAAAACAATGCCAATATTTTTTCTTCTAACTTCTGATAGTTTGTCTTCCTTCAGCCCAACAATTTCTTCATTATTAATCTTAATTGAACCTTCAGTAGCAGTTTCAAGGCCTGAAGCAAGCATAATGATTGATGTTTTTCCTGAACCACTTGGCCCAACAATAGAAATAATCTCTTCACTGTTTACTGAAAAATTGATACGCTTTAAAACTTCTACTACATCGTTTTTAGAGCCGTAATTTAACGAAACATTATTGAACTGTATAGCTTCACTCATCGCTTAATCTAATATAAAATTCGGGCAATGATTATCTCAAAAAAACTAAAGCTAAAAGCACTATTTACTGGCTTAATATGCATATTTTTATTTACCGGTGCTTACGCTGCAAACCCTATAAAAATTATGCTCTATGGAGACAGCCTGATGGCTGGATATGGGCTATCTCAAAACGAGAATTTAGCCTCAGAGCTCACGCGTAATTTTGAAGATAACAATTTTACAGTCAGCGTTATTAATGCTAGTATTTCTGGAAACACTTCTAAAAATGGCTTGTCCAGGGTGGACTGGTCTCTTGGAGATAAGCCAAACATAGTGGTTGTGTGCCTTGGTGCAAATGATATGTTAAGGGGCCTTAACCCATTGCTGACAATGGAGAACCTTGATTCAATAATCACTAAGTTTAATCAAAGTAACTCGATTGTAATACTCGCTGGTATGCAATCTCCTGAAAGTATGGGGCCAGATTATAAAATTAAATTTGATGGAATTTATCCTGAACTTGCTACCAAATATGACTTAATTTTTATGCCTTTTTTACTTGAAGATGTTGCTTTAGAAAAGAAGAACTTACAGGCCGATTATAAGCACCCTAATAAAAGGGGTATCAAGATAATAGCGAGTAACTTATACCCATATATCCTTGAGGGCATTAATCGACTTGAGAAATAATTAAAGCTATTTAATTAGTAATCGCTCAACCACCTTACCGCCCTCTAAGTGAGATGTAAGAATCTCGTCAATATCCTCTTCATCTATGTATTGATACCAAATATTGTCAGGATAAACAACTGCAACGGGTCCATCCTCACAGCGACCTAAACAACGGGATTCACTAACACCAAATTGGCCTTTGCCCAATGTAGAATTCGCGCGACATTGGTCTTTAGCATAACGATAAAGCTCTTTCGCGCCGTTTTCTGAGCAGCACTGCTTCCCATCTTGTCGAATATTGTTGCAGAAAAAAATGTGGTGTTTGTAGAAATTATTCATAACTCTATAGCCTTATTGTAGCAATGTTTTTTATCGATACCAGTAATTTTAGCAGCCAATTTTGCCGCTTTTGATGCGCCCATTTCAGCGCAAAGGATTGGCAAAATTTTCCCTAATTGGTTTTCAGCATCAACAAGATCTATTTTATCAGCTGAAGATATTAGTATTACAAATTCACCTTTTTGATGCGCTAAATCAGCAGCAAGGTATTCGATTACATTCTCTATTATGTCAGTGCGGATTGTTTCAAAGGATTTGGTCAGCTCTTTAGCAAGACAGACCTTGCGCTCATTTCCAAATACTTCCAACATGTCCGTTAAAGTTGCCAATATTCGCTTAGGCGACTCGTAGAAAATAATTGTCTCATTAAGGGCGGTTTTATTCTGAAGATATTTAATTCTTGCAATTTTTTTTGAAGGCAGAAATCCAAAAAAAGAAAAGCTATTGCTTGCTAAGCCAGAAGCTGAAAGGGCTGTAATTATTGCACTAGGTCCTGGGATAGGCACAACCTCAATCCCTTCTTTTTTTGCCTGTGAAACTAAAAAATAGCCTGGATCACTTATCAAAGGGGTTCCAGCATCACTTATAAGTGCAACTGAAATACCAGAATTTAGCTCAGAAATAATAGATTCAGTCTTCTCTCGCTCATTGTGCTCATGAAAAGCTTTTAGGGGCGTTGAAATTTCAAAGTGTGCAAATAATTTTTTGCTATGTCTGGTATCTTCAGCTAAAACTATATCGACATTCTTTAGTGTTTCGATTGCCCTATAAGTAATATCATTCAAATTGCCAATTGGAGTTGCTACAATAAAAAGCTTTCCTATCATTTTAAAGTCTTAACCAAGGTTCATATATTTGATTACCATTATGCTTTATTAACGTGCAATATTATCAAAATTTATCTATGTCTTTAGCTTTAATAAATACTGATACTGCTTTAAAATAAAGACATGTCTTTTTTTTGAAGCTTTGGCTAACTAGAAACAAGGAGTATTAATGAAAAAAGTAATTATATTATCTGCACTTCTCATATCATCCACTATCTTAAGTTCATGCATTCCAATAGTTCAAGGCGCTGCAGCGGTTACTACTGTCGCCACAATGTCTAATGATCGCCGCACAATGGGTGAAATTTTGGATGACAAAACTCTTTATATGAATTTAGGGAACATTGTCAGTAAAGATTCGATGCTAGACGATACGCATATTAACTTTAATGTCTATAACAAATCTGTACTGATGACTGGCGAAGTGCCAACTGATGATCTTAAAAGCTATCTTGAGGAAACAGTTAAGAAAAGAGCACCAAAGATGAGTCAACTCATCAATGAAGTAGCAGTGATGCCAAATAGTAGCTACTTAAACCGTGCTAGAGACGGAGTAATTTCAGTTCAGATAGAGGCTCTATTCCTTGATCAAGAAGTATTTCATCCGGCTCATGTTTCTGTTCTTACTGAAAGGGCGACAGTCTACTTAATGGGATCTGTAACAAAAAGGGAGGCAGAACACGCTACCAATGTTGCTAGTAAAGCAAAAAATGTAAAACAAGTTGTTAAACTTTTTAACTATCTAGCAACAAGACCTGCAGCAGAAATTGAAAAGGATAACAAGAAAAAAGAAGAGGCAGAGAAAAGAGCTATTCTTGAAGCAAAAAAAGCAGAGCTTGAAGCTGCTCAAAATGAATTACAGCAACAAATCTACGAACTAGAAACAAACTAAAGATTTTTTATTGGCCTAAAAGTGAATCGATGCTGTCCATCAATTGGGCCGTGATTTGATAAGGCAATAAGGTGCTCTTTCGTGCCATATCCTTTGTGGTTTTTAAATCCGTACTCAGGAAACCTTAAGTCCAGTTCCTTCATTTGCCTGTCTCTTGTAACTTTTGCAATAACCGACGCGGCCGAAATAACGGGCTCAGTCAAATCTCCTTTAACTATTGCACGGCAATTATCAACATCTGGACAACGATTTCCATCAACAAGAACTTGAAATATCTCATCTTGATTTTGACTTAACAGCTGGTGCTGTAAACTATTTATTGCTCTTGTCATCGCAAGCATTGTTGCTTGCAATATATTGATCTCATCAATTTCAATGCTGCTAGCTTCAGCCACTGACCAAAAGCACTGGTTAGTAATCTGGTAGTAGAAATCTTCACGTTTTTTTTCTGTTAATTTCTTAGAGTCAGTGAGACCCTCAATATAAAAATTAACAGGAAAAATTACTGCTGCTGCCACCACATTCCCAACTAAAGGGCCTCTTCCAGCTTCATCTACGCCAATAATGTTAAGCACCCTATATACCTTTAAAGCCAATGTCAGTTCTAAAGTAGCCCCCTTCCCAACTAACTGAATTAATAAGCCGATAAGCTTTTTCTTGTGCCTCTTTAATGTCCACGCCTAATGCAGTTGCGCAAAGAACTCGCCCACCATTACTGGTAATATTACCTGCATCTAACCTTGTTCCAGCATGAAAGATTTTAGAGTTAGATTCTTCTATAGGAAGATTAATTATTTCTCCTTTTTTATAAGCCTCTGGATACCCAGAAGCAGCCATTACAACGCCCAAAGAAGTCCTCTCATCCCATTCAGCTTTTTCTGAATCCAAATTACCCTGAGTTGCTGAAATACATAATTTAGCTAAATTAGATTTCAAGCGCATCATTATTGGCTGCGTTTCAGGATCTCCAAATCTACAGTTGTACTCGAGTACTTTTGTCATGCCTTTATCGTCGACCATAAGTCCCGCATATAAAAAACCAGTGTATGGCATGCCCTCAGATTTCATTGCCTCAACGGTTGGTTTAATAATTTTTTCCATTACATCATCAAAAACTAAAGGGCTTACTATTGGTGCTGGTGAGTACGCCCCCATCCCTCCAGTATTTGGACCCTTATCACCATTATCTCTTGCCTTATGGTCCTGTGATGTAGCCATTGGAAGTATATTACTTCCATCAACCATAACTATAAAACTTGCCTCTTCACCCATTAAAAACTCTTCTATTACTACTCTTGATCCAGCCTCTCCAAATCGATTTCCTTCAAGCATATCATTAATAGCAAGTGTTGCTTCATTTAGAGTATTTGCAATAATTACTCCTTTTCCAGCAGCTAGTCCATCCGCCTTTATAACAATAGGCGTGCCCATCTCTTTGACATATTTAATTGCAAGCTTGGATTCAGTGAAGACCTTATAAAATGCTGTTGGGATATTGTTTCTATGCATAAAATCCTTAGAGAATGCTTTTGATCCCTCTAATTGAGATGCTAGTTTTGAAGGTCCAAATATTGCCAGTCCTTCATCTTGGAAATTATCAACCACCCCCATAACTAAAGGAGCCTCTGGCCCAACAATTGTAATGTCTATAAACTCACTTTTAGCAAACGAAATTAGCGCTGGGATATTTTCAGGGTCTATCGTAATATTTGATATTTTTTTCTCTAAGTCTGTGCCAGCATTTCCAGGTGCTACAAATACATGTTCTACTTCATCAAATAAAGAGCACTGCCAAGCTAACGCATGTTCACGGCCACCAGAGCCTATTATTAAAACTTTCATAACTACTCCTTTTAAAAACTAAGCTTGAAAAATTTTCCTCTCAAACAAAAACCCTTTTAGGCCAAACTTCAGATAAGACATTATTCTCACCAATACCAATAAACTGTTTTTTTTCGTCATAAAGCTTAATTTTTTGCCCAACATCTAGACCAGAAAACTGAACCTTTCTTCCATGTTTAATATCAAGTGTTTGTGCAGCATCCAAATAAAGCCCTTTAAGGTTTGGTAGCATTTCATCGGCACAAAGAAGAGTTGAATCAAGTTCGCTTAAACCTTTATTTTTTAGTTCCACTAGCTCCTCAAAAGTTCTGGCTTGAGGTATATCAAAATGAGTGAACCCAATTCTTCTTAGCTCAATAACATGCCCACCACACCCTAACGATTCTCCTATATCTTCAATCAAGGTTCGAATATACGTGCCTTTTGAACACGAAACTTCTAGGCTTAAAATTTCCTCTTCAAAGCCTTTGAACTTTATCTCATGAATTGTGACTGGCCTGGCTTCTCTTTCAACCTCAATGCCTTTTCTTGCAAGTTTATAAAGAGGCGTTCCGTTTCTCTTAAGTGCAGAGTACATTGGCGGAACTTGATTGATACTGCCTGCAAAATCTAACAAAACATTTTTGATGGCTTGCTCATTAACTCCTTTTGTGGAACCAAAATCAACGACCTGACCATCTGAGTCTCCCGTGTCACTTATTTGGCCTAATTTACCACGCACAAAATAGCGCTTATCGCCATTCAACAAGAACTGTGCAACTTTTGTTGCTTGCCCTAAACAGATTGGCAAGAGTCCACTTGCAAGAGGGTCAAGACTTCCAGTATGTCCAGCCTTATTAGCATCGAACAATCGTTTTACATCTTGCAGGACAGAATTGGAACTGTGGCCACTAGCTTTATCAAGAAGTAAAACTCCGTTGATGTCTCTACCTTTTGGGTTGCGTTTAGACATTATTTATGGGTTTAAATTTTACTTAAGAGATCATCCATTCTAGCTCCAGCATTTGGAGCTGTATCATAAATAAAGTTTAGTGATGGGGTATGCCTTAAGTCTAAAGTTTTTGATAAAGATTTTCTAAAAAAACCACTAGCCTTATTAAGCAAAGCTGCGACAGATTTCTGAGAAAGCTCTTCGACTGAGAAAAAAACTTTTGCGCTGGTTAAATCACGAGTAACAATGACGTCAGTAATAACAACCTCTTGGAGCCTAGGATCTTTCGTTTCTTTCGATAACAAGAGGACGAGTTCACGCTTAATAAGTTCGTTTACTCTTTCGGTCCTAAAACTTATTTGTTGTGCCATTTAGAATCTCTGTCCTATAATGTTCTAGCGCGCTCTATACGCTCAAATACTTCAATTTGATCTCCAGGCTGAACGTCTTTGTAATTTAAAACTCCAATTCCACATTCAGTACCAGACTTAACTTCTTTTACATCATCTTTAAAGCGCCTTAGAGATTCTAGCTCACCTTCATAAATTACAACACTCTCTCGCAACACACGAATTGGGCTATCTTTCCTTACAACTCCCTCTTCAACCATACAGCCCGCAATATCACCAAACTTAGGTGATCTAAAGACATCTTTAACGCCCGCAATTCCAATAATATTTTCACTTAATTCTGGACTTAATAAACCGCCCATAATTGCTTTAATATCATCAATTAAATTATAAATAATACTGTAATACTCAATTTTAACACCTTCAGTATCAGCAGCCTTCTTAGCAACAGAGTCTGCCCTAACATTGAAACCAAGAACAACGGCTTCTGAAGCGCTGGCCAAAGAAATATCGGTATTATTAATTGCTCCTACGCCTGAAGATACAACTTTCACTTTAACTTCATCAGTCGAGAGCTCTTCTAAAGCCTCAACCAAGGCCTGTGCTGAGCCACGTACATCTGATTTAATTATCACATTAACTGTAGAAATTTCACCCTCTTCCATAGTGGCGAAGAAGTTATCCATCTTTTCAGCTTGCTGCTTTTGAAGCTTGGACTCTCTATCTTTTGACTTTCTAAAGTCTGCTACCTCTCTTGCCTTGCGCTCACTAGCCACAACAAGAACCTCAGCTCCAGAGTCTGGGACACCTGATAGACCTAAAATTTCAACTGGTGTTGATGGCCCTGCCTTATTAATTGGCTTACCATTATCATCAATAATTTGCTTAACTTTTCCATACTCTTGGCCGGCAATAACAATGTCACCTTTCTTAAGTGTGCCTGACTGAACAAGTATAGTAGTTACTTTTCCGCGTCCTTTATCTAAGCGAGCCTCAAGAACTACGCCACTCGCTGGCTTATCAACAACAGCCTTAATTTCTGACATTTCCGCCGTTAAAGATATACTTTCTAAAAGCTCATCAATACCTGCCCCTGTGAGGGCTGAAACTCCAACCATTAAAACATCGCCGCCCCATTCATCAGAAATAACGTCATGTGTTGAAAGCACTTGCTTCACTTTATCAAGATCTGCACCTTCTTTATCTATTTTGTTAATAGCCACAATAATAGGCACATTTGAAGCCTTAGCATGCTTAATGGATTCAATAGTTTGGGGCATAACGCCGTCATCTGCTGCTACTACAAGAATTACAATATCAGTTGCGGTTGCTCCGCGAAGACGCATTTTTGAAAACGCTGCATGGCCTGGAGTATCAATAAAAGTAATTAAATTTCCCTTTTGTTCAACTTGGTATGCACCGATATGTTGAGTAATTCCACCCGCCTCAGCAGAGGCTACTTTCGACTTTCTAATATAGTCTAGAAGTGATGTTTTTCCATGATCGACATGGCCCATAATAGTTACTATTGGAGGTCTTGGTGCAGAGTCTGCGTCATCATATGTCTCTTGAACCAAAGTATCTTCAACTGTCTCCTCACTACTTGCAACAGGCGTATGCCCCATCTCCTCTACCACAAGCATCGCTGTATCTTGATCGATTACGTCATTAAGGGTGGCCATAACGCCCATACCCATCATGACCTTTAGTACTTCACCTGCTTTAGTCGTCATTTTGATCGCTAACTCAGATATTTTAATAGTTTCTGGGATTAAAATTTCATGCTTTACGGGCTCAACTGGCATATGAAAGCCATGCTGCGCCTGCTCATCCTGAGTTTTCTGTGAAATATGTGTTCTTTCTTTTTTCTTAAGTTTTCGATTTGGATTATGTCTAGCAACGTGAAGCTGTTTTCTATTTGATGCTGGGGATGGAGTAGACCTTAGTCTCTTAGGGCTCTTCTTTGAATCATTTGATTTTTCTGCCTCTAATTTTTCCTTCTCTTTTTTATCCTGCTCTTCCTTTTCGGTTAATTCTTTTTGTGTTTTTTGAGCCAACTGCTCTTCATTTTTAATTTTTTGCTGACGAACCATGTCATTTCTTTTCGCATCATGCTGCTCATCTTTTTCTTCGGCAATTCTTCCAGCCTCCAAAGCTTCTTTTGCTTTTAATATTGCAGCGTCGTCAACCTGTTCAGTTGGAGCAGCTTGAGGAACCTCACGTTTCTTTTTCACCTGAATCTTTACACCACCGGAGGAGGATGTATTAGAAGCAGGTTTTGTTGTTTTCCTAGAAACAGAAATACTTGACTTAGTGCTGGAGCGCTTACTCAAGCTAGACATTAGAACCTGCCTCTCATCTGCAGAAATATTCGATTCAGCTGTTTTTCCTGAAATGCCTGCCCCAGATAAAATAGATAAAACCTGGTCAGGTGTTTTTTTGAGTAATTTTGATAAACTTTCTACAGTATGTGCCATATTTTTGCCTATATATTCTAGTTATTGATACTTAAAACACCTATATTAAAATTAGTCAAACCAGCCTTCTTTTTCTCTGGCTGCCATAATAACAGCAGAAGCGCTATCATTTCCAACATCTTGAATTTCCAAAACCTCAACAATTGACAGTTCAGCTAATGCATCTACTGTAGTAATTTCAGCTTCAACAAGTGCTGCTGCTAGGGCCTCGTCAACACCCTCAACGCTGAGTAAGATTTCTGTGGATTCTGCATCTGTTAATGCCTTAACTAACTGCGCATCCTGGGCTCTTTCTTGAAGCTCACCCACCATATCAGAGTCAAATTCTTCAATTTTGGATAATGCATCCGATTCAGCTTCAGCTATTTCATCAAGATTTGTATAGCCCTCATCAATCAAGACAGCGGCTACTTCTGCATCAACACCAAGTTTTTCAGCTAGCTTTTCGCCTGTTTTCTGTAACTCCTTCGCCTGGATATCATCTGCATCGCTAATAGACATTACATTAAGTTTCCAACCAGTAAGTCTACTTGCCAGCTTAATGTTCTGACCGCCCCTACCTATTGCAAGTGCTAATTGATCTTCCTCAACCGCAATGTCCATAAAACCTTTCTCTTCATCAACCACAATTGAGCTAACCTCTGCTGGAGCCATAGCATTAATTACAAACTGCGCAGGGTCTTCATCCCAAAGAATAATATCAACTCTCTCTCCATTTAGTTCGTTTGAGACTGCCTGAACGCGTGCACCCCTCATGCCAATACATGAGCCAATCGGATCTATCCGCTTATCTTTTGCCTTAACTGCAAGCTTAGAGCGAAGACCTGGGTCTCTCGCTCCAGCCTTAATTTCTATTACGCCTTCACTAATTTCAGGAACTTCCATAGTAAAAAGCTCGATCATCATATCGTTGACGGTTCGGCTCAGAAAAATTTGTGCGCCACGAGGAGTAGACTTAACTTCTTTAATATAAGCCCTTAAACGATCATTTTTTCTAATTGACTCATTCGGTATCAAGTCAAACTTTGAAATCATGCCATCAATTCCGCCCATATCTACAAAAACGTTTCCTCTATCAACTCTTTTGACTGTAACCATCACAACTTCACCAACACGCTGCGTATAGTTATCAACAATAACTGTTCTTTCGGCTTCACGAACCTTTTGAATGATTACCTGTTTAGCAACTTGAGCTGCAATTCTTCCAAACTCTAGAGACTCCATTGGCTCTTCAACAAAAGCATCAATATCTAGACCGTTTGAATCTGCTTGGTAAATATGGAGCTCCGGATCAAACATTTCTCCATCATCATCAACAAATTTTTCACCGTCCTCAATGACAAGCCATTGCCTAAAGGTATTAAATTCACCAGTATGTCTGTCAACCTCAACACGAACTTCAATATTATTTCGCTTCTTTGTTGCAACAGCTAACGCCTCTTCTAATGACTCTATAACATCATCTTTGGTTATATTCTTTTCGTTTGAGATTGCCTCAACCATTAAAAATAACTCTTTACCATCCATGCGCTTCTCCTAAAAATGAGCAACTAAATTTGCTTTTTCGATTAAATCTATCTCCAAAGTAACAGGGCCTAGCTCTGTTACTAATTCCAGTGAATTACTAGCTTCGCTAACGCTACCAATAGCACCAGTAAAGTTTCTTCTACCATCAATTGGCCTGAATGTTCTCAAACGAACATCATGGCCTAAAAAACGTTGGTAATGTGCAATACTAAAAAGAGGTCTCTCGATACCGGGCGACGATACCTCAAGATTGTACTGCCCACTTATTGGATCCTCAACATCCATTATTGCACTTACTTGGCGAGAAACAACCTCACAATCATCCACCCCAATGCCTTCCTCTGAATCTATATAAAGCCTCAAAATAGAGTGTTTTCCACTGGCAACGTATTCAACGCCCACCAGCTCATAACCCAAATCATTGATACTTGGATTAATTAACGCAACTACTTTGTCAGATATCTTAGCCACAAAAAATTCCTAATAAAAACCCCCAAAAGAGGGGGTCTAAATTGGTAGCGGGGATAGGATTTGAACCTATGACCTTCGGGTTATGAGCCCGACGAGCTACCATACTGCTCCACCCCGCACTAAAGAGGCGAAATTATACGCCCTTAACCTCGCTACTTCAACATATTTTGACGGGCATGTATATTATTAATTAATCTGAATACTTTATACTATCCTAATGAAGCCAATTATACTCGCCGTGCTGATGGATGACATTTCCAGCATTAAGCCAATTAAAGATTCCTCATTTGCCATGATGCTAGAAGCGCAAAAACGTGGATGGGATATTTACACTTTTGATAGCACTGATATGTTTTATGGGGACGGAAAAGTTATTGCTAATGCGCGTAAGACATTAGTCAAAGATTCTGAGCATGAATGGTATAAATGTGAAGCGACAGAAGAACTCCAGCTAACTAATATAGATGTTGTGTTTATGCGCAAAGACCCTCCGTTTGATATGGATTATATTTATGCAACTTATCTTCTAGAGCAGGCAGAGGATAGCGGGGTTTTAGTTGTGAATAAACCAAGCTCACTAAGGGATGCTAACGAAAAACTTTTTGCTTTAAATTTTCCAGACTGCATTCCAGAAACACTTGTCAGCTCAAATATCGAAAAGCTTTCAGAGTTTATCTCCAAAATTAAAACAGCAGTTGTTAAGCCGCTGGATGGAATGGGCGGAACTGATATATTTAAACTTGCAAAAGGTGATAAAAATATCGAGGAAGTACTCCTAAAAATAACCAATCAAGGAAGTCGCTATATTATGGCTCAGGAGTTTTTGCCTGAAATAAAGGACGGTGACAAACGTATTTTATTAATTAATGGAAGGCCTGTTGATTATGCGCTCGCTCGAATACCAGCAGAAGGAAACTTTAAGGGAAATTTAGCTGCAGGGGCAAAGGGTGTTGGTCAACCACTATCAGAAAGGGATCGATATTTATGTAGTCAAATTGCTCCAATGCTCATTGAAAAAGAGCTTATGTTTGTTGGGCTTGATGTTATCGGTGATTACATTACAGAAATAAACGTAACCAGCCCAACCTGCATTCGAGAGCTTGATAGTCAGTTTAATCTCAATATCTCATCTATTCTCTTAGATGAAGTTGAGGTTAAGTTAGCTCTGCGCTAAATTAAAGCCGTATTTTGCAAGCATTACGCCAAGGCTTGCAGCAAGAAGTGACAGCCCTAAATTTAACAAGATATTTAATAATGCCTGGCCATAGTTACCGCCGCTAAGCATCTCAACAGACTCAATTGAAAGCGCTGACATGGTAGTTAGAGAGCCTGCCAATCCAACAAGTAGCATTAACCGATACGTCTCACTAAGAAAGAGTTTTTCTAAGACAAAAACTACCAATAGACCTGCGATGAATGAGCCAATAATGTTTGAAATTAAGGTTCCATAGGGGAAGGCTTTATCAAAGTAATGCATTGAAAAAACGCCAATATAGTATCGGCAAGTAGCTCCGACAGTGGCGCCTATACCGATGCTTACAATGGACGTTAAAGTATTCATAAATTTGACCTAAGCTGTTTCAACTTTTCTTTAATTTTAATCTCTAGTCCTCGGTCAGTGGGCTCATAATATATTTGCTCGCCCATCTCTTCAGGAAAATAAGTCTGACCCTTACTAAAACCATCAGGCTCATGATGCGCATAGCGATAACCTTTTCCGTGCCCTAACTCCTCCATCAACTTGGTACTTGCGTTTCTAAGATGAGTAGGCACTGCTAAGTCACCTGTATTCTTTGCTGCCTCTATAGCTTGATTAAATGCGCTATAAACTGCATTCGATTTTGGCGCACACGCACAAAAAACAGCCGCTTGAGCGATGGCTCTATTTCCCTCTTTATCTCCGAGGCGCTCATAAACATCCCAGGCATTAATAGTAATTTGGAGCGCCCTTGGATCGGCGTTACCTATATCCTCTGATGCAATTGCTAAAAGCCTTCGAGCGATAACCTTTGGATCGCAGCCTGAAACAATCATCCTTGCCATCCAATAAAGAGCGCCATCTGGAGAAGAGCCCCTGACGGACTTATGGAATGCAGACAATTGCTGATAATAAATATCACCGCCCTTATCAAAGCTGCTTACTTTTTCCTGGAGCGTTTTAGCAATATCGTCTCTATTTAGAGTTTTGTTTGATGTTTCAGTTAGCTGCTCAATGATATTAATTAAGCGCCTAGCATCACCATCACTACTATCAATAATCAGGGCTAGTGATCCGTCGTCATCTAGAAGGATATCCTGATTCTTTAATGCTTTTGAGGCAATAGTTGAGAGATCCTCACTGCTTAGCTTATCAAGAATATACACCCTTGATCTTGAGAGTAACGATGAGTTAATTTCAAAAGAAGGGTTTTCTGTAGTTGCTCCAATTAATGTAATTAATCCAGACTCAATATGAGGCAGAAAAGCGTCCTGCTGAGCTTTATTAAAACGATGAATTTCATCAACAAATAGTATCGTATTTTTATCCTGGTGCTTATAGAGCTGGGCATGCTCTATTACATTTCTAAGCTCTTTAATGCCATCAAGTACTGCTGACATTTGTTCAAAATGGGCGCCCATCTGCGAGCAGATAATACGGGCAAGGGTGGTTTTTCCAACACCAGAAGGCCCCCATAAAATCATTGAGTGGAGCTGTATGTCGGCCAAAGCCTTGCCAATAGGCTTATCAGGGTCAAGCAAATGACGCTGACCAATAAATTCGCTCAGCTCACTGGGTCTTAGTATTTCTGCAAGGGGCCTATAAGTTGGCATTAAATTAAGGATTGATTTTATAATTTTATAATTATCTTCTTTATTTCATATTAATAGCGCAGATAATTTTAATTTATTTCTAAATAATGTTCTTTTTTCCCATCCATCGCCATCATTACTGCAAAAAAGTATTAAAATAAGAACGTATTCACGCACTATTATTTACTTATGTTTTTAAGATTTTTTTGTCTCATTTTTCTCACTACAAGCGTTTTTGCAAGCTCACATTCGTTTGAAGAATTTCTAGATCAGGTCCGCAAAACTGCAACTGAGCAAGGAGTTTCTAAATCAACCATTGATAAGGCTTTCTTTGAGCTTACGCCAAGACCTTCTGCCATTGCATCGGACAAAGCTCAAGCTGAGTTTAATCAAAATTTTTGGCATTATGTAAACAAAAGAGTTAATAAAGTTCGCCTTAATAATGGCAAAGACACGTTAAAAAATAATGCTTCATTACTAAGTAAAACCTCTGAAAAGTACGGCGTCCCAGCCTACGTTATAGTTGCATTTTTAGGACTTGAAAGTAACTATGGAAATTATATGGGTAGTGAGAGTCTTATTCGCTCTTTGGCAACACTTGCCTATGACAAAAGACGATCAAAGTTTTTTACAAGGGAGCTAATTGCTGTTTTAAAGTTGATGGATAAAAAAACCATTCCGTTTGATGCAACTGGATCTTGGGCCGGAGCAATGGGCGCAGTGCAATTTATGCCAACCAATGTCATCGCATATGGCGTTGATGCCAATAATGACGGCAAAGTAGACCTGTGGAATGAGAAGGCTGATATTTATGCCAGTGCTGCTAACTTTCTAAACAAACTTGGCTGGAAAAAAGGTGAAAAATGGGGAAGAGAAGCCTTAATTCCTAAAAACTTCGACTATCAATTAACTGGATTAGATAATGAAAAGACAGTTAATGAATGGGCGGCACTTGGGGTTCGTCGAGGCAACAACTCAAACCTACCAAAATCAAACTTTAAGGCCTCTTTAATTGTACCAATGGGCCATAGAGGGCCGGCATTTTTAGTGTACCGAAATTTTGACGCAATAATGGGATGGAATCGCTCTATCTTGTATGCTCTTTCAGTGGCTTATCTATCTGACAGGCTTAACGGCAACGCAAAACTATCTGCAAAAACTATTGATGAGCCCCTCCTTAGCAAAGAAGACATTATGCAAATTCAAAATACCTTGAATTTACTGGGCTATGATACCGGCACTCCTGATGGTATGGCGGGATCTAAAACTCGAAAAGCAACTAGACAGTTCCAGTCTGACATTGGTCTTACAGCAGACGGTTATGTCGGTTATGAATTATTTCAACAGCTTCAATGACCGTCAAAACCTACCTTGGTTTTGATGTAGGAACTAAACGCACAGGTATTGCTATTGCCAATAGCCTAACCTCCCATGCAAGCGGAATTGATACGGTTCTTCATCACAAAGATGGCTCCACAAATTGGGAGCATCTTGAGCTAATCATTAATCAGCATGAGGCTGATGCTTTTATTGTTGGGCTGCCTCTTGACAAAGAAAATAAAGAACAAGAGATGACCTTTATAGCAAAGTCATTTGGCAGAAAACTAACCAAGCGATTTAATGTTGAGGTCTTTTTTATAGACGAGTATTTATCCTCTTCAGAAGCAAAAAAACAACTAAAATGGCACTACGCCCATAAGAACGCTGATAGAGGTGATGTAGATAAACGTTCAGCTGAACTAATTTTGCAAACTTGGCTCAATGAAACCACACACGATTAGCAACGATTCTCAACTAAACTCAAAAGGAAGGCTAGCTCATCTTTTAGGTTTAAAAGGTCTTCCAAAAAAACAACTCGAAAAAATATTAGACGTAGCTGATGACCATGTCGATAAAAAAGGTCAGCTCCAGAAATCTAAGATCTTAAGAGATATGTCTGTCGCCAATCTATTCTTTGAGCCTTCAACTCGAACACGAAATACTTTTGAAATAGCTGGCAAACGAACGAGCGCTAAAACAATTAACGTTGACCTTGCAAATTCAGCAACTAAAAAAAATGAAACCTTGATGGATACTATGCACACCCTCAAGGCAATGCAAATCGATATGTTCGTGATTCGTCACAAACAAAATGGACTCCCGCATCATGTTGCAGAAAACATGAAAGGCGTATCCATTATAAATGCAGGAGACGGAATTAATGCTCATCCGACCCAAGCCCTGCTGGATATGTTAACCATAAGGCAGCATAAAAAAACCTTTGATAACTTATCTGTTGCAATTGTTGGCGACATAAGACATTCTCGAGTTGCGCGATCTGGAATACAGGCCATGCAAACTTTAGGCACAACCGACATTCGATTGATTGCTCCAGATACTCTTCATTACAAAGAAGAAACGCCTGGTTTAGAGCGCTTTGATAATCTTCAAAAAGGCATCGAAGGTGCTGACGTTATTATCTCTTTGAGATTGCAAAAAGAAAGAATGATTGGCGCAGATATCCCAGATGAGCAAACTTACTTTGATAGCTTTGGAATTACAAATGAGATCTTAAAATTTGCAAAGCCCGATGCAATTGTCATGCATCCAGGGCCAGTTAACAGAGGAATCGAGCTTGAATCATCCGTTGCGGATGGGCCTCAATCAGTTATTCTTCAGCAGGTAACGAATGGCATTGCAGTTCGAATGGCCGTTATGGAAATTTTAGCTGGAGCGTTTTAAAAATGAGTCAACCTATCAATTATGATCTGGCAAAAGACGCCCTTCAAAAGCTTAATACCGATGACACAATTTCTTCAGCCCATGGACTATTGTGTGGATTTTATTGCGTCAAGCAAGATATTCAATTAGATGACTGGCTAAATGAAATACTAGTTACTATTGATTTAAATAACCTAATTGAAAAGGAAGCTCATCATGTGCTTGCAGAGATATTTAATAACACCAATGAACAACTATCAGACCCTACGTTAAATTTTTGGCCAGTGATTGCAGATGATGAGTCACCGCTAAGTGAGCAAGCAAATACTCTTATTGAGTGGTGCCAGGGATTATTGGTTGGCCTTGGACTGAGCTCGGTAGAAGCCTCAGATGAAGAGGTATTAGAGATGATCAAGGACATTAGTGAGATTTCTCAGATGGATGCTGACCTATTAGATAACGAGGAAAACACTCAAGACTTTTATGAAATCGTTGAGTTTGTTCGAATAGGCGTTCTCTTTATTCAAGAAACATTACAGCCCTCAAAACAGGACTTTATCAGCCCTACTCAGCTTCACTAAAAAGCTGTCGCTTGATTTAACAGGAATTATTCCCATTAAAGTTTATAATTATATTTAGCTCATTTTGAGCTTAATAGAAAACTTTGATAACTTTAGGAGTAAAAAATGACTTTACAAAATCTACTTAGAGCTCAAGCTATTTTTGTTTGGGTGTATGCATTATTATTTTGGGTTGCACCTGAAATGGCCGCTCAGGGAGCTGGCTGGACAGTTAGCGAAAATATGAGGTCTTTTGGCCAGATTCTATCTGTTCCATTATTTGCCCTTGGCCTGTTTGCATGGATGGCGCCATCTTGGGTGGGAGATAACCTTAATAAAGTTTGTGTTATTTATGGTGTCTATCTTAACCTTGCACTTATTGCAGTTCAGCTTCTACACATTTCAACAGGCGCTGCTTTGCTTGACCCTATGTCTTTATTGCCTGCAATAGTTTTGGCAGCTTTATTCTTCTGGAAGACGCGCGCTTCAAGCTAGAAAATTAGTTATAAAAAAGCCGAATTAAACAATCGTCTAATTCGGCTTTTAAAAATGGTGGCCACACCTAGAATTGAACTAGGGACACAGGGATTTTCAGTCCCTTGCTCTACCAACTGAGCTATATGGCCAAATCGCGTAATTATACACAAGGCAAAACAAAGCAGACTTTGAATTTCAACCTCGAGCTACTTGATCCCTACAAATTATCTAAAAATCGCTCAGCGTCTAATGCCGCCATGCAGCCTGAACCTGCAGAGGTAATGGCTTGGCGATAAACGTGGTCTGCAACATCGCCAGCAGCAAAAACGCCTTCTATGCTTGTTTGTGTTGCGTTACCTTTAAGCCCAGCCTCGACTTGAATATAGCCACTATTAATATCTATCTGGCCCTCAAAAATACCCGTATTTGGCGTGTGGCCAATGGCTATAAAGACACCATGAACATCGATTTCTTTAGTTTTTCCATCGTTTCCCTTAAGTCGAAGCCCAGTAACGCCCATATCATTTCCCAAAACCTCTTCTAGATTATGGTTCCACTCAATAGATACATTGCCATTTTTAGCTTTTTCCATAAGCTGGTCAGATAGAATTTTTTCAGACCTAAACTTATCACGTCGATGAATAATAGTCACATGTTCCGCAATATTTGAAAGGTAAAGAGCCTCCTCAACTGCCGTATTGCCGCCGCCAATAACTGCAACTTTTTGGCCTCTATAGAAAAAACCATCACAGGTTGCGCAGGCAGAAACGCCCTTGCCTTTAAAAGCTTCTTCAGAATCCAGTCCAAGATATTGGGCCGTAGCTCCAGTTGAAATTATCACAGCATCCGCAGTATAGCTAGTGTCGCCGCCCTGAAGCATAAATGGGCGCTTAGAAAAATCAACACTAGTAATATGGTCATTAATTATTTCTGTATTAAAACGAAGGGCATGCTCTTTCATACGCTCCATTAAATCTGGACCTTGAAGACCATCATGATCTCCTACCCAATTATCCACATCCGTTGTAGTCATTAATTGACCACCCTGTTCAAACCCACTAACCATCACTGGATTAAGATTTGCTCTTGCTGCATAAACTGCTGCTGAGTAGCCGGCAGGGCCTGACCCAACAATCAAAACTCGACAATGTTTGATATCACTCATTATGAAATACTTTATACTAATTAACCAAATGAGTATTATAAGCTATCTTGAAAAAAAATAATAAACGCACATCTACAAATACCCCCATAAATAATCCGCGCTCAAAGATTGCAAGTGAGTCAATTTTTATACTGCTCTTAACACTTGGTGTCGTTTTCCTTATTTCACTTGTGACATATTCACCGGATGAAGATCCATGGACTGGGGGCGCGCAACTAGTTAAACCAGTTATAAATAGTGCAGGAATGTTTGGTGCTTATCTGAGTGATATAAGCATTGGAGTTCTAGGCTATGTCTCTTATATCATCCCAATAGCTTTAATTTGGCTTGGGTATAACTTTCATAGAGATGCAAATAAAGAGCGCAGCAGTCAGATTACCTTCTTGCTTCGATTGACTGCGTTTCTCGTCATGCTTTTTTTTACAGCAGCACTAGCGCATCAATTTGCGCCAGAGATAAAAATTATTGAAGGGTATAAAGATACATTTTTAGCGGGTGGATCGATTGGCATGTCAATGCATGATCTGGTGTTTTATGAAATTTTTGGCAGCTCATCTACAGTAATATATATTGGCATTATTTTTGTTAGCTTTAGTATCGCCTCGAGCGCGTCATGGGGACGCATCAGCACATTCCTTTTCAAAAAAACCTTTAATAGGGATAAAAAGACTGCAGACAATAACAGCAGTTTAAGGACCAAACCTGAAATTATCAGCTCTACTCCAGCTGCTGTAGAGAAACCTCAAAAAACTGAGAAAACAGAGAAACCTCAAAAAACTGAGAAAACAGAGAAACCTAAAAAAGAACAGGGCAGCAATCTATACAAATCAGGAATGTCAGGCGGGCTCCCAAGCCTTTCACTCTTAGATGATGTTAGTAATTCTGGTTTAGGCTACACAGACGAGTTCCTTGTTGAAATGGGCCAACAAGTTGAAATTAAATTAAAGGATTTTGGCTTTGACGTAACAATAACTGCCGTAACTCCAGGTCCTGTAGTGACTCAATTTGAAATCTCGCTTGCCCCAGGAATTAAAGTTAGTCAGATTATGAATCTTAACAAAGATCTAGCTAGGGCGCTGCTTGTGGAAAGTGTTCGCATAGTCGATGTGATTCCAGGTAAACCAGTTATTGGCCTTGAAATTCCGAACAATAATAGAGAGATGATTGGGCTTAAAGAAATCCTTTCAAGTGAAGTATTCACAAAAGCTAAGTCAACGCTTTCCATGGGGCTTGGTAAAGATATCAATGGATTGCCGATTGTTGTTGATCTTGCGAAAATGCCGCATCTTTTAGTGGCTGGCGCAACGGGAATGGGTAAATCAGTTGGCCTTAATGCAATTATTCTTAGCATCCTCTATAAGGCTTCACCAGAGCAAGTAAGGTTTATCATGATTGATCCAAAAATCGTTGAGCTTGCATCTTATGCAGACATTCCGCACCTCCTTACTCCTGTTGTTACCAATATGAATGAAGCTGCAAGTGCGCTTTGGTGGTGTGTCAATGAGATGGAAAGGCGCTATAGTCTTTTGGCTAAGTTTAGTGTTAGAAACATCGAGTCATTTAATGAAAAGCAGCGCCGTGCTCAAGAGTCTGGAAAACCTTTGTTAGACCCTTCATTTAATCCAGATAACGCAAAAGAAGGTGAAAAGCATCCAGAGCTTGAATCGCTCCCCCTTATCGTTATAGTGATAGACGAATATGCCGATATGCTTGGTGCTCTTGCACAGGAAGACCGCGCTAAATCCAAACGAGTTGAAGGCCTTATTGTTCGAATTGCTCAAAAAGCTCGAGCAGCTGGAATACACCTTATTGTTGCAACGCAGCGCCCTAGTGTTGATGTTATAACTGGTCTAATTAAATCCAATATACCAACAAGAGTGTCTTTTAAAGTTTCATCAAAAACAGACTCGAGAACTATTTTGGATCAATCAGGTGCTGAGCAGCTTCTTGGAATGGGTGATATGCTTTATATGGCGCCTGGTATGACTCATCTTACAAGGGTTCATGGAGCATTTGTAGAGGATAGCGAAATTCTGCGAGTCGTGAAGCACCTTAAGAAAAACTCGAGCCCTAACTACTTAGAGGGAGTTCTTAAAGCACAGACTGAGGTTGTCAGCAATAAAGATTCTGGACAATCCTCTGGCGAACTAGATCCACTTTTTGATGAAGCAGTGCAAATTGTCACCTCAACAAGAAGGGCCTCAATCTCCAGTCTGCAAAGAAGAATGCGAATTGGCTATAACCGCGCTGCCAGAATTATCGAAGACATGGAGTCCAGCGGAATCGTTAGCTCTATGAATAGTGCCGGAAATAGAGATGTTTTGGCGCCAGAGCCTATTGATCCAGATGAAACTTAGCCACTAGGGCATAGGCTAGGATTCCAAAATTCATCTTCAATTTTTCCCATAGAGAAAATTAATCCCACAATATCAGTAAACGAGAACTTCTCGATATCACCAACAGCAATAATATACTGACCTGTATTAGAGTTATTAAATACTCTTATGTAATAAGTTCCAGCTTTAAACACTCGATCTGAAAGAAAGCTTTCTCCCACTTCTGGACCATTCCAATACCACTGTTTTCCATACTCTTCATACCAAGGTGTCCACTCAAAGTTTTCGCCATCGGCCATAAATAACGGATGGAAATCGGAGTCTAGAACCTCAAAAGAAAATTTTTCTTCTAGCGTGCACTCTCCAATCTTCGCGGCCAGAATACCTGCATAAAAGTTAAAATCAGTTTCAGACTCAATTCGATAAAAATGAGGCTCCCCAGTAAGTGTTGAATAAATAGCTTTTGAGATTTCAGGCTCTTCAATTTCATAGGGTGCGTCGGCAGGATAGCTTGAATTTTCATTCATTACTGGCTTATGGGCAATTGAATAGCTAGAAAAGATTAGGAGTGCTACAAAGGTCAGAATTTTTTTCATAATTTTTATAGTTTTTTTGTAAGATTAGATAATAGGCTTAAAGAACCCTTATTACTCATAAAATATTTATGGTTTTTTTTGAAATATAGTTTTTTTAATTATCTTTTAGATGAATTAATTTATAAGATTAGTGACGGCCATTAACCAAAATTAACCTTGACCTGACATTTTTGATACTATATAGTGTTGTTAGCCGGCGAAAATTATAGTAGCTGGTTTTTTTATTGAAAATTTATCGCGCCTTATCTTAGGCGTTTATTAAGGAGAAAAAAATGAAAAAGACTTTAAAAATTGTTTTGTCATTCATGCTCATTGGTATTTTTTCATCAGCTTTCGCTAATTCCATTAAATGGTCGATGCCTGGTGATTCTTTAACACTTGATCCGCATGCACAAAACGAAGGACCAACACACATGGTTTCTCGTCAAATATATGAGGGCTTAGTAACTCCAGGTATTAATATGGAAATACTTCCTCAGCTTGCAGAGTCATGGGTCGCAACAGCAGACGATACTTGGATATTTAACATTCGTAGGGGTGTTATGTTTCATGATGGATCATCTTTAACAGCAGGTGATATTGCTTTTAGTATCAATAGAGCAAGAACTGCTCCATCTGATATGGTTGATTTAATTAAAAGTATTACATCCGCAACAGCGCTTAATGACCACACTGTTGAAATAAAAACTGATGGACCAAATCCAATTCTGTTAAACGAATTAACTCAGATATTTGTAATGTCTGAAGCTTGGGCAAAAGCAAATAATTGTGAAGCTTCATATAATTGGGATGCAGGTGAGACATCGTATTGCGCATCTAATGCAAATGGAACTGGACCATTTGAAATTACTTTCAGAGAGCAGGACGTAAGAACTGTTTTTGAAAAAAATAACAACTGGTGGGGAAATCATTACGCACACAACATAGATAAAATTGAATTACTTCCAATTAAGAATGATGCAACAAGAGTTGCAGCACTTCTTTCTGGAGAGATCGATTACACTAATGTTGTACCTGTTCAAGATATTAAAAGAATCAACTCTTCTTCAGGTCATAGTGTGAAAATGACTCCTCAAAATAGAACTATTTTCTTTGGTATGGATCAAGGTTCAGCTGAATTGAATTCATCTAATATTAAAGGAAAAAATCCTTTTGCAGATAAAAGAGTTCGTCTAGCAATGTACCATGCTTTAGATATGGATGCTATTCAAGATAAGGTAATGAGAGGGCAAAGTGTCCCTGCAGGAATTATTACTGCTCCTGGTGTTAATGGACACACAGCAGCTCGTGATGAAAGAATGGCTTATGATCCTGAGACATCAAAAAAGCTTTTAGCTGAAGCTGGATATCCTGATGGGTTTGAGGTCACATTGGATTGTCCTAATGATCGTTATATCAACGATGAAGCAATTTGTGTAGCAGCTATTGGTATGTTTGCAAAAATTGGTGTTACAGTAAATCTTGATGCAAAAACTAAGAGTCAGCATTTCTCTGAAGTAAAAGAGGGTGATGCTAATGGTATGACTAGTGACATGTATATGCTAGGTTGGGGTGTCCCAACTTTTGACAGTCACTATGTATATTCATACTTGTTTGAAAGCTCTGGAAGCTGGAATAAAGTAAATTTCAGTAACGCTAGAGTCGACGAATTAGTTGCGGCAATGGGTGTTGAAACAAACTTAGATGAAAGAAATGCTATGATTGCTGAAGCTTGGGATATTACTCAAGACGACGTAACATATCTTCCTTTACATCACCAAGTTGTTAATCAAGCAGCAAAAAGTAATGTCGATGTTCCAATTAGGATGAACAACGAACCATTATTTAGATTTGCAAATGTAAACTAAAAAAGTTATATTTTTCTGGTCAGTTATCTGGCCAGAAAAACATTTCAAGTTGATGTAACATAAACGTCCTTTACATCACCAAGTTCTCCATGTTTATCTATTTCTTTAAAAGACTCTTACAATCTGTTCTTGTAATGATTGTTGTGGCTTTTGTTTCCTTTTCTTTATTCAATTTTGTTGGTGACCCTGTCAATAGCATGACTGGAATAGACGCCTCATACGAAAGACAAGCAGAGGTTAGAGAGATTCTAGGATTAAATGATCCAGTCTATATTCAATTTTCAAGATTTTTAGGTAATGTTATTCAAGGCGATTTCGGCATATCTTATCAACTAAAAAGAGAGGTTTCAGATTTAATTGCTGAAAGAATGCCAGCTACTCTCGAATTAGTATTTGTATCTGCTATTCTGGCAATAGTATCAGGCGTCATTTTAGGGGTTTATACAGGAATCCATAGAGACAGCTTTATTTCAAATATCATCCTTGTTGTTTCACTTGTTGGTGTTTCTCTTCCTACATTCATTATAGGAATACTATTAATTTACCTATTTTCTGTAATACTGGGAATTCTTCCTTCTTTTGGAAGGGGTGAAGTTGTAGAGTTAGGTTTTTGGGCAACAGGTTTTTTAACTGCTTCTGGACTTAAGGCATTAATATTACCTTCAATCACATTAAGTTTATTTCAAATGACATATATCATCAGATTGGTTCGTGCAGAAATGATGGAAATACTTCAAACGGATTATATTAAATTTGCTAGAGCTAGAGGTATCAAAGAAAATACTATCAATTATAAGCATGCTCTTAAAAACGGCTTAATACCAGTAATTACTATTACCGGTATTAATATTGGAACCTTAATAGCCTTTTCAATTATTACAGAAACTGTTTTCCAATGGCCTGGGATGGGCCTACTATTTATTAACGCAGTATACTTTGTTGATATACCGATAATGTCGGCCTACATGATTATGGTTGCCTTTATTTTTGTTATGATAAATTTCATTGTTGATATCACCTATTATTTTATCGACCCAAGAATAAGACTTAAGGAAGAGGCGAGCTAGAGATGTTAAAAAAAACCTTTAATAAAATTTATGATACCGATATAGGGTATAGCTTTTTTAACTCAAAAATTGCAGTTATCTCTACTACTATTTTATTCATTATTTTACTTTGTTCAGTTTTTGCTGGAGTAGTTTCCCCCTACAACCCTTTTGATCCAGCTTCAGTCTCATTAATGGATGCATTTACCCCGCCTTCATGGTCTGAGGGTGGAAGCTCTAGCTTTATTCTTGGAACAGATCAACAGGGAAGAGACATGTTCTCAACAATTATCTATGGCTCAAGAATTTCATTAATCGTCGGATTTGCATCAATACTTTTTGCGATGACACTTGGAGTATTCCTTGGTGTTACTGCTGGCTATATAGGTGGTAAATATGAGATAGTTGTCATGCGAATTACAGATGTCCAATTAACAATACCAAGCATTCTAATGGCTCTACTCGTAAATGGTATCGCGAAATCATTCATTTCACAATCGATGCATAGTGACATGGCAATTTACGTGTTAATTTTTGCGATTGGTATCTCTGAATGGCCACAGTTCGCTAGAGTTTCTAGAGCGTCTACTCTGGTTGAAAAAAATAAAGAATATGTTTCAGCTTCGAGAATTATAGGACTATCAAACATTCTAATTATGTTTAAACATATCTTACCAAACATACTTAGGCCTCTCTTAGTGATTGCTACAATCGGATTAGCTCTTGCAATAATCACAGAATCTACATTAAGTTTTTTAGGCGTAGGGGTGCCGCCCACCACACCTTCACTAGGGACATTAATTAGATTTGGAAATAGTTTTTTATTTTCAGGTGAATGGTGGATTACATTTTTCCCAGCTATCTTTTTAATCGTTTTAGCTTTATCTATTAACCTATTGGGAGATTGGATGAGAGACGCCTTAAATCCAAAATTAAAAATAAGATGAGTTTTTTAGAGGTTAAAAATTTAAATATTAGCTATCCAACTAGAAAAGAAACAATTGTTGCTAGTAAAGATGTTGAGTTCACATTGGAAAGGGGTGAAATATTAGGCATAGTTGGTGAATCTGGCTCTGGAAAATCTACCATTGCAAATGCCATCATAAATTTAATTGATCCGCCAGGAGAAATAACAAGTGGATCAATTAAAATTGATAATTATGAATTAAGAGATAACGAAGAGCTCATTCAAAAAATTAGAGGAAAGAAAATTGGATTTGTTTTTCAAGATCCTCAAACATCCTTAAATCCATTATTTAAAATAAAAGATCAATTAATTGAAACTATTCAAACACATCTAAATTTAAACTATCAAGATGCATTGAAAAAATCGATTCAACTCTTAGAAGAAGTTGGAATAGATAACGCTGAAAAAAGAATTGAAGATTATCCTCATCAATTTAGTGGAGGAATGCGTCAAAGGGTTGTTATTGCTTTAGCAATAAGTTGTGAGCCGGATTTAATTATAGCTGATGAACCAACAACTGCTCTAGATGTAAGTATTCAACATCAAATACTAGAACTACTTAAAGATCTTACTAAAAAAAGAAATTTAGGTGTAATTATTATTACGCATGATATGGGTGTTATTGCTGAGACAACAGATAAAGTTATTGTTATGAGACATGGGCTTATTGTTGAGCAAGGTGATACTAAAGAATTGTTAACGAACCCTAAATCTAATGAGGCTAGAAGCTTAGTTATTTCTGTGCCGCCCACAAATAAAAAAATTGATAGATTCAGACTTATTAGTCCTGATGGAAAAGAAATTACATCTGATTCTAAAAATTTAACAAAAAAAATCATTAAGACTTGGGGAGTTAGAGAAAAAAATAAAGATAAAAAAGTTTTACAACTAGCAGGTGTTACTAAAATTTTTGATGATAAATCTTTGATAAGTAATTTTTCATTTGGATCAAAAAATGAGTCTACTAATATAGTAGAGAAGGCAGTTGATAATGTATCTTTTGAGCTTTTTGAAGGCGAAACTCTAGGTTTAGTTGGTGAATCTGGTTCAGGAAAATCAACAATAGCAAAAATTATTACAGGGCTTGTAAGGCCAAGTAATGGAGAAATTTTTTATAATGATATCTCACTTTATAATTTGAAAAGAAAATATCAAATTGATAAGAGTAGGGGCCAAATTCAGATGATATTTCAAGACCCATATTCATCTTTAAATCCAAGATTTAAAGTAAGAGACATAATATCTGAACCAATAAAGCTTTTTCAAAAAAATATTAATAAGAATGAGCTCACGCAAAATCTTTACGATTTGATAGATATTGTTGGAATGTCAAGACAGTCATTGGATCGATATCCTCATGAATTTTCTGGAGGGCAAAGACAAAGAATATCAATTGCCAGGGCTTTAGCCACAAGACCAAGCTTATTAATTTGTGATGAACCTACTTCTGCTTTGGATGTGAGCATACAGGCACAAGTATTAAATCTTTTAAAAGATATTCAAGATGAGCTTCACCTTACTATGTTGTTTATTAGTCATGATCTTCCTGTAATTAGACAAATGTGTAATAGGATTGTAGTGCTTAAAAATGGAAGTATTTGTGAAACAAAAGAATCTGAGGAATTATTTAATAATCCAGAGCACCAATACACTAAAGAACTTATTAGACTAATGCCTAAAATTGAATCTATAATTTAATTTATTTATAAATTTATTAGAAAAGCTTATGCAACAAAAAATAAACTCTGTGCGCACTCGCATGAAGGATAACAATGTTGATTTAATTGCCCTTGGTCCTGGCACCCATATGAAATGGTTGTTAGGCTTCAACCCCTCTCCTGATGAAAGACCTTGTATGTTATTGATGGGATTGGAAAATGATGCCTTCCTTATGCCGTCAGTAAATGCAGAGGATGCAATGAAGCGCTCTGATATTAAAATGTTTAGCTGGAAAGATGAAAACGGTCCCGAAGAAGCACTAGATGAGGCTCTCTCTTATACCGGCTCATCAAATGCAAAACATATTGCTATAGATGAAGCAATGCGCTCTCACTTTGCTTTAATACTTATCGACGCCTTACCAAAACCGACCTATGAGTTTACTAATTCTACTATTGGCGCACTTAGGATGCGCAAAGATAATGATGAGTACTCTAATCTTAAAGAGAATGCGCTAATCGATGATCGAGCAATGAAAGCTGGTTTTGCAGCAATTAAAGAAGGTGTGACTGAGCTTGAAATTGGTGAAGCAATAAATAAACACTTTATCTCAGAAGGCGCTAAACCTCAATTTTGCATTGTGGGATCTGGCCCAAATGGTGCTTTCCCGCATCATCATACTGGAAACAGAAAAGTAGAAAATGGTGACGTAGTATTGATTGATATCGGTGGTCGAAAAGGAACCTTCCCAAGTGACATGACACGCATGTCGGTAGTGGGAGAACCACCAAAAGATTATCTTGAAGTTCATGCGATTGTAGAGCGTGCAGTGCAAGCAGCTATGGCAGCTGCGAAACCAGGCGTGATGGCAAAAGAAGTTGACGCTGCTGCAAGGGATGTCATTACTGAAGCAGGTTATGGAGAATTCTTTGTTCACCGCTTAGGTCATGGGCTTGGTATTGACATTCACGAGCCACCTTATATAACTGCAACATCCGAAGTAATTCTTGATGAAGGAATGGTATTTTCTATTGAACCTGGAATATACTTACAAGGCAGATTTGGAGTTCGACTAGAAGAAATTGTTATATTGCGCTCTGATGGTCCAGAAATACTCTCTGAACTCTCACGATCATTGAATATAATTAAGTAAATTAATTAATTAATAACTTACATTGCCAAAGAAGCCTGAAAGATTAATTTTTACCATTACAGCTGGCAGGACTGGAACTGCATGGCTAACCAGTTTCATTAAAGATAACTCTTCCTTCTTAAGTATCCATGAGCATGTTGGTATAGACGATTTTGGATCTAGAATGCCAGATATAAGAACCATGAGAACATTTAATGAGATTGGACTTACAGAACATGTAAAAAAATTCTGGGATATAAAGTTCGAGTCTTTCCAAAAAATACAGCATTATGCAGAATTTAACCATACTCTTGGTAAGTGTGGACTAATAGAATATATGGCTAAATACACCGACTTAGGCAAAGAAGTCGACATTATTCTTCTTAAACGTGACAACAGGGTAAAGCAAGCTATTAGCTACTTAACAAGAAGCGACTTCCTTCATGTAACAATTCACTGGCAATGGTACTTAAGCTATAACTACAAAAGAAAAATACTAAACCCCAAGCCATTTTTAAACCATGGAGTCGTTGGAATAACATTTTGGTATATATTCGAAATGGAAGCAAGACAAGAATATTATAAAATGATTTTTGGCAATCAGTTTAACTTCATTGAAGCTAAGCTTGAAGATATTACTAAGCCAGATGGCGCAAGTTTACTCGCAAAATCTTTAAAGATTAATGAAGATATTAGTCTTCCTTCACGAGAAAATACCAATCTTCTTGATCCCTCTCCTGAGATGATAAAGTTAGCAACTAATTTTGGATCTATGTGCAATATTGACCCAAAAAGTATTGCAAAAACTTTTATTGAAAGTGGTGACAGACTTGGTGATATCTAGTTATGTGTAACCTTCAGTCAAAGACCCTCAATAAGATAATTTAACACCCTTATTTCAAAAAGCATTGCCTTTGAAAATCTTTGTTATTTATTAAAAAATATAGTATTATTTGCCGATATTTATACCACTATTAGGCCTAATTTCAATGGAAAAGACTATGAACAAAGAATTTAGCTTTGGCACTCAAGTACGTAAGTCTCCTTATTTTGATGCAACCGTAAGGTCCGGAGCAAAGGGTTTTTCAGTCTACAATCATATGTACATCCCTAGAGACTTTGGTGATCCAGTACAAAACTTCTGGAATCTTGTGAACGAGGCCATTCTTTGTGATGTTGCAGTTGAGCGTCAAGTTGAAATAACGGGCCCAGATGCTGCTAAATTTGTACAATTACTAACACCTCGAAACCTTTCTGAGTGTGCTGTTGGGCAGTGCAAGTATGTACTTATTACTGATGAAAATGGTGGCGTATTAAATGACCCCGTACTCTTAAGGCTTGGTGAAAATCACTTCTGGCTATCTTTGGCTGATAGCGATATTTTGATGTGGGCCAAAGGTGTCGCCGTCAACTCTGGCCTAGATGTTAATTTAGGTGAGCCTGATGTATCGCCGCTTCAGCTTCAAGGTCCTAAGTCAGGCGATATTGCAAAAGCAATCTTTGGTGAAAGAATAGATAGCCTTAAATATTACTGGCTAGAAGAGTTTGAACTGAATGGGATCCCATTAATCATTTCCAGAACAGGCTGGTCAAGTGAGTTAGGTTATGAAATATACCTACGTGATGGCTCTCGAGGAAATGAACTCTGGGACCACATCATGGAAATTGGCAAACCAATGGGGCTGGTTCCCGGACATACTTCAACAATAAGAAGAATTGAGGGAGGTATGCTTTCTTACCAGGCAGATATGGACTACACTGTAAATCCATTTGAGCTTGGATTAGATCGACTCGTTGACCTTGAAATGGATGCAGACTTTATTGGAAAAGATGCACTTAAAAAAATTCAATCTGAGGGAGTTAAGCGAAGACAAGTTGGTGTAGAAATCTCATGCCCACCTCTTCAGCATCCCAATACCAGCTACTGGCCAATTTTTATAGATTCAAGTGAGGTTGGCTACATAACGTCAGCAGTTTACTCGCCTAGGCTTGACAAAAATATTGCACTTGCTATTATAGATGTTGACTATTCGGCTATAGATATGGTTGCAGAAACTCGAACGTCAGAGGGAAATCATCCTATTAAGGTTGTGCAAAAACCATTCTATGACCCTAAGAAAAAAATTACTTCAGCGTCTTAAACCGATCAAAATTATTTAGGAGAAAGTTTATGTCTGAACTATCTATCAAACTTAACTGGAAGAGAAAAGAAGAAGAACTCTCTCCTGGAAAATTTTCTAGCGAACATGAAGTTTCATACAATGATCATTACATGGTTAAGGCTGACACTGCTCCTGACTGGGGTGGCTCAGCTGAAAACACCAACCCTGAACAAGCTCTAGCTGCCTCATTAAGCAGCTGTCATATGATGACTTTTTTAGCTCTTTCAGCAAAAACAAAGTGGCCTGTATTATCCTACGAAGATCATGCAATTGCACACCTAGGCAAGAATGATAAGAAGCAAATGATTGTAAATAAAATAGACCTGCATCCAAAAGTATCCTTTGACCATGGTTTTGAAGTTAGTCATGAAGAATTAGAAAAGATGCACGACAGAGCTCACAGATATTGCTTCATTGCAAATACTCTAGACTCTGGCGTAGAAGTTAACATAAACATTTAAAAAAATTTAAAGCGTATATGCTAATATAAGGCTTATTTTATGAGCAACAAGGAAAGTCCTATCGAATCAATACTGCTTGAAGAATTTACTGATAATGGCGTCTTTCGCTTAACACTAAACGATGCCAAACGAAGAAATGCTTTGTCTGAAGAGATGATGGCTGCAATGACTCTGTCTCTTAATCACGCCTCAAAAGATGGAAAGACCAGAGTAATAATAATTGCTGCTAACGGCCCTGCATTTTGCTCTGGTCATGACTTAAAACAAATGTCTGCTGGAAGAAGTGCTGATGATGATGGGCTCGAATACTTCACAAAAGTTTTTTCATCCTGCTCTGCCCTCATGCAGCTAATTGTCAATCATCCTAAGCCAATCATTGCTGAGGTTGCTGGAGTGGCAGCTGCAGCTGGCTGCCAGCTTGTCGCGTGTTGTGACCTAGCTGTTGGCGGAGAATCCTCACGATATATTACGCCAGGCGTCAATATTGGTCTTTTTTGCTCAACTCCTATGGTCGCGCTATCTCGAAACATATCCAACAAAGCAGCGATGGAAATGCTATTAACTGGAGAAATGGTGGATGCAAATAAAGCAGAGCGCATTGGCCTTATCAATCGCGTTGTAAACGATAAAAATTTAACTATAAGCGCTATGGAGCTTGCTGAAGTGATTGCCTCAAAATCAAGTATGACTTTAAAAACTGGCAAGCAAGCTTTCTACAATCAGAAAGATATGTCTATTTCTGATGCTTACGATTATGCATCAAAAGTAATGGTCGATAATATGCTGACACTTGATGCAAAAGAGGGCATTAATGCATTTCTAGAAAAACGTCAGCCTAAATGGCAAGATGAATAGTCATAACGATTATGGGCAATCCTTACAACACTGATTTAGATCGAAATCCAGCTAACTATCAGCCTCTAACGCCAATTACTTTTCTTGAAAGAGCGGCGTCAGTATTTCCAGACTACACAGCAATAATTCATGGGTCCATAAAGCGAAGCTATAGTGAGTTCTATCAGCGCTCTTGTCAGCTTGCATCTGCGCTTTCAAAAAAAGGGATTAATCGCGGTGATACTGTATCAGTAATTCTTGCAAATACTCCTGCAATGCTCGAGTCGCATTATGGCGTTCCAATGTGTGGGGCTGTTTTACATAGTATAAATACGCGACTTGATGCCGCAACAATTGCCTACCAAATTGATCATGCTAATACTAAAGTGCTGATTGTGGATCGTGAGTTTATTAGCGCCATTCGATCTGCATTAGAACTATCTAAGGTAAATCCGATTTTAATTGACTACAGTGACAGTGAATTTCCAATAAGTGACTCCCTAAGTGGAGCGGTTGAATACGAGTCTTTTTTATCTGGTGGAGACTCCGGGTTTGATTGGCTTATGCCCGAAGATGAGTGGGATGCAATATCACTAAATTATACCTCTGGAACTACAGGAAACCCGAAAGGAGTTGTTTCTCATCATCGCGGCGCTTACCTATTAGCTCAAGGCAATGCGCTCATTGCCTCAATTAATAAACACGCAGTCTATCTTTGGACGCTGCCTATGTTCCACTGCAACGGCTGGTGCTTTCCTTGGACAATGTCTGCAATAATTGGAACACATGTTTGTTTAAGACACGTCAAACCTGAACCGATTTGGGACGCCTTGTCCGATTACAAAGTGACTCACTTATGTGGGGCTCCAGTTGTTATGTCAACAATTCTTTCACTAGAAAATAGTAAAAGGCGTTTGCTTGAAAACAGAGTTGAGTTCTTTACCGCTGCAGCACCTCCCCCTGAGAAAACACTTACTGAAATGAACGTATCGGGCTTTAATGTCACTCATCTATATGGCCTCTCTGAAACCTATGGCCCTGCAGTTGTTAATGAATGGCACCAAGAATGGAATGACCTTAATAAGGAAAAACAAGCTTCACTAAAAGCCCGTCAAGGCGTTCGTTATCTGCCACTAGAATCTCTTGATGTTGTTAATCCAAAAACCATGAAACCCGTTCCTCATGACGGAAAGACTATTGGTGAAGTAATGTTTAGGGGCAATGTAGTCATGAAGGGTTATTTAAAAAATAAAAAGGCGTCTGAAGAATCATTTGCAGGCGGATGGTTTCACTCAGGTGACTTAGCGGTCATTCATAATGATGGCTACATTCAGCTTAAGGACCGCTCAAAGGACATTATTATCTCTGGCGGTGAAAATATATCCTCAATTGAAATAGAAGAGGTATTACATAAGCACCCTGCTGTTAATGCAGCAGCAGTTGTAGCAATGCCTCATGAAAAATGGGGCGAGTCCCCTTGCGCATTTATAGAACTTAACAAAAACCAGAAAGCCTCAGAAGAGGAACTTGGTCAATGGTGCCGTGACAACATGGCTTCATTTAAATTACCACGTAAATTTATTTTTGAGGCCATTCCAAAAACCTCAACTGGAAAAGTACAAAAATTCATTTTACGAGAACGAGTAAAAAATTAACAATAAAAAAGCGGTCATTTAGACCGCTTAATACTTATTTATTGGTGCCGAAGGCCGGACTCGAACTGGCGACCTACTGATTACAAATCAGTTGCACTACCAACTGTGCTACTTCGGCTTAGTGGGAAATTATACAGTAAGCTTTTTTATTTAAAGAATGTTTTATACCATCAAAATTTGATTATTTTTTGCGCTGCTTTATCGCAATACGAATTCCTATTATTGCAAGAACAAGGGCCATCAAAAACCATTGAACAGCATACCCTATATGCTTTTCAATACTTCCAGTGTAAGGCTCCCATTTTCTAATGAAACCATTAGAGGCAGACGCATCTAACAAGCCAATGACACTTGAAAAATCAACCTTGGCTCTATCAGCCATATCTTGTAGGTCGATCGATTGGATTAGGACTGGAAATTGAATACCAACTTCACTTGGCTTGAGCTCCATTCTCTTAATTGGTTTTGAGATCTGTACCTTTATTTCTCTAGTCTCTTGTCCAATAACTATATCTGCTAATTTATCTCTACGCCCGTTCCATGGAATAAAACCTCGATTAATTAAGATAGCTTTTGACTGGCCTTCTAAGGCATAAGGAGTTAGAACATAATAGCCTGAAACTTGGTCAACAATTTGATTGTCATAGATAAACTGCTTATCACTTAAGTACTTTCCCTGAAGTCGAACCTCATAATACTCTTTGCTTTGAAGGCCTTCTTCTTTCTTGATAAGTTCAACGCTGCCAGTATTCGCCTGCTTTATTGAGGCCTCAATACCACGTTTCTCATCAGCACGGTCCAGCTGCCAAAAACCGAGGGATACTAAAAATGCAAAGGTCGCAGTTATTAGAATCGAAGGAAGAATAAAACGTAAGCTCATTATTGGGTTGGCAGCAGGTTAAAGTTATTAGGCTCTATCCATCCAATATAATTAGCAAATAGTAAAAAGACAAACAAGAAAACTGAAAGAATAATCCTCATTCTTAGCGCTTTAAACATTTTGTCAGAACCTTCTCTGCCGCCTTTAAGTAAGCCAATAACAGCGGCGCCTAAAAAGAAAAATATTAATACAATTATAGCTATTACAAAATAATCCATAGTTTTCCTACGTTAATTGAAAAAAAAGACCCCAACGAAGGGGCCTTTTACAAAACCATATATTCGTAATTATATCCAGTATACGAATATGAATAGCCCTAGCCAGACTACGTCAACAAAATGCCAATACCAAGCAACGCCTTCAAAGGCGAAATGATTCTCCAAATTGAAGTGTCCTTTTTGAATACGATAAAGAATTACTGTCAGCATAATCACGCCAATGGTTACGTGGAAACCATGGAATCCTGTCAGCAAGTAAAACGTTGATCCATAAATTCCAGAAGTTAGCTTTAATCCATCGTGGTAGGCATGTCCATACTCAGTAATTTGGAAGCCCAGGAACACAACCCCTAGCGCAATTGTTGCTAGCATCCAAGCCATCAATGCATTTCTATGGCCAGCCCTTAAAGCGTGATGAGCATAAGTTAAAGTGACACCTGAAGTTAAAAGAAGTCCCGTATTTAGCGCTGGAAGTCCCCAAGTATCTACTAGTTTAAAGTTAGTAGCAAAAGTAACGCCGTTCTGCCCTACTTCACCAGGAGTAGTAATAAGAGGCCAAGCTGATTTAAAGCCCTCCCACAACTCTGGCGTATAAATATTGTTGTACTCGCCACCAAGCCAAGGCACACTCAAAACTCTTGCGTATAAAAGAGCACCAAAGAAGGCTGCAAAAAACATTACCTCAGAAAAGATAAACCAACTCATTCCCCATCGAAAAGATTTGTCAACTTGTGAATTGTAGAGTCCGCCAATACTCTCACTGACAACTGTTCCAATCCATCCAAATAACATAAATGCAATTATTGCAAAACCCAAAACCATCACAGGCCAGCCCCAACTTACATCATGCATTTGGTTCGCAAACCCTACAAATAAAGTTGAAACACCAATTGATCCAATAATCGGCCAGTAGGTGCCATGAGGTACATAATATTTTTCGTTACTCATTTTTCTTCCCCTTTCTTAACTATCTAACTTATAAAAATTATAGGACAAACTAACATCTTTGATCCACTCATCCATTTCAGGCTCAATTACAAATCGAAGCGTCATTTCGACCTCTTCATTAGGTTGAAACGCCTGCTTTACAAAACAAAAACACTCTAGCTTTTTAAAGTGAAGAGCCGCATCTGTAGGCGCAACACTTGGAATTGCTTGACCATAAATTATTTCATCGGTCGTATTTTTAGCAATGTAGCTGGTAGTATAAAACTTTCCAGGTATAACTTCCATCGAGCTTACTTTCGGCGCAAACTGAACTGGGAAGCCAGGAGTCGTTGCCGCAAAAAAACTAACACTCACCAATCTCTCTTCATTTACTTGATACTGCTTTTCTGTTTCTACTCTACCAGTCTTTCCATTAAAACCTGTTATGTCGCACAGCACATCATATAAAGGCACCATCGCGTAGGCAAAAAAGAACATCAAGATTGGAACGGAAACTAGCTTTATCCAAAAACTTTTTGTAATTTTTTTTCTTTCCACGTCAGGAGTTAAGGGCAATGGTTAGTGCATATAGCCCAATTGCAACACCAGCAACTATCAATGCAGTTATACCAACACCTCTATTGTTTTTTTTATCTACCATTAATTACTCTGAGACTCTGCCAAAATTTCAGCTCTTGTTGGCGGAACGTCAAACGTATGATAAGCAATTGGTGATGCTAAAGTCCACTCTAGACCTTTAGCGCTTTCCCAAGGTCTTGCGTCTGCTGGCTTACCATTACGGATGCAATTTACAACAATGTAAGTAAGCAATAAGAATGACAGTCCAAAAGAAAATGCACCAATTGAAGAGATAAAGTTAAAGTCAGCAAACTGAAGTGAGTAGTCAGGAATACGACGCGGCATTCCAGCAAGTCCCAAGAAGTGTTGAGGGAAGAACGTTACATTAACCGAGATAAGCGCCCACCAGAAATGAAATTTAGCAAGGGGCTCGTTGTACATCTTTCCTGTCCACTTAGGAAGCCAGTAAAATACTGCTGCAATGATTCCCCATAGGGCTCCAGTTACAAGAACATAATGAAAATGAGCAACTACAAAATAAGTATCGTGGTACTGAATATCGGCTGGAGCGATGCCAAGCATTAGTCCAGAAAAACCACCAATCGTAAATAAAAATACAAACGCAAGCGCCCAAAGCATTGGGGTTTCAAAGCTCAAAGAGCCCTTCCACATCGTGGCAACCCAGTTAAAAACTTTTACTCCAGTAGGGACTGCAATTAACATTGTTGCGTACATAAAGTAAAGCTCGCCTGCCACAGGCATTCCCGTTAAGAACATATGGTGAGCCCATACTATGTATGACAAAAATGCAATCGATGCAGTTGCATAAACCATTGAAGAGTAGCCAAAAAGAGGCTTCCTAGCAAAGGTTGGAATAATATGAGAGATGATACCAAAGGCTGGCAAAATCATAATATAGACCTCTGGATGACCAAAGAACCAAAAAATATGCTGGAACATTACTGGATCGCCCCCGCCCGCCGCATCAAAAAATGCTGTGCCAAAGTTTCGATCCGTCAGCATCATCGTAACAGCTCCTGCTAGAACTGGCATTGCACCAATTAACAAAAACGATGTGATTAACCATGTCCATACAAAAAGTGGCATGTCCATTAATCGCATTTCTGGGGCCTTCATATTAAGAACCGTAGCAATAATGTTAATCGCTCCCATAATTGAAGAAAATCCTAGTAAGTGAATTGCAAAAATGAAGAAGTCAGTTGAGTCTGGAGCAAAGGTCGTTGAAAGTGGTGCGTAAAAAGTCCAGCCAAAAGCAGGCGCTCCACCCTCCATAAAGAACGTACTCAAAAGAATTGCTCCTGCAAACGGCAAGATCCAAAAACTCCAATTATTCATTCTTGGCAGAGCCATATCCGGCGCTCCTACCATTAAAGGAATAAGCCAGTTTGCCAAACCAACAAAGGCCGGCATAATCGCTCCAAAAACCATAATTAAACCATGCATTGTAGTCAGCTGATTATAAAACTGTGGTTCAAATAATTGCAAGCCAGGCTGTAAAAGCTCTGCTCGAATTCCCATTGCAAGTGAACCACCTATAAGAAGCATTGCAAATGCAAACCACATATATAGTGTTCCAATATCTTTATGATTGGTTGTTTTAACCCATCTTAGAAGTCCTTTTTCAGGGCCATGACCGTGATCATCGTATGCTGCCGTTGTAGTTGAGCTCATATATTTCTCCTTAAATTAACGTGCAGATGTAACATCTGAAGGTTGAACAACTGATCCATTATTACCAAAAGATCTTCTTTCGTATGTTATTACTGCAGCTATGTCAGAATCACTTAGCGCCTTAAATGAAGGCATTCTTCCGACCACTCCATTTATAACTAGATTAAGTTGGTATGCTGCTGGGCCATTGGCTACCTCTGATCCAATCATTGCAGGAAAGACACCAGGAATACCGGTGCCGTCTTTTTGATGGCAGCCCGAACAGTTTGCGTTGTATACAGTTTCTCCCTTAGCAACAAGATCTGCCTCAGTCCAAACTTGAGTAGCGCTTGCAAGTTCAGCAACTTTTTCAGCCTGCATACTTTCAACCCACTCAGCGTAGTCAGCTTTAGAAACAACATCAACAACAATAGGCATAAACCCATGGCCTTTTCCGCACAGCTCAGCGCATTGACCTCTATAAGTTCCAATTATGTTGGGTTTTGCCCATGCATCATTTATAAATCCTGGGTTTGCATCCTGCTTAAGGCCAAACGCTGGAACCCACCAGTTATGAATTACATCATTTGATGTAATCAAAAAACGAATTGTTGTATCTACTGGAACGACTAAACGCTTATCAACTTCGCGAAGGTAGCCACCGTCTTTGTGAACAGCTTCACGCTCTTCAGGAGTTCCCTTGATAACATCCATAGACGATTGTGCGAGATTAGAAGCAAAGCTTATGCCCTCTTCAGGATAGTCATATTGCCACTTCCACCTTACTCCAGTTACCTTTATAGTCATATCAGCCTTATCCAGAACCTCAATGTCAATAAGTGTCTTTGAAGCTGGGATAGCCATTGCGATTAGAATCAAAACTGGTATTCCTGTCCATAAAAACTCTACTGTCGTGCTCTCATGAAAGTTAGAAGCCTTAGCTCCTTTTGACTTTCTGTGTGCAATAATTGAATAAAACATTGCGCCAAAAACAACAACACCAATACCGACACAAACCCAAAATACCATCATGTGAAGGCCCCAAATATCGTTACTAATATCTGTAACGCCTTTGGTCATATTGAATGTGTATTCTGCCAAGACAGACTTGGAGCTCAAAAGTGCAGTAAATGCGCCGGTAAGTTTAAACAATAATTTCATAGAATCTCCGAATTAAATCTTTGTATAGCTATATTATTAATTAGATATATAGCTCTTAAATATGCAATTTCAATTGTCAAATAAAAAATGCAATCAAATGATACCTGTTTATCGTCTTTTTACCAAGTAAAAATTCACCTTTATTCTCAATATTGGTTGAACTTTTTTCGCTTGCCACCCTAGCTTTAAAAAAGAAAGACCAAAAGATTGAAAATGCAATCAATACCCATATATATTATCAAGAAATAAAAAATAATTAACGTAATTTTTCAAAATTTAACTTGCTTCAATTAAAATATCTCTCTGACTAAACTAATTACCGACTATGTTCAATAAAACCATTAATATTTCCTTAATCTTAGCTCTTATAGTTGTCATTCTTGGGGCCTATACTCGACTTGCAGATGCAGGACTTGGCTGCCCAGATTGGCCAGGATGTTATGGCGAGTTATTAGTTCCAGATGTTATTTCGAGTGAATATGAAAGGCCCCTTGATGTTGCTAAAGCATGGAAAGAAATGGTTCATAGGTATGCCGCCTCAATACTAGGACTTTCAATACTTGTTATATTTTTACTGGCAGTATTTCGTAAAACCGAAAGAGAGCAATCTATTAAGCTTCCCACAGCTTTACTTTTACTGGTTGGCTTTCAGGGTGCGCTTGGAATGTGGACTGTTACCGAACAGGTTCACCCAGGCATAGTTACCATGCATTTGTTTGGAGGCTTCTCAACAACCACTTTGTTATTTTGGCTTTTTTTGAATCAGCGTCCACAACCAAAAATTGGGCAGCCTGTTTTAAAACGCCATAAATTAATGCTCATCATAGTAACCGCTTTACTGATATTCCAAATATTTCTGGGCGGCTGGACAAGTACTAACTATGCAGCACTTTCTTGTGGTGAATATTTTCCTACTTGTTTGGGTGAGATGTGGCCTGAAGACATGGACTTTAAAAATGCCTATTATTGGGGTGAGCTTGGAGTCGATTATGAGTTTGGAATTTTGGAAAATCAAACTAGAACCGCCATTCAGATGGTACATAGAGTTGGCGCGCTAGTTGTTACTGCAGCGATAATAGCTTTATCTTTTGCCCTAAAAAACTACCTGGCTTTTCAGAAAAACATTGTCATAGTTCTGGCTCTTTTAGGTGTTCAGGTTGCACTTGGTATTATAAATGTAGTCATGTCACTACCAATGTTTGCTGCGGTAATGCACAACGCAGTTGCTCTTTTTCTTTTATTAAGCTTAATAAGCCTCGCACATAGAATGTTTAATCAAAATACTGCCTAATAATATGAACAAAACTACCCAAATATCTTTACTTTTGGTAGTCACAATTGCGGCTATGGCTACTTTTTTTTATGCTGGTGGTAAGCCAAATATGCAGGATCTCAAAAAATCTGTTGCCCCTGCAGCATCTTTATATCCTGAGGCAAAGTCTGTTTCGGAGAAGCTAAACTTTATTAATGATGGGTCAATAGCGACGCACTTATCAGATGTGTCTCAAGGAAAATGGGTGCTATTATATTTTGGCTACACATCATGTCCAGACGTTTGCCCAATAGACCTTTCAAAGATCAATCTGACATACCAGTTGATGGAAAATCAAAAGAAACTTCAAGTTGTTTTTATATCAGTAGACCCTATGCGTGATATTGGAAAGCTTGATCAGTTTGCAGGCGCATTTAACCCTACCTTTTTAGGTTTGACCGCTCATCAAGATGAGCTATTGTCAATTAGCAGCTCGTTAGGGGTTTATCATGAAGTAGTTGAATCACAAAAATTAGCTCTGGAAGATCATAGCAATCATGGCCATGGTGATCACTATGACATTGATCATACAAGCAGCTACTTGCTTTTCAACCCAGAATTAAAGCTCACAGCTCTTTTGACAAGTCCTCATGAGCCTCTAGAAATGGCAAAGGCAATTGATATAATTATCGAAAATCTAAGGTAATACAAGCCTAACTGCAAATAGAATAGTTCCAATAAAAAGTGCGGTCATAATAATTCCAACGATAACGTAAGGCCAAGGACCAGTCTTCTCTGTAGACTCAAAATCTTGCGCTAAATGTTTCTTTTTTCCAACCCCAATCATTGCAGAAGCTACCGCTCTAAAAACTTGTAATAAAGATCCCATTACTAGGAAGAAACTCCAAAGGTCATCAAAAGATAGTGATCAAGCAGCAAGGCTAGAAACAAAACCATTAAATAATTAATCGAGAATTTAAAGGTTTTAAATGCAATGTGAGGATTTTCAGGCTCTATAAAAATCTTAATAGAGTAGCCTAAAAATAGTGCTCCTAGAGTTGCAGCTGAAACTAAGTAAATTAAACCGCTCATACCTGTCAGGTAAGGCAGCAGAGCAACCAAAAATAATAGCACTGTATATAAAAGAATTTGTACTCGAGTGAATTCAAGGCCATGGGTAACTGGAAGCATTGGTATTTCAGCTTTCTTATATTCTTCTCGCCTATGAATTGCTAACGCCCAAAAGTGCGGAGGCGTCCAAATAAAGACAATTAAAAAAAGCAAAAGCGCATATTCAATTCCTTGAGAACCTGCTATAGAGGTCCATCCAAGAACTGGAGGCGCAGCGCCTGCGGCGCCGCCAATAACTATATTTTGAGGCGTAGCCCTCTTTAAATACATTGTATAAAAAACAGCGTAGCCGATCAAAGAAATAAGCGTCAAAATTGCAGTCAATAAGTTAACATAAATTACCAATAATGAAATGCCTACAATGCCTAAAAAGAACCCCCATATCAGTGCTTGGTTTCGCGTTACTCTGCCCTCAGGCAAGGGGCGTCGATCGGTACGAGACATCTTTGTATCAATTTTTTCATCGACCACGTGATTAAAAACTGCAGCGGACATTGCGGCTAATGATATTCCTGCAGAAGCGACAACAATTAGAAAGAGATTAGGAAGGTATGGCACTGCTAACAGCATTCCAACAACAGCCGTAAGCAAAATCAGCGAGACAACTTTCAGCTTACAAAGCCCCAAGAGGTCTCTAAGAGAGGGAAGATTGCCCATTAGCCTATCCTAGAATATTTAAGTAGGCGCTTAAGATCCTTTAGCACAAACTTAATGTTGATGTCTTTTGAGTTGTAATACAGCATAAAGTTACCAATTGGATCAATTAGAAAAATTGAGTTTTCTGGAAACTCTGCAAGCTTAGCAGCTAACTTTTTATTAGTAACTCTAGCTATAAGTAAGTTTTCATCGCTAACCATAGGTAGCGAACCATCTTCAGTAATCAAAACTCTTTGAATTCTTCGCATGTCCATGTTTATGAGGGTGCGGATCGTTTTAATATCTGCTACAGCCTGTTCACAGATGCTATCACAGTTTTTTGAAGCGTATGCAAGCGTCCAAAAGCCATTAAATGTGGCATCGTCTTCAAATTCAATATCGGCTTTTTCAGTTGTTATAACTGGGCGAATAAGCTCACCATAGTTAACTGTATTCTGACTGAAATAAGTCGGATTCAAATAAAAAAATAAAGTACCAATGGCTATGGGCAGAATAAATATCGATAACAATACCCAAAAATCTTTTTTTACTGTCATTTGTTCCCTAGAGTCAAAACTGCGTAATGATACGCTTATGAACTTAAAAACTCAACCAGCTAAAGCCTAACTTCTATGCCTTTTTCTCGCATTGCTTTTTTAGCTTCTTCTACAGTAAACTCTCCAAAGTGAAAGATGCTAGCAGCAAGAACTGCATCGGCTCCGCCATCAATAACGCCCTCAGATAAGTGTGATAAATTACCAACCCCGCCAGAGGCAATTAAAGGAACGTCAACCGCATTAGAAACTGCCTTAGTTAGCTCAAGATCAAATCCATTTTTAGTGCCGTCCCTGTCCATTGATGTTAGAAGAATTTCTCCAGCACCATTTTCTCCTTCTGTCATTTTTACGGCCCAATCTATGGCATTAATACCTGTAGGTTTTCGCCCTCCATGGGTGAATATTTCCCATTTCAATGGATTAGAGGACACTCGCTTTGCATCAATAGCTATAACGATACACTGCGAGCCAAATATAGCGCAAAGCTCATTAATAAGTTTTGGGTTAAAAATTGCAGCAGAGTTAACTGCAACTTTATCAGCGCCCGCCATTAACATTGCGCGAACATCATCAGCCTTTCGAATGCCGCCGCCAACAGTGAGCGGAATAAAGACCTGATTAGCAATCCTCTCAACCATTTCTATCGTGGTGTTTCTTCCTTCATGTGATGCCGTAATATCTAGAAATGTTATTTCGTCAGCACCTTCATTATCATAACGCTTTGCCACCTCAACCGGATCCCCAGCATCTTTAATATCAATAAACTTGACGCCTTTGACAACTCTCCCGTCGCGGACATCTAAGCATGGGATTATTCTTTTTGCTAAGCTCATGAAGCATTATTTTACCGCATAAACCTAGTCAGATTTTTTAGTGCATTATGTTAATGATAGTATCAAGCCCCATCAATGGATACTTTGGATTAGGTTTTGAAGACCCTAATAGGTATAATTGCGCTCCATGACTGAAAAAAAACTAGGCTCATTTAAAGACGAAAAACTACCGCCCCAGCATATAGCTATCATTATGGATGGAAATGGAAGATGGGCAAAATCAAAGCACCTTCCTCGCTCAAGTGGCCACCAAAAAGGGGTTCAAAGTGTTAGAAAAATTGTTAAGCATTGTGGTCAGTTGGGCGTTAATACATTAACTCTATTTGCCTTTAGTAGTGAAAACTTAAATCGTTCTAGTGAAGAAGTTGGGCTTTTATTCAAGCTTTTTTTAACTGTTTTGAAAAATGAAACAACGAAACTAAACGATAACAATATTAAGCTTAAAATTATAGGAGATCTTTCCGTTTTTACTCCTGAAATACAGCGGCTAGCTGTTGACGCAGAAAAACAGCTCAAAAATAATAATGGCCTCAATCTTGTTATAGCTGCAAACTATGGTGGTCAGTGGGATATCGCAGAATCTGCCAAAAAAATTGCTATTAAGTCTGTCAACGGAGAAATCGATCCTGAAAAAATTGATGCTCCCCTTTTCCACGCGCACTCTTCTCTCGCAGATTTCCCTAAAGTAGACCTGTTAATTAGAACAAGCGGAGAAGTAAGGATAAGCAACTTCTTGCTCTGGGAGATTGCTTATAGTGAACTATATTTCTGTAACACCTTGTGGCCCGACTTTGATGAGCATGAACTAGATGCTGCCATAGAGGCATTTCACTTGAGAGAGCGCCGATTTGGAAAGCGAAATGGTGAAAAATAATGCTTCTTAAGAGAATCTTAACGGCCTCTATTGTTGCGCCAATTGCAGTTTTTGGTATCTTGGTATTGACTCAAACTAGCTTTGCATTAGCCGTTGCTTTAATTCTTATTATTAGTTCTTGGGAGTACTGCAATCTAATTCAAATAAAGCATTTAGCAGGCAAGGCTCTTTATGCTTTACTTATATTATTAGTAACCTATTTTCTAAGTAATGCTCTTTCAAATTTAACTATCTTATATGCTGCTGCGTGGTGGTTAATCGCCTTAGTTTGGGTAGTAATATTTCCAAAAGGCTCTCGCCTACTCAGAAAAAATTTATTAGTTAAGCTAGTCAACGGTTTGTTTATTTTTGTGCCAATGGCAATCGCATTAATGGCACTTCACTTGTTAGACCCCATGCTAGTCTTGTTTCTTTTGATTTTAATCTGGGCGGCAGATATCGGCGCTTATTTTGCAGGTAAGCTTTTTGGTAAAACTAAGTTGTGTCCAAGTGTTAGTCCTGGAAAAACACTTGAAGGAGTATTTGGTGGGGCTGCTCTTGCTCAAGTGGTTGCTATTTTGTACGTATATGTTTCAACCCAAGCGCCGTTATTGAGTGATTTTTTAATATTTAGTTTTATAGCCCTGGTGATTTCACTTGTGTCAGTTCTTGGTGACTTATTTGAGAGCGTTTTAAAGCGCATTGCAGAAGTAAAAGATAGTGGTAATATCCTTCCTGGACACGGCGGAATACTAGATAGAATAGATAGCTTAACATCGTCTGCTCCAATATTTTTTCTTTTAATTGTGTTCTTGCTATGAAAAATGTAGCTATTTTAGGGGCAACGGGCTCAATTGGACTAAACACACTAGCTGTTATGTCACTTCATCCAGAAAAATATAACGTCTTTGCCTTAACGGCAAACAATAGCTGGAGGGAAATGGAAAAGCTTTGCATTAAGCACATGCCAAAATTTGTAGTAATGGCTAATGAAGAGGCTGCAGAGAGCTTAAGAAAAGTTGTGCCAGAAGGGGTTATCGTTTTACAAGGTGAGGGCGCTTTAAATGATATAGCCTCTCATAAAAATACAGATTTTGTTATGGCGGCAATAGTTGGAAGCGCTGGACTATCCTCAACTTTTGCAGCGGCGGCCTCAGGAAAAAGAGTTATGCTTGCAAATAAGGAGTCTCTAGTCCTAGGTGGTAATTTATTAGTTGCTGCCGCCAAAGAGTCTGGGGCAGAATTAATCCCTGTGGACTCAGAACATAGCGCAATATTTCAATGCCTCCAAGGTGGCAAACAGGGCCTTAATAAAATACAGTTAACTGCGTCAGGCGGTCCTTTTCTAAAAACACCAATAGCAGAACTTAATAAAGCAACCCCAAAACAGGCCTGCGCGCACCCAAAATGGAAAATGGGCCAAAAAATATCAGTTGACTCTGCTACCATGATGAACAAAGGCCTGGAGGTAATTGAAGCTCACTTCCTATTTCAACTTTCGTCTTCTAAAATCGAGGTAGTAATTCATCCCCAAAGTATTATTCACTCGTTTGTTTATTTTAATGATGGCAGTGTGTTATCACAACTTGGGCTGCCAGACATGAGAAGCGCAATATCTTATGCATTATCCTATCCAAGCCGGCAAACTTCTGGTGTTGAAGAGCTTGATCTTACCAAGCAAACATCACTAGAATTTTTATCGCCCGATATGGATAGGTTCAAGTGCCTAGGACTAGCATATGATGCTTTAGAACAAGGGCAGAGCTCCCCTGGAACGCTTAATGCTGCAAATGAGGTTGCTGTGGACGCTTTTTTAAATAAAAAAATAGGGTTTCTAGACATTAGCAAAATTATAGAAAAAACCTTAGCTATAGCTCCTATTTCGAGGCTTGACACGCTTGCAAGTGTTGTGGAAAATGACTATCTTTCTCGTCAAATAGCTCGGTCTGTTATTGAGCCGAGTCTTTCATAACAAACCGTCCTAAATGTATAAATCTTTCTTAATCACCTTGTTATTATTTTGCGTTTTTTTAAGCGCTCCTTCTGCTGCCAGTGGAACACATGACTATAGTTTTAAAGTATCAAGAGGCGACGCGTTTTACAAATTCTTCTTTAGTACAGGCCTATCAGGAAAGCTTCTCAAAAAACTAATGGCCTCTGATGAACGGGCTCAGAGGCTTAACAATATTTATCCTGGTGACAAGTTTAGGATAACCCTGAACGATAATCATGAGCTAGACCAAATCATTTATAGTCCAGCTAATGACAACCCTTTATTTATAACCTATGATGGCCAATCTTTTAATTATGGAAAAGCCAATATCCAGCCAATTGGGAAATTATCTCAGACCATAATTACAATCCAAAAGTCTCTAAACTATGACGCCAAAAAAGCCGGGGTAGCTGCTGAAGTTACTAAAATGATGGTTGATAACTTTTCATGGGAGATGGACCTTAGTAGAGATCTAAGAAAGGGTGATAAATTTATGTTGTCTTGGGATGGGGGAAAAACGCCAATTGCAATGGTTTATGTTGGGAGTAGAAAAACTATTGCACTTTTTTCATATAAAAATACCCTTGGTCAAAATAAATACTTTACCTCAAAGGGCGCCACTATAAACGACACCTTTGCATTTGCGCCTGCGAAATATAATCGAATTAGCTCTGGCTTTACAAAAAGACGCTTTCATCCTACGCTCAAGATTTATCGCTCTCATCGAGGTACTGATTTTGCCGCCCCCTCTGGGACGCCGGTCTACGCGCCTGCAAAAGGAATTGTGAAATATAGGGCCACGTTATCTGGCTATGGCAACGTTATCTATTTAAAGCATGGCTCCAACTATCTTACCGTTTATGCCCACCTATCAAAATTTGCTACGGGCTTAAAGTCTGGAAAAAAAGTTAAAAAAGGGGAATTAATTGGCTATGTAGGGACTACAGGTCAATCCACTGGTCCCCATCTTCATTATGAAATTCGCGTTAATGGGATCCACCAAGATCCTGAAAAAATAAAATTACCTAAACAATCTTTCGTGCCAACTAGCGCAATGCCAGAGTTTCAAAAAAGGGCAAGACAAATTCTTCAGAATCTAAACATAAAGTAACACTCTTTTATTCTTCAGTTTTATCAATACCCCAGCTATTGCGCAATCGATTAAAATGAATACTTTAGTTTGTTTTATAGTTCTTATGCATTCCAGTTTGCAAACAAAGCTATCCCTACCTCTTCTTCATCGCGGCAAGGTGAGGGATATTTTTGATATTGATAAAGACAACATGCTTATAGTGACAACCGACAGGCTTTCAGCTTTTGATGTTGTTTTTGATCAGCCTATTTCAGAAAAAGGAAAAATTCTCACATCAATAGCAAACTATTGGTTTGATAAAACTGAGCACATTATTCAAAACCACCTAACAAACATTGGCCTTGATGAAGTGTTGCCAGGTAATGAGGCTGAAGCGCTTGAAGGAAGGGCAATTGTTGTAAAAAAACTCAAACCACTGCCTATTGAAGCTGTTGTAAGAGGCTACTTAATTGGCTCTGGCTGGAAAGAATACTTAGGGTCTGGGTCTGTTTGTGGAATAGACCTCCCTCCTAATATGGTGCTTGCTGAAAAACTTAAAAGCCCTATTTTTACTCCTTCTTCAAAAGCTGCAGCTGGTGAGCATGATGCCAATATATCTTTCAAAGAGGTTGTTTCGCTAGTGGGCGAAGATATTGCAGAGCAAATCAAAAAAATAAGCCTTGCTCTTTATAATTTTGCGGAAAAACATGCGCTATCTTGCAGCGTTATTATTGCTGACACAAAGTTTGAATTTGGCCTAGATTCTGAAAATAAACTGACTCTCATGGATGAAATTTTAACTCCAGATTCTTCAAGATTTTGGTCTTTGGCTGACTATTCTTCAGGGAAAAGTCCAAAAAGCTTTGATAAACAAATTATTAGAGACTATCTTGAAACTCTTGACTGGGATAAAACCCCTCCTGCTCCGATAATTCCAGAGTCAATTATGAATAAAACTGCTGAAAAATATAGGAACATTCAATCGATATTATGCAGTTAAGTGGCCACATAAAAATGATGAACACCTCTCTTGAAGTGGGCAGCGCAAAATATAGCCTTCCTATTGGAGAGAATCTAATTGACATGAACGCTGTTGTAGGAAAGCATATTGAGCTCAAATATAATGACGTAATACTTTGTGCTAATTGTGGAGTGAGGACTAAAAAAAGCTGGTCTGGGGGGTATTGCTTTCCCTGTACACAAGTTTTAGCTAGATGCGACTTATGCATCATGAGGCCTGAGACTTGTCACTATTCTGAGGGCACTTGTAGAGAGCCTCAATGGGGCCTTAACTACTGTTTTCAGCCAACCATTATTTATCTTGCAAACACATCTAAGCCTAAGGTTGGAATCACCAATAAAAAAAGGATTTATAGCCGTTGGATTGAACAAGGGGCAGTTTCAGCGCTGCCTATACTTGAGGCAAAGTCACGTCTAGACTCCGGGAAGATTGAGGTTGCATTAAAACAATTTGTTGCCGACAAAACAAACTGGCGAAACATGCTTAAAAATGAAGTGGAGCTATCAGATCTTACCTCTCTAAAAGAGACATTACTTGGTGAAATTGCAGGCACGATAAAAGAAACTGAGGCCACAGTCCTTAGTGATGATGAGGTAAATATAAACTACCCTGTGCTAAAATATCCTACAAAGGTTGTGTCTTTAAACTTTGATAAGACGCCTATCATCACAGGTGTTCTAGAAGGCATAAAAGGACAATATTTGTTGTTGGACAGTGGTGTGCTTAATATAAGAAAATTTAGCTCGTATCACCTTACAATCAGCAGCTAATGGACTAATGAAAGTCAATATGATAAATTCTGCCAAACAATTTATAAATCAAAAAAATAAGCGATTAACACTTCTTGGGATGTCTGGCGTAGGGAAGACTCATCTTGCTAAACTTATTGGCGAAGAAGGTGGGTGGTACCATTTTTCTGGAGATTATAGAATTGGAGCGACTCATCTTAAAGAAGTCATCATTAACAATGTAGCTAACAAAATGAAAAATGATTCATGGCTTAAGCCACTTATAGAAAACAACTCTATAAGTGTTAATAGTCAAGTTACTTTTGATAACTTAGAGCCAATTTCTGCGTTTCTTGGAAAAGTTGGCAATCCTGAAGAAGGTGGCCTTCCTATTGAGGAGTTTATTCATCGCCAAAGTCTTTTTTTGGAAGCAGAAAAAAAGACAATGTATGAGGTTCCTCATTTTATTAATAAGTCTTTAAAAGATGGTTATGACCATTTTATTAACGATGCTGGGGGAAGCCTATGCGAGCTAGAAGACAGAAAACTTTATCAACTTCTGTCAGAAAAAACACTAATTATTTATATTAAAACAAGCAAGGAAAATGAGAGATTACTGATTGATAGAGCTAAAAGTCAACCAAAGCCAATGTACTATAACCCAAAGTTTTTTGAGGAGGCTCTTCACTCCTACTTGAAAGAAAATAGTTTAGCATACGCAGCACAAATTAACCCAAATGCTTTTGTTAGCTGGGTGTTTCCAAAACTAGTTGCAGATAGGCTTAAAAAATACAGCGCACTTGCGGATGAATACGGCTGCACAATAGAAAGTGATGCGCTTCATAAGTGCGGTTCTGCAAAGGACGTCTTAAATTTAATCTCTAGCGCGCTTAAATAACATGCCTCTAATAGCACACTCTAAACTACCTTCATTTGAGCGCCTTGCAAAACAAGGCGAAACAATTCTTTCTATTGAGAGGGCTCAACATCAAACCATTAGAGAGCTTCATATTGGGTTATTAAATATGATGCCCGATTCTGCGCTTGAAGCAACAGAGAGGCAATTTTTTCGATTGATAGGCCATTCAAATCAAATTGCTCAGTTTTATGTCCACCCTTTTTCACTTTCAAGCATCAAAAGAGGAAAACATGCGACAGCGCACATTAAAGAGCATTATAAAACCTTTGAAGAAATTAAACTTCAAGGACTTGATGCGCTAATTATTACGGGCGCTAATGTGACTGATCCAGACCTTCAGCTCGCTCCATTTTACGAACAGCTGAGAGAGGTCGTTGACTGGTCTTATGAAAACGTAACCTCGACCTTATGCTCTTGCCTTGCAACCCATGCTGTTTTAGAGTTTAAGTATGGCCAGAAAAGAAAGGCCGTTGGAAAAAAACATTGGGGCGTGTTTCCTCATCAGGTAATTGATAGAACACACCCTCTTGTTAAGGGTGTTAACACTCGCTTTGACATACCACACTCACGATTTAATGAGATCACTGAGTCCCAATTTGAAGAGGCAAAGGCTGTAGTTTTAGCTAAAAGCGCTATTGGCGTTCACCTTGCAGTCAGTCCTGATCTTTTTAGAATTGTCTTCTTTCAAGGGCACCCTGAGTACGACTCCGTCAGTCTTTTAAAGGAGTATAAGAGAGAAGTTTCGCTTTACCTCGAAAAAAGAACCTTAGACTACCCACCATTTCCAAGCAATTATTTGTCACTACAAAGTTGCGCTATTTTGACAGAGTATCGCGCCAGGCTTATAAATAAAACAGCGACTATTAAAGAATTTCCAGAAGAGATTCTTACAAAAACCCTAGACAACACCTGGCATGATAGTGCTAGTGCTATTATTAATAACTGGATTGGCTGTGTTTATCAGGTAACTAATGAAAACATTAGAAAGCCTTTTATGCAGACTATTGACCCAAATAATCCGCTAAACCTAGAGAAGTGACAGAGTTAACGAGTGGCCTCTTAAATTGGTTTATAAAAAATGGCAGAAAAAACCTTCCTTGGCAGTCTAGCCCTCCAAATTGCTATCATGTATGGCTATCTGAGGTTATGTTGCAACAAACTCAAGTTAAAACTGTTATTGATTATTTCAACAACTTCATTAAAAAATTTCCAGATATAACTTCGCTCGCTAATGCAAGCGAGGATGATGTTTTGGCCGCATGGGCTGGCCTTGGTTACTATAGCCGAGCTCGTAATTTACATAAAACTGCACAAATTACTTTATCTCTTTACGGTGGTATTTTTCCCAAAACCTATTCAGAAGTTATAGCGCTTCCTGGTGTTGGCAAGTCAACTGCTGGAGCTATCTTATCTCTTACGTTCAGCCAGCCACATGCAATCCTTGATGGCAATGTGAAACGCGTCTTGGCAAGATATCACAGGGTGGAAGGTCACTATAGTTCGAGTAATGTTATGAATGAATTATGGCGTCTTGCAGAACTTCATACTCCTGAAAAACAAAATGCAGAATACACACAAGCAATAATGGATGTTGGGGCTACTGTTTGCACCCCAAGAAAACCCCACTGTCAAAACTGCCCTATATCAAAGAATTGTGGGGCCTTTATTCATAATCAACAGAACATCTATCCAAACAAAAAGCCTAAAAAAATAAAACCTGAACGAAATATTGTATTC
>OJIH01000003.1_pt1 | contig 52842 bp, 48 predicted proteins | sample 1595351 | NCBI WGS metagenome assembly OJIH01 (sample SAMN05416697, study PRJEB24817) | seawater metagenome | isolation source: Sea water | place: Canada:Atlantic | collected 2013-07
CTCTCTGGTCTCGTGGGCTCGGAGATGTGTATAAGAGACAGGCTACAGTATTATAGGCCCTTGCTAAACGAGTTATAGAGTCAAGCAAAATAATAACATCTTTGCCTTGCTCTGCTCTTCTTTTAGCTTTTTCAATAACAATTTCAGCAATTTGGACGTGTCTTTTCGCAGGCTCATCAAAAGTAGAAGAAATAACCTCACCTCTAACAGTTCGCTCCATTTCTGTTACCTCTTCTGGTCTCTCATCAATTAATAAAACAATTAATTCACACTCAGGGTGATTAACAGCAATCGATGATGCAATATTTTGCAAAATCATAGTTTTTCCAGCCTTTGGAGGGGCTACTAATAATCCTCTTTGTCCTTTTCCAATAGGAGCAACTAAATCAATTACTCTAGCAGTTATATCCTCTGTACCACCATTACCTAATTCTAGTCCTAATCTTTCATTAGGATGCAATGGTGTTAATGAAGAAAAAGGTATGCGGTTTCTAACACTCTCTGGAGAGTCTTCATTTACCTCAGAAACTTTTACTAAAGCAAAATACTTTTCACCTTTTTTTGGAGCCCTAATTTTTCCAGTAACAACGTCACCAGTTAATAAATTAAAACGCCTAATTTGATTAGGTGAAACATAAATATCATCAGGGCCTGACACATATGAGTCATTTGAAGATCTAAGAAAACCATAGCCCTCTTGTAAAATGTCTAGAACACCATCTCCTAAAACCTCTTCATCGTTATCTGCTTTATGTTTGAGAATTGCAAAAATTAAAGTTTGTTTTTTTGCTCTTGAAATATTCTCAATACCAAGGGATTGAGCAAGCTCTAAAAGCTCGGCAGGAGTCTTAATTTTAAGTTCTGATAGTTTCATATAGATTTTTTAAAGTAATTAGAGGGGATTGGCATATTGCCCAGGAGTAAGTAAGTATTTTTATTTGAATTTGATAAAGGAAGAGTGATTTAGAGAATGTTTTATATATAGTTAAATAATGTTATTAAATATTAGAATCCAAAAATGCATTTAAGTTTGCCTTAGAAAGAGCACCGACCTTTGTTGCGTGAACTGCACCATCTTTAAATAGAAGCATCGTTGGAATACCTCTTATGCCATACTTAGGTGGTAATTGAGTATTTTCGTCAACATTGACTTTTGCTATTGTAATTCGTCCTTCATATTCATCAGCAATTTCATCAAGAATAGGGGCTAAAGCCTTACATGGTCCACACCATTCGGCCCAAAAATCTACTAAAACAGGTTGAGTTGAGCTAACTACATCAGCCTCAAACGAAGCGTCACTGACTACTTTAATTTTGTCGTTCATGTATTAAAAAATTGGAAAGTAAAAAAATTGAATCGAGCTAATTTGCAGTTATTATAACACTTCCTGACATAAAAACTATTTTTTTAAAAAAGATTATCACCTAGGAAAAATAGTAAATATTCAGTGGTTTGTTATAGTTAAGTTATAACGGCAAGTATTACTGGTATTGTAATGAATGATAAAGCAACTTGAGTAGTAACAATACTTGTCATCAACTGTTCATCTCCGCCAAATTGTTTCGCTAATGCATGGGATGATGCGGCAGTTGGGACAGATGCAAAGATTACCGCAACAACTACCTCTAACTGGCTAAGCCCCATTGATGATGCAACAATATATGCGATTACAGGAAATGCTATCAATTTGAGAGAATTAGAAATAATAATTGGAGTCATTTTTAATGCAAGATCTCTTACTTTAATCTTTGCGCCAATAGTTAGAAGCATTATTGGTAATGCTGCAGAGCCAAGAAGACCAGAAGTTTCATGAACAATAATTAGTTTGTCTGACTCAATTAATGATACAAATAAACCAGCAATCATTGCAAGTATGAATGGGTTTTTTATTAATTCTATAAATATATTGGCTATTCCTTTTGTAGTATCAGCTTGTCCAGGCTGAGTTAAGTTAGAGACCATGATAGAGATTACAACAATATTGATACTAGGAACATATAAAAGCATAAACACAGCTCCAATTGCTAAACCCTCATCCCCAAAAAGGCTGCCTGCTATTGCTAGTGCAATAAATGCGTTATGCCTTGCAGCGCCCTGCAAAATTGATGACCAAGACTCGGGGGAATACCCTAGCAGCTTACCCATCAGAACTGACACTATTGTTACAATAAATAACCCAGAAAGTATAACTACCCCATAACTATAAATCATTGATGAAGATAAGTGAATTTGAGATATGTGGTGAAATAAAAGAGATGGAATTAGAACCCAATAGACAAGCTTATCATTAACGTCCCAAAAAGATACATCAGGAACCCCAAGTCTTCTTAGTACATTACCTAGAATTATCAGAATAAATACTGGTGAAATAAGTAAAAATATTTGAAAGAAATTTGAAAGCATTTATACTTTTTTTATATGCCTAAGAGCAAGATTAAGAATTAATATTATCAATATAATCTAAAGCCATTTGTATTCGAAGCAAGGTTCTGGTTTTGCCAACAAGTTGCGCGCTTATGTCAACACTCCCCGCCTTACCATCACCACTAATAGCAAGTCTAAATGGCTGGCCTACCTTACCAAAACCAACATCCCTAGCCTCACAAATACCTTTAATAGTAGAATGAATATTCTCAGCCGTCCAGGAGCTTATATCGTTTAAGTTAGTAAATAAATCAACTAATATTAATTTTGATTCTTGAGTAAAAACCTTACCTGCCTGAATTGCATCAAACTCTTTAAAATCATTATAAAACATGGCACAGCTTTGCGCCATATCGACTAGGGACTTAGAGCGATCTCGAAGAGCATCAATAACTTCATTAAGAACAGGTCCATCACCTACTTCAATGTTTAATTGATCAAGGTGCCATTTAAGATTAGAGGCAAGCTCATTGACTTCAGTTGTCTTTATATGAGAGTGATTAATCCACTCAAGCTTTTCTTGATTAAAGCTAGCTGGTGAATTATTAATACTTCTCAGATCGAAAAGATTAATCATTTCATCAACAGAAAAGATTTCTTGATCTCCATGAGACCAGCCTAACCTTACAATATAATTAAGAAGAGCGAAAGGCAACAAACCTTCATCCCTGTATGATAATAAATTAAGGGCTCCATGCCTTTTTGATAAGCGTGATCCATCTGAGCCCAAGATCATTGGTACATGAGCAAATTTAGGGGAAGGCCAATCCATAGCCTCATAAAGGTTAATTTGCTTAGGAGTATTATTAATGTGGTCATCACCCCTGATAACGCACTCTATTGCCATATCATGGTCGTCGACTACAACCGTCAAATTATAGGTTGGAGATCCATCTGACCTTGAGATAATTAAGTCATCTAATTCAGAATTAGAAATGCTTATGTCACCTTTAACATAATCACTAAAGCTTACATTGCCGTCAACAGGGTTAAGAAATCTAATAACACCATTTTTTAACCCCTTATCTCGACAGCATCGATCATACTTAGGCTTTTCTTTTTTTGCAATTTGCTCTTCTCTCATTAACTCTAATCGCTCGATAGAGCAATCACAATAATACGCTTTGCCTTTTATAAGCAATTCAGAGATAACTTCATTATAGCGAACAGTTCTATCACTCTGATAAATTGGGCCTTCATCATAGTCCAAAGCAAGCCAGTCCATTCCCTCCAAAATTGCATCAACAGAGGCCTGGGTTGAACGCTCCTTATCAGTATCTTCAATTCTAAGCACAAACTTACTATTATTTTTTTTTGCCCATAGCCATGCAAAAAGAGCTGTTCTAGCACCACCAATATGCAAATAACCAGTTGGGGAAGGAGCAAATCTTGATTTCATTTATTATTTAAGAATTATAGATTTAAATTTTAAGTTACTTAATAGCTCATTTATTAAGAGATTAATTAACGCTATTAAACTGCCGAATCAAAACAAATGATAAGCTAATTTTACACTGTTATAATATTATCCCATCATCCAAATAGCGAAGTATATTAATGGAATTCACTCAGCAAAATGCTAATCAAAATACCGTTATTTCATTCGATGATTTAACAATTACGCTCTCCCACTCAAAGTTAAAATTACCCTGCTTTATTTCTTCTAATGAGTCAAGGGAACTATCAGCTATAGAAATAACTGAAGTTGATAAAGAATTTCTATTTCCACTTTTATCAAAAGAGTCAATTGATCTTCTAATAATTGGAACTGGTAGTAGCCCAGTTTTTCTATCTCCAAAGCAACAAATGTCATTATCAGAAATTAATTTAGGGGTCGAATGTATGAATAACACTTCTGCATGTTCCAGTTTTAATTTACTTCTTGGAGACTTAAGGAAAGTTGGTTTATTAATTTTATGATTTCTTATTTATACAAAACAATAATCAAGTTTTATAAGTTTTTTAAAATTGATACACCTCTATTAATATTAATAATCTTGCTATCGTCTCTTGGACTACTTATTCTTTACAGTAGCTCTGGTGGCTCTTTAAACCTAGTTTATCGTCAATTAGTTCATCTTGGATTAGCAACATCAGTAATGCTAGTAATCGCTCAAATTCCCCCGATTATTATGCTTCGATCAGCACCCATACTAATGATTCTAGGTATTTTTCTACTAATATCAGTTCTTTTTTTTGGTAGTTCTGGAGGAGGTGCTCAGAGATGGCTAGACCTTGGATTAGTTAGATTTCAACCTTCAGAATTGATGAAGATTATTGTGCCAATGACAATTGCTGCAATCTTAAGTGAAAAAACTTTACCTCCCCGTCCTCTTCCAGTCGTAATATCAATGCTGGCTATTGGACTAGTTGTTCTTCTCATTGCTAGGCAGCCCGACCTGGGAACCTCTTTGTTAATTGGCGCATCTGGAGTCTATGTTTTATTTTTTTCTGGCGTAAGAGTGATGTTATTAAAAAATAAATGGCTAAACCTATTACTTCTTTCAAGCCTGCTGGGTGGCTCCTTATTTTTAGCATGGAATTATTTTTTAATAGCCTATCAAAAAAGAAGAATTTTAACTCTATTCAATCCAGAGTCTGATCCATTAGGCTCTGGCTATCACATCATTCAATCAAAAATTGCAATTGGTTCGGGAGGCTTTACTGGTAAAGGTCTTACAAAAGGCTCCCAATCACAGCTTGACTTTGTTCCAGAGCAATCTACTGATTTTATTTTTTCAGTTTTAGCAGAAGAGCTTGGATTTCTTGGCGTTTTATTATTAATAATAATCTACTCACTCATAATTTATCGCTGCCTTATCTTATCTCTAAGATGTGAGGACAACTTTTCAAGATTATTGGGTGCTAGCCTAACGTTTGTATTTTTTACATATATTTTTGTTAATATTGGTATGGTTTCGGGCCTCCTTCCTGTGGTTGGAGTCCCCCTCCCTCTAATAAGTTATGGAGGCTCATCACTTATAACTCTTATGGCAAGTTTTGGTATTATTATGTCAATTCATAAACATAAAGGCCCAAGGTATTTACAGTAACTAGTTATAATTAAATACTTAACTAAAACAACAATTTTTCCAATTTAAAACTTTAAATAATTAATTAAAAAATAACCTTATGAAAATCAATTCTTTTACTCTGCTCCTTAAATCAGCCTTTTTAATACTATTTTTAACAAACGTAAATGCTGAGGAGCCTCGTTTTTATATTCCTGATGCTCCTGCAATTGCTGCAGAAGCATTCGTCGTAATGGATCACAATTCTGGCAAAATTCTTGCGTCACATAATGAAAACGAAATGAGGCCCCCTGCAAGTCTTACAAAGCTGATGACTTCATATGTCATCTTTAAAAGACTTAAAGAGGGATTTATTACTCTCGATGAAGAAGTAAAAATAAGTGAAAAAGCATGGAGAACTGGTGGATCAAGAAGTTTTATTGAAGTTGGAAAAATGATCAAACTTGAAGACTTGCTTAAAGGAATGATAATTCAATCTGGAAATGATGCCTCTGTTGCTTTAGCTGAGCATGTAGCTGGTTCAGAAGGAACGTTTGTTCTCTTTATGAATGACTATGCAGAGCAAATTGGAATGAAAAATTCTAACTTTGAGAATTCCTCAGGACTACCACATGATAATCAATATTCGACTGCAAAAGATATGGCTATTCTTTCAAGTGCAATGATTAGAGACTTTCCAGATTATTACAAATGGTATAGCGAGAAAGAATTTACCTACAACAACATCACTCAGCCCAACAGAAATAAACTTTTATCAAGGGATAGTACTGTTGATGGATTAAAAACTGGCTGGACTAAAAAAGCGGGATATTGTCTAGTAACAAGTGCGAATAGAGTTGGTATGAGGCTTATCTCGGTTGTGCTCGGTTCAGAAAGCCCTGATATTCGCACCGCTGAAACAGAAAAACTTTTAGACTATGGTTTTCGTTTTTTTGAAACGCAGTCAGTTAATGATATTTCTCATCAAGTACCTGTGTATAAATCAAAACAGGCAAATATTAAGGTAGGAGTTTCCGATACAAGCTTTTTAACATTACCGCGAAACCAATTCAAATATACCACCCAAACTATTAATCTTTCTAGTGATTTAATTGCACCAATTAATAAAGGAGATCAAGTAGGAACACTCGTAATAAGCTTCAGTAATGAAGATATTGCAACCCTCCCACTTATAGCCCTTGAAGATGCAACTGAAGGTGGTATCTTTACTAAAATGATTGACACGATTAAGCTTATGTTTAGATAACATAAATGGTATATCTAAACGGTAATTTTATTCCAAAAGAAAAGGCATATATTTCAGTAATGGACAGAGGCTTTCTCTTTGGAGATGGAGTTTATGAGGTATTTCCAGTCTATAACAAAAAAATCATTGGTTTTGAAGCACATCTTTCGAGACTTCAAGACGGACTTGATGCCATAAACATTAAAAACCCCCATAGCAACGATGACTGGAAAAGCCTAATAAAAAAAATAATATCCTTTAATATAAAAAATGCTAATCAAGCAATTTATTTACAAATATCAAGGGGCTGTGATCAGAACAGAAAACATACCTATGATGAATTAAATCCAACTACATACATTCAATCAAGTTTGATTGGACCTAGAGAGAAAAATTCTCTTTTTAAAGGCAAATCAGCTATCACAAGAGAAGATATAAGGTGGCTAAAAAGTAATACTAAGGCAACATCACTTTTGGCAAACACCCTTTATGCTCAAGAGGCTAAAGAAAACAATGCAGAAGAGGCAATTCTCCTGCGAGATGGTGTTGTTACAGAAGCCTCTAGCTCTAATGTCTTCATTGTAAAAGATAACTGCATTTATACGCACCCAAAAGGACGAAATATTCTTCCAGGTATTACTCGAGATATTACTATTTCGCTTGCTAAAAAACTTAATATTAAAGTAAGCGAAACTACATTTAGTAAAGAGCAATTAATGGAAGCTGATGAAGTCTGGATTACTAGCTCAACAAGAGAAATTCTCCCCATCACCTCAATTGATAATAACATCATTAATTCTGGTCTTTCTGGACCAATATGGTCATCAATTTATGACCAATATCAGCTCTTAAAAACAGCCTAAATATAAGATAATCATAAATCTCTCAAAAATCAACTAAATTATTCTAAAGATCGAATATTAAATAATTAGAATAACCAATTCAAGTAAAATCAAAAATGGTGTCGAGGGTATGCCGACAATAAATAGTTATGAACCCCGCCAGGCCTGGAAGGGAGCAACGGTAATAATTCTTTTATGTGTTGGACTCTATTCTCGGCGCCACTTTAAATATAATAAAATAAAAAGTAATGAGCGAACACTACGAAGTTTTAGCAAGAAAATACAGACCTCATAACTTTAAAGAGCTTGTCGGTCAAACCCATACTGTAAGAACTCTAGTAAACGCCCTTGACAACAATAATCTTCACCATGGATTTTTGTTTACCGGTACTCGTGGGGTTGGTAAAACGACTATTGCAAGAATTTTTGCGAAATCAGTCAACTGTGAAAATGGTGTAAGCTCTAAACCATGTGGGAAATGTGAAACTTGTATAGAAATTGATAAGGGACAATCTGTAGACCTCATTGAACTTGACGCTGCATCTCATACTGGCGTTGATAATATGAGAGAAATTCTTGAAAACGCTCAATATACTCCCACTAAAAATCTTTATAAAATTTACCTCATTGATGAGGTTCACATGCTTTCTAAAAGTAGCTTTAATGCGCTTTTAAAAACCTTAGAAGAGCCACCAAAACATATTAAATTTTTATTGGCAACCACTGATCCAAAAAAATTACCAATTACCATTCTATCTCGCTGCCTTCAATTTAATTTAAATAAGCTTTCTCATGATGAAATTTTTAATCATCTTAAGTTTATTATGGATGCAGAAAATCTTAAATTTGAAGACGAAGCACTATCTAAGATTGCTGATTTTGGAAATGGGTCAATGCGAGATGCTCTTAGCCTTTTAGATCAATCAATATCCTATGGAAATGGGTCTGTTAAAGAGGATGATCTCAAAGCAATGCTTGGACTCGTTAGTCACAATGAAATTGTTCAGCTTGCCACATTGGTTATCAATAGAAATGCTCAAGAGGTTTTATTGTTTATAAAAGAGCTTGCATATAAAGGAGAAAATCTAACTAATACTCTTAATGATTTGACCTCGCTGTTTCATAAAATTGCAACAACTCAAATGATTGATGATGTTAAGCAAGTATCTCCAGAAATAAATGAGCTTGCAAAGATTATTTCAGCACAAGATTTGCAGCTTTACTATCAGATTGCAATTAATGGCCAAAAAGATATGCGTCACTCTCCAAGTGAGCAAATTGGACTTGAGATGACTCTATTAAGAATGATTGCATTTCATCCTGATAGTCAGGCTGAAAAAAAAACTCTGAAATCATCTCAAAGTAGCAATACCACTAATAAAGAGCCTCCTAAAGAAAAAACTCAAGGTAACTCACTGACTAAAGACAAGTTACCAATCAAAGTGGGGGAAGAAAGCATTCAAGCAATAGAAAACCAACTCAACGTAAAATCTCAAAATGACTGGGAAAAAATTATTACTGAGTTAGGCTTTGCTGGTGCTGCAAAAATGCTTGTTAAAAATACAGTATTTGACTCTCTTAAAGACCAAATTCTTTCACTTACATTAAGCGATGACTTTATTAATTTACTTACACAGAATACACAAAGCTCAATTGAAAAAACACTAAATGAAGACTATCCTGGAATAACACTGGTTATTAATCCAGGCTCAACTAATGGAAGCTCCTTATCTCAAAAAGAATCTGTAAAAAGTGAAGAAAAACGCAAACAAACAGAAAATCAATTTTTAAATGATGATGGACTTAAAGAACTTCAAGAGGTATTTAATTCTCAAGTAGACGTTAAGTCTATTAAATCCATAAAGGAGTCTGATAATGTTTAAGGGTGGAATGGCAGGAATGATGCAAAAAGCAAAGCAAATGCAAGAAGACATGGAGGCTGCACAAGAAGAAATTAAATTAATCACTTGTGAGGGTATTTCAGCATCTGGCTCCATTAAAATTATATTAAATGGAGAATATAAAACTACTAGCATTAACATAGATAATTCGCTATTAACAGATAAAGAAATGCTTGAAGATTTAATTATGATGGCCTTTAATGACGCATCTTCAAAAGTCAATAGCGCATCTAAAGATAAAATGAAAAATGTGACTGGTGGTTTAAATCTTCCCTTCTAGCTATCTACTAAATAATAACTATGATTGAAAAACTTAACAAAGCCTTCAGTAAATTACCAGGTGTTGGATCAAAGACTGCTCAAAGATTTATATACCATCTTTTAGAAAGAGATAGGCCAGGAGGTTTAGAAATAGCCAAAGCCCTAACAGACGCAATGGAAAATGTTAAAAACTGTGAAAAATGCCGAACTTTGACTGAAAAAAATATTTGTGAAATCTGCTCTAATATTTCACGAGATAATTCTCAGCTATGTGTTGTTGAAACCCCATCAGATATTCATGTTATTGAGCAGAGTGGTGTCTATACTGGGAAGTATTTTGTGCTTAGTGGCTATCTTTCTCCAATCGATGGCATTGGTGCAGCTGAACTAGGTTTAAATGAATTAGAGGAACTTCTTAGTAAAAGTGATGTTAGTGAAATAATTTTAGCAACTAATGCAACAATTGAAGGTGAAGTAACTGCTCATTATATTCATAATTTAGCTAAAAAATATCAAGTAAAGACAACTAGAATTGCTCACGGAATACCACTTGGAGGTGAGCTTGAATACACAGATATTAATACAATTGCACATGCCCTTTCAGGCCGTAAAGATTATGATTAAGTAGCCCTTAAAGCCTTATCTTGACTCGATTAACTATTGTATAATATGTCAGTTATATCTGACACCTCGCCTTCATGGAAAAAACATACAACCCAGAGCTAATCGAACAAAAATATCGCGATTTATGGGAACAAGGCGACCTCTTCTCTTCAAAAGCAAATTCAGCTAGTAAAGATTCATACAGCATCGTCCTCCCCCCTCCAAATGTAACTGGTAGCCTTCATATGGGCCATGCTTTTCAGCACACAATCATGGATGTATACACTCGATATAATCGAAGCAAAGGCAAACAAACCTTGTGGCAGCCTGGTACAGATCATGCGGGCATTGCAACTCAAATGGTAGTCGAAAGACAGCTTGGACTTGAGAATATTTCCAGGCACGACTTAGGTCGTGAGAAATTTACAGAAAAAATCTGGGACTGGAAGTCTAAATCTGGCGGCACTATAACTTCCCAAATGAGGCGTTTAGGTGCTTCAGTTGACTGGGAGCGGGAACGTTTTACAATGGACGAACCTCTATCTAAGGCAGTTCAGAAAGTGTTTATCGATCTTTATAATGAAGGCCTAATCTATAGAGGGAAAAGACTAGTTAACTGGGATCCTGTTCTTTTAACTGCAGTATCTGACTTAGAAGTCATCAGTACTGAGGAGCAAGGTTTTTTATGGCATATCAGATATCAAGTTGCAGAATCTGATGAAGTATTGGTTGTTGCTACAACAAGACCAGAGACCATGTTTGGAGACACAGCCGTTGCAATTCATCCCGAAGATACTCGCTACCAACACCTTATTGGTAAGTTTATAGACCTTCCTCTTTCCAACAGAAAAATCCCAATTATTGCTGACGACTATGTGGATATGGAATTTGGAACAGGGTGCGTAAAAATTACTCCTGCCCATGATTTTAATGATTATGAAATTGGACAAAGACATAGCCTTGAAATTATCAATATATTAACTGATGATGCCAGCATAAACATTAACGCTCCTGATAAATATCAAGGGCTTGACCGTTTTGATGCACGCAAAGAGGTTGTTAAAGACCTTGAAAGTCAAAATTTAATTGAAAAGATTGATCCGCACACTCTTATGGTGCCAAGGGGTGACAGAACTAATAGCATTATTGAGCCCTACATGACAGACCAATGGTTTGTCAAAGTTAAGCCTTTAGCAGGTCCTGCTATAGATGCTGTAAAAAATGGTGACATCCGATTTGTTCCTGAAAACTGGAGTAAGACTTATTTCAATTGGATGGACAATATCGAAGATTGGTGTATTTCCCGTCAAATTTGGTGGGGACACCGGATACCTGCTTGGTATGACAAAGAAGGTAAATTCTATGTAGCAAATAACCTTGAAGAAGCTCAAGCTCAGGCTGGAGTTGGAGTTGATTTAGAGCAAGATGAAGATGTTTTAGATACTTGGTTCTCTTCTGCATTATGGCCTTTTTCTACTTTAGGGTGGCCAGAAAAAACCCCTGAATTATCTCGCTTCTATCCAACTAGCGTTCTTGTTACTGGCTTTGATATCATATTTTTCTGGGTAGCTCGTATGATTATGTTTGGGCTAAAATTTGCTAAAGATGTACCCTTTAAAGATATTTATATTACCGGTCTTATTAAGGACGGCAATGGCCAAAAAATGAGTAAATCTAAGGGCAATGTATTAGATCCTATTGACTTGATTGATGGCATTTCGCTTAATGATCTTCTTGAGAAAAGAACTCAAGGAATGATGCAGCCAAAATTAGCTGAAAAAATTCAAAAACAAACTAAAAAAGAGTTTCCTGATGGGATTCCTGCCTTTGGAACTGATGCAATACGTTTTACCTTTGCTGCTCTAGCATCATTTGGTCGAGATATTAAATTTGATCTAAAAAGGGTTGAAGGCTATCGAAATTTTTGTAATAAACTTTGGAATGCTTCACGCTTTGTCCTGATAAACCTTGAATCTAAATCAATTAATGTTAATGCTGTGTTGTCTAACCAAGATAAATGGATACTGTCCAGGCTTCAGCACACAAAAATTGAAGTTGAAAAACATTTGGCTGATTATCGATTAGATTTGATGAGTCAAACTCTATATGAATTTGTTTGGCATGATTATTGTGACTGGTACTTAGAGCTCTCAAAACCACTGCTAGAAAATAATAAGACAAAACAAGGCTGTGAAGCGACTCTTTTAAAAGTTTTGTCAGAAACTTTAGTCCTACTGCACCCAATCATTCCTTTTATCACAGAAGAAATTTTTGAACAATCTCAAAAGCTTCATAGTAGCTCTGATGAAAAGCTTATTTCGCAGGCCTTTCCTGAGCCTGAGGAGGCTCTTTTTAATAATGAGGCAGAATCTGAGGTCGAATGGCTGAAAGAATTTATTTTAGGTATTAGAAAAATCAGAGGCGAAATGAATATTTCTCCTGGAAAGCCTTTGCAATGCTTTATCAAGAGCTTTAATTCCAAAGACAAAGATTACATTGAAAATAATAAATCAATCATCTTTACCCTTGCTAAATTAGACAGTATTGAACTCATAGAGGCGAATAAAGAAGAGCCTGAGTCAGCAATTGCACTAGTTGGAGAAATGAAAATTTTAATCCCTTTAGCAGGTCTTATCGATAAAGATGCTGAAAAAGATTGGCTTAACAAAGAAATTGATAAATTAATAAAACTTAAAGCTCAATTCTCAGGAAAACTAAATAACAAGAAATTTATAAGCGGCGCCCCTGAAGCTGTAGTTAAAAAAGAACAAGATAAACTTGCTACTGTTGAAAAAGCATTACAAGACATGGAGTCGCAACTTGAAAAAATTTCTTTACTATGAAATACAGTGTAATTCATTGAAAAATCATGGAAAAAACATTTTTAAGAATCTAAGCAAGATAGAATACTGATAAAATCTAATATGAACAAATATATATCAACATTATTGATCCTCATTCTTCTAACTTTTAAAGTTAGTGCAGAATCTTTTGTCTATATTACTGACCAACTAGATATTCCAATAAGAGCGGATCAAAACTTTGGTGAAAATATAATTCGTCTTCTTCCATCTGGGACCGAACTTTCTTTATTGCAAAGCACTGAAGATGGATGGGCTCAAGTTCAGTTTGATGACACTATTGGATGGATTAAATCGTTTTATATATCAAATGAGCCTCCTGCGCGTGAAGAGCTTAAAAAACTCACAAGAACGTATAACGCTAACAAACTATTATTATCCAAACTTACTAGTGAAAAGGAAGTCTTAGAGACCGAACTTTTAACTTTAAAACAAGAAAATACAGATTTAGTCATTCAGAGCTCAAAATCAAAGGCTGAAAAGGAGCATATTGAACAAATTTATCAAGATGCCTTAAAACTAGAACATGAAAATGAAAAACATATTCAAGAAAAACTTCAACTGAAAACAGAGCTTCAATTGGCAGAAAATAATACTCAAATTCAAAAAGACACCAGCTCTAGAAATTGGTTCATAGTTGGTGCAATAGTACTTTTCTTTGGAATGATAATTGGTTTTATCATCCCTGGCCTTCTTAATAGAAGACGGTACTAAAAAATTAGGAGAACTAAATGAAAGAATTAAAAAAAGCGCTTACCTTTGATGACATATTACTAGTCCCTGCTCACTCTGAAGTGCTCCCAAAAGAAGTTGACTTAACATCAAAACTTACCAATCTAATCACGTTAAATACACCTATCATCTCTGCTGCAATGGATACAGTTACTGAAGGTAAGCTTGCTATTGCAATCGCTCAAGAAGGCGGCATGGGAGTAATTCATAAAAATATGTCTATTGAGGCGCAAGCTAGAGAAGTAAGAAAAGTAAAACGTTTCGAGTCTGGAATCATCAGGGATCCTATTAGTATTGATCCATCTGCAAGCATTAAAGACGTATTTGCTCTTCAAGCTCAACATGGTATTTCAGCATTACCAGTTGTCTCAAATAACATCTTAGTTGGCCTCATTACCAGTCGTGATGTTTTATTTGAAACTCGCCTTGATGAGATTGTTGAAAATGTAATGACTCCTCAGAAATCACTTATTACTGTTGTAGAGGGCACCTCTATGGAAACCGTCCGTAAGCTTCTTCAAAAACATCGCATTGAGAGAGTTTTAGTTACAGATAAAAAATTTAAATTAGGTGGAATGATTACCGTTAGTGATATTAAGAAAACCAGTGACTTTCCAAAAGCTGCAAAGGATGATTTAGAGAGACTAATTGTTGCAGCTGCGGTTGGTGTTGGAAAAGGAACAGGAGATCGTATTAGTGCACTTGTAAAGGCTGGCGTCGATGTCATAGTTATTGACACTGCACATGGTCATTCACAAGGCGTAATCGATCGCGTCATCAAAACAAAAAAAGACTTTCCTAATTTAGAAATTATTGCTGGAAACATTGCAACCGCAGAAGCTGCTCTAGATCTTGTTAAAGCCGGGGCTGATAGTGTAAAAGTTGGAATTGGGCCAGGAAGTATATGCACAACTAGAATTGTTGCAGGCGTTGGGGTACCTCAAATTAGCGCAATTTCTGATATTGCTGATGCCCTTAAAGGAACCAATGTGACAGTAATTGCTGATGGAGGTGTTCGTTTCTCTGGTGATGCAGCTAAAGCCTTTGCAGCTGGAGCACACTGCGTTATGCTTGGCTCTATGCTTGCAGGAACCGAAGAGTCACCTGGAGAGGTTGAACTATTTCAAGGAAGGTCTTATAAAGCATATAGGGGCATGGGCTCAATTGGTGCAATGGGTCAAGCTCATGGCTCTTCAGATCGATACTTTCAAGCCGAACTTGCAGCTGAAAAACTAGTTCCCGAAGGGATAGAAGGAAGAGTCCCTTTCAAAGGCTCTATACGGCCTATTATTCATCAGATGGTCGGAGGCATAAGATCATCTATGGGTTATACTGGCTGTAAAAATCTTGAAGCCATGAGAACAAAGGTTCAATTCGTTCAAGTTACTGCAGCTGGCATGACAGAATCTCATGTTCATGATGTTTCAATTACTAAGGAAGCACCAAACTACCATCAATAGAGAAAAGTTTTTATTCTTCGTCTAAAGCCTTAAGCTTAGCAAAACTTTTCTTGTAGCCTGGTTTAGCAAGAATCTCTAAGTAAAATGATTTCAAGCTCTCTGCTTCTGCCTCACTGATGCACTTACTTATTTCAGAAGATAAAATAACCTCGGCCTTTTCTTCTGAAGGGCCAAACTTGCAATCAAAATTCCAACAATCAAAATCATCAGGAAGTAATTTTCTATTCTCTCTCTTTAAATATTTTTTAACGTCACGCCTAGCTGCCTCGATAAGTCTAGCTGGTTTAATTTTAGGATGAATCAATTCAAATGTCTTTTTCATTATTGAATTACTAGAAATGTTTAAAAAGAGTGTATTTTAATTAAATAAGCGCATAGTAGTTAAGTTACTTTAACAACACAGTAAATACCTTTAACATTTTTTTTAACCATATAGTCATGCTTCTTTATATCTAAAACTTCCCAAACATTTTCAGATTCTAAATGCTTAATGGCAATATCAAAGCCATATGATTCATAAACATCTTCATTAATTGTAAAACAAATTATGCCTTGTGTCTTAACAATTCTTACCAACTCAGAAAACCTTTCTGGACCAACATGTCCATGAGTAAAGACTCCAACACAAAGTGCTGCATCGTAACTATTAGACTCAAGAGGAAGTGATTTGTTTAAATTTCCTAAAAAAAGAGAGCTATACCCTCTTCCTTGAGCAATATTAATCATCTCTTGAGAAATATCAATTCCATCAAAATTTGAAAAACCAAGGTTTTTAAGCTCTAGTCCAACTAACCCAGTGCCACATCCAACATCTATTATCTTAAGCTTACTATCTTTTAGGTATTCATGAAAAATCTTAACAGAATTAGGCTGAGATACTGTACCTAATAAATCATCGTTATCCTTATCATAAAGAAGAGCCCAGTCTTTATAGACACCTAAAAGCTCGTCTTCATTTTTACTTTTAGAGAGATCTAAATTATCATAATGCTTCAATCCTTTTTGATTATTAATCATAATGCTTAATATAATTTTCCAAAAAAAGTCATTCTTGCTGACTCTGAAAGCTTTACATCAGGCTCAGAATTGTAAGCTAAAACCGACAACACTCTTGTCAAATCTCCTTCTGTCGGTGTTACTCGGTGTATAGCGTTTTTACCTCGAAATAAAACAAGTGAACCATTTTCCATTTTTAATTTGTTAGGTGAGCATCTGTTATCTAATAAAAGCGAAACTTGATCATAATTATTTTCATTATTAAAAGAGTTTCTAAAATCACGAATGTACTCAAACCTCCCTCCAGATATGGGCTTTTGTATTAACAATGTAATCGCAAAAGAAGAGTTATCAAAGTGCCAACCTAGCTCCTGCCCTTCTTTAGCATAATGAATATTTATTGAAGATAATTCGTCATCATATTTATATAATGCTTCTTCGCTTAAAACCTCGCAAAGAAACTCTTTAAAACTTTTCGAATTATAAAGAAACCTTAAATAAGAGTCACTTGGAACTTGATTATCAGTGATACATCCTTTTGAAGATATCACGGTTTTGTTTCTTGGATGACTATCTTGAAAACTAGGATCTGAAGGCTCTAAATAAACATTATGTTTATTGACACAGTAATAAGCTAAATCCTCCTGTTTATTAGCCTCTTTAAGAATTTTTTTGATTGTATCCTTTAAAAGAAAATCTGTAAGAACAAGCACCCCTTCATTATCTAATTTTCTTTTACACTCAGTCCTATAAATAGAGCTATTAATTGGATGCTTATCTATATCGATAATAGCTGATAATTTATTTTTATTTATCATCACAAACTAAGTATTTAATTTTCATTATAAAAATAATTATATATACAACCAATATGGATAATTTGTTGTATTCAAGCTTTATGTTAATAGATAATTAAACAACAATTTAAAAGGAACATAATGATTCATTTTGGCCAAATTTCTAAAAAACAGTTTCTAGAAGAGTATTGGCAAAAAAAACCACTTCTAATTAAAAACGCCCTTCCAAAATTTATTAGTCCTCTGTCTCCAGATGAAATTGCAGGGCTTTCTTGTGAAGAAGAATTTGAATCTAGAATTGTGACTGGATCAATTTCAATGAATAAATGGCATGTAGAAGAAGGACCGTTTGATGAAAGAATCTTTGAGCAACTTCCAAACAATAAGTGGACTCTTTTAGTTCAAGGAATCGACAGATACATAAGTGAAGTTCATCAGATTATTAGTGAGTTTGATTTTATTCCAAGGTGGCGCTTTGATGACGTAATGATATCTTTTGCAGCATTAGGCGGAAGCGTTGGACCTCATTATGATCATTATGATGTGTTTTTACTTCAAGGGCTTGGAAGGCGGCAATGGACAACAAGTACAATTGATTGCAATCCTGAAAATTACTTAAAAGATACTCCACTTCGAATAATGAAAAATTTTATTAAAGAAACAACTTGGGTGGCTGAGCCTGGAGATATCGTCTACATACCTCCAAAAGTGGCTCATCATGGTGTAAGTCTTGATGATGAATGTATAACGCTCTCGATTGGCTACAGATCCTACTTAAATAATGAAATGCTGAGTTCACTTGAATTGCCTAATAATAAGAATGATGCCTATCTTAAAGATCCAGAATGGGAAGTGAATATTAATCCAGCTGAAATTACTCAATCAGTAATTGAGCAAACGAGAAGATTTTTAAAAATTAATACGCTTCCTAAAGACTACTTTGGGTGCTTTGTAACCAAACTTGATCCTGAGGATGAAAAAAAATTTAATGAAATCAGAGCTTACCAGACTCAAGAAGAAATAGAAGAGCTAGGTTTTTATCAACTTCATCCAATATGCAGAATAGCTTACCAATTTATCAATCAAGAGTTGAGAGTATTTATTAATGGTGAAGTCTTTAGTTGTAGCGGTATAGATGAAGACTTAGTTGTTAGTTTTTCCAATACCAGAAAACTTCAATTAAGCAATAAAAATAGAACTCTAGCAGAGCGATTAGTGTCATTATCACTCATCGAAAAATCTACATAAAACTAATCAATATTTTTAAATTTAGTTTTAATTATTTAAAACTTATAAAGCATTAATACTCAATGAGAACAGGCAAATTTAGTACATTCGAGAAAAAAAATTAGGGGATAATTCAACTGTTTTATGGATTTTGGTAAGTTTTATCTCAAGCGTACCTATTGGGTATGTTTTAAATAAAGCTTATTACGTTAAACCATAAAACATTTTTTATTTTATTGGAGTAACGCAATGGACATGAATATAGTTCAAAAAAGTTTTACGTTTGGCAATAGTCAGATCACATTTGAAACAGGAAGAATCGCACGACAATCTCATGGAGCTGTTTTAGCTAGCATGGATGATACACAAGTACTAGTTAGCGTTGTGGGAGCAAAAGAAGCCAAACCAGGCCAATCTTTTTTTCCATTATCAGTAGATTATATTGAAAAGACTTATGCAGCAGGAAAAATCCCTGGTGGCTTTCTTAAAAGAGAAGGGCGTCCAAGTGAAAAAGAGACATTAACTTCTCGCCTAATCGACCGCCCTATTCGTCCATTATTTCCAAATGGCTACATGAATGAAGTTCAAGTTATGATTCAGGTTATTTCTGCAAATAAAAATGTAGATCCTGATATTTTAGCAATGCTTGGAACTTCTGCAGCATTGGCAATTGCTGGGGTTCCTTTTAAAGGGCCAATTGGTGCTGCTCGCGTTGGTTACAAAGATGGAAGCTACATTATTAACCCAACATATACTGACCTTAAAACTTCAGAACTGGATATGGTTGTTGCTGGAACCAAAGACGCTGTATTAATGGTTGAATCTGAAGCAAGTGAACTTTCAGAGGACGTAATGCTTGCAGCTGTTATGTTTGCACATGAGCAATTTCAAGTAGTAATTGATAGTGTTGCTGAATTTGCAAAAGAGGTAGGAGTTTCTCCTCGCGAATGGGAAGCACCAGCTGAGGATGAATCTCTAATGTCTTCTATTAAATCTAAATTCGAAAGTAAAATTTCTGAAGCTTATCAGACTGTTGACAAGATGGAGCGTTATGAAAAAATGGGTGAAGTTAAAGACGCTGCCCTTGAAGAATTTATAACTGATGCTGATGATTCACCTAGCTCTGATGACGTTAAAAACTATATTAAAAAAATTGAAAAATCAACTGTTAGAGAGCGTATCTTAAAAGGTGAGCCAAGAATCGATGGAAGAGATAGCTCGACTGTTCGTGAACTTGCAATCGAAACAGGCGTATTAGAAAATACGCATGGTTCCGCACTTTTTACGCGTGGTGAAACTCAAGCCCTTGTTGTTACAACTCTTGGCTCTAAAAGAGATGGACAGCTTATTGAAAAACTTGAATCAAATGATCGTATAGAAGATCACTTCATGCTTCATTACAACTTCCCTCCATACTGTGTAGGTGAGACAGGTCGAGTAATGGGCGTTAAACGTCGTGAAATCGGTCATGGTCGATTGGCTCGAAGAGGAATTGCAGCTTGCCTTCCAAGTATTGAAGAGTTTCCATATACTATCCGTATCGTTTCAGAAATAACTGAGTCTAACGGCTCTAGTTCAATGGCAAGTGTCTGTGGCTCTTCTCTGTCACTTATGGACGCAGGTGTTCCAATTAAAGCGCCAGTTGCAGGTATTGCGATGGGTCTTGTTAAAGATGAAGATCGCTTTACAGTATTAACTGATATTCTTGGTGATGAAGATCACCTTGGTGATATGGACTTTAAAGTTGCTGGAACAGCAAAAGGAATAAATGCACTTCAAATGGATATTAAGATTGATGGTATCACTGAAGACATTATGTCAATTGCACTTAAGCAAGCCAAAGAAGCAAGACTTAATATTCTTGGTCAAATGAACCAAGTTATTTCTGAGCCTAATGCTGCATCAAAAAATGCTCCTAAGACTAAAGTTATTAAAATCCCTACTGACAAGATTCGTGATGTAATTGGTAAGGGTGGCGAGACTATCAGGGGTATCGTAGCTCAATCAGGTGCTAGCGTAGATGTTGATGACGAAGGAAATGTTAATGTTTTTGCAAATGATACTGAAAGCTTTGAAAAAGCAGTTCAGATGGTTAAAGATGTCACTGCAGTTCCTGAATTAAACAAAGTGTATATGGGCAAGGTAGCAAAAATAGTCGAATTTGGCGCTTTTGTTACAATCATGCCTAATCAGGATGGGCTTCTTCATGTATCTGAAATTGCACATGAAAGAGTTGAAAAAGTTGAAGATCACCTTAAGGAAGGTCAAGAAATTGAAGTTAAAGTTCTTGGGATAGACCGAGGAAGAATTAAACTTTCTAGAAAGGCTTTAATTGATAAGTAATTAAATAAAGCCACCGAAAGGTGGCTTTTTTATTGAATATAATAAATTATGTCAGATAATAAACTAGTAGAACTAGAAGAAAAAATTTCCTACCTTCAAAATATGCTTGATGAACTTAATATGGTTATTTTTCGTCAAGGTGAAAAAATTGAAAAACTCACTAATCAAATTAAAGAAACTAATGAAAAGATAATTAATCACTCTGAATCACAACCTGAACAATCTGAAGTGACTGATGATAAGCCACCACATTATTAACTTGGATTAGATTGCCTTAAAAGAGAGAATTTTAGAGCTTATTAAGGGAGAATATGAAAGCAATGAGTTTTCTAGCTACTAAACAATAGCCTGATTTCGCCTCATCATGATTATAAGGGCTAAACCATTAAGTCCCCATACCAAGCTTAAGAGATACATATTAAAGGTCAATCCAATATATTCAGCTAAATAACCAACCAATGCTGGTCCAAAAATAAAGCCAGCAAATCCCATAGTTATAAGATTAGCAACAGTTAAAGATATAGGCTCATCTGTCAGCCTGATAGCTTGCCTAAGAATAATTGCTATAAAGTTGGCTGTTCCAAAACCGAATAGTATCATTCCAAAAATAATGACATAAAAATTTGACGTCAATATTGATAGGAAAAGTATTATGCCTGCAATAATACTTAAATAACCACCAACTAATTTTTCGCTATATTTATTAATCATTTTTGAGGCGATTAGTCTTGCAGAAATCTCACCAACATTAAAGGCCACTATAACGGCTCCTCCTAAGAAAAGAGGTACTAATAAATCTTTTGTTAACCATAAAGCAGACCAATCAAGAATTATGCCCATAGTTGCATAATTCATCATCATTAAAAAGCCAAAAATTAGTATTGATTTTTTTGGAAATTTAAATCTTGGTGTTTTCTTTAAATCTTCAAATGTTTTTGAGAGTCCAAACTTAAATACTATTAGTGCTCCTAAAACAAGCATTGATCCAGATATAGAAAAAATTAAACTTACACTTTCAATGTACTTGATTGTAAAGAATGCAGTAATAGCTCCCACTAATGAGCCAAAGCTAAATGCTGCGTGGTATAAAGGCGTAATGACTCTAGAAGTCTTTTCTTCAATCATTGATATTTGTGACTGCGCAGAAGGACTAAAAAAACCTACAAAAAAACCAAATGGTACAAAAGCCAATAAAAACCAGAAGTAATTTGGTGATAGTATTAATAGTAATGGAAGGTACGAAATACCAAGTAAACCAATCGTAATGGCATTTTTAGTGCCAATTTTTGGAACAATTAATCTCCCTGATGTTTGGTTACCTATTAAATTTGCAATACCGAAAACCAGAAGGCCAATACCAATTTCCGCCTCAGTTATTTGAAGCCTTTCAGCGTTCCAAGGAATATAAACAAAATATAATCCAATCTGAAAGAGTACTAAGAAGGCGCTAAGAAAGACAGTATAAATACCATTATTATATTTAGCACTCTCAGTCATATCAATGCTCAAATTCCTTCTTGGGCTTAAGTGTACTTTGATTGATTAAAATTCCCTTCCAGCCATTACTAACGAATCTGCGAATGTTTAAATGGGAATTATGATTTTCTGGCTCATCAATAACAGATTGATAATGTTCACCAAAACATCTTAACGTATCTGATTCAGAAAGAGAGTGCATCAAGCCAAAACAGAAAACCTTTGCAGAGCCTTGATTTTCTTCTTTCGAGTTAACAAGATCACTATTTGTAAAAGCGACATTTAAAAACTCATATTCTTGATCAATGAGATTAGTAAAATCAGAAAAATTCATCTTAACTCCTGACCTAAGTTGCTCGAGATACTCTTTGGTATTCATCGTTTTTTATGTATACATTGGGTTTGACTTATTAACATCAATATTAAGTTTTTTAATAGCACTTTTAATTATTTTTGAATCCAGCAAGCCATCATCAACAAGCGCCTTTAATGTTACAAAAACAATATAATTTGCATTCACCTCAAAAAAGTATCTAAGCTCTTTACGAGAATCTGACCTACCAAATCCATCTGTACCTAATACCTCATAATGAAGAGGTATATGCTTACGAACCTGCTCTGCATAATTTCTCATATAGTCTGTAGCAGCAATTACTGGGCCAGAAGATTTGCTTAAGCACTGAGTTATGTATGGAACCTTCTTATTTTTACTTGTACTAAATAAATTTTCACGATCAATTTTTTGAGCCTCTCTTGTAATCTCATTAAAACTAGTAACACTCCAAACATGCGACATAACACCCCAGTCTTTTGAGAGCATATCAGCTGCTTTTTCAACTTCTCTAAGAATAGCGCCACTTCCTAATAATTGAACTTCAATTTTGGATTTTCCTACTACTTTTAATGGATACATTCCCTTAATAATTCCTTCTTCAGCGCCTTTAGGAATAGCAGGATGAATATAGTTCTCATTCATAAGTGTTATATAATAAAAAACACTTTCCATATTCTCATACATACGGCGCATGCCTTCACGCAGAATAACTGCTAATTCATACGCATAAGTTGGATCGTAGGAAACACAATTTGGAATAGTATTGGCAACAATCAATGAATCCCCATCTTGATGCTGAAGACCTTCACCAGCAAGCGTAGTTCTTCCAGCAGTACCACCCATCAAAAAACCCTTGGCTTGCATATCTCCAGCAGCCCAAGCAAGATCACCAACCCTTTGAAAACCAAACTTTGAATAATAAATATAAAAAGGAATCATTGTGACATTATGAGAAGCATAAGATGTTGCAGCAGCAATCCAGTCAGAAATTGCTCCAGCTTCATTGATGCCTTCTTGAAGCACCTGGCCTTTAATATCTTCTTTATACCACATAACTTTATCAGAGTCTTCTGGCTCATAGAGCTGACCAGAGGAAGAATAAATGCCCATTTGCCTAAAAAGACCCTCCATTCCAAAAGTTCTCGCCTCATCAGGAACAATGGGAACAACTCTTGGACCAATCTCTTTATCTCGTATTAATAGTGATAGGAAGCGCACAAATGCCATTGTGCTTGATATTTCCTTTTCATCAGTAGATTTTAGTAGAGGATCAAAAACGTTTAATTCTGGTATTTTAAAGGTCTCCAGCTCAAAACTTCTAACAGGTAGATATCCGCCCAAAGCTTCACGCCTCTCTCTAAGATATTTTAGTTCCTCACTATCTTCAGCAGGCTTATAAAAATTGAGCTCTTCTGCATCTTTTTTAGTAACAGGGATATCAAATCTCTGAGCAACACGAACTAGTGCATCAACACCTAATTTCTTCTGGCTGTGGGTAGTGTTTTGTCCTTCACCAGCCTCTCCCATTCCGTATCCTTTGACTGTTTTTGCCAAAATAACTGTAGGCTGTCCCTTATGCTCTTTAGCTGATTTGTAAGCTTGAAAAACCTTATTTGGATCGTGGCCACCTCGAGTAAGCCCAAAAATTTCATCATCAGACATATGCTCAACAAGTTTAAGAGTTTCAGGATACTTTCCAAAAAAATGCTTACGAACATAAGCGCCATCTTTTGCTTTATAGGCCTGATATTCCCCATCTACAACTTCTTCCATTCTTTGCCTCAAAAGGCCCGAAGTATCATTGGCGATTAATTTATCCCAACCCCTACCCCAAATAACTTTAATTACATTCCAGCCAGCGCCTCGAAACATTCCTTCAAGCTCTTGAATGATCTTACCATTGCCTCGAACAGGTCCATCTAAACGCTGAAGATTACAATTAATAACAAAAATAAGATTATCCAGCTTTTCTCTACCTGCTAAAGATATGGCACCAAGAGACTCAGGCTCATCTGTTTCACCATCTCCTATGTAGGCCCAAACGGTTCTTTTATCCGTTTTAATAATTTCTCGATGCTGAAGGTATTTCATAAAACGCGCTTGAAATATCGCCATTATTGGCCCTAGTCCCATAGATACTGTTGGAAACTGCCAAAAATTTGGCATTAACCATGGATGGGGATAGGATGATAATCCTTCTTGATTAGCCTCCTGCCTAAAGTTAAGCATTTGCTTTTCAGTAATTCTACCTTCTAGAAAGGCTCTTGAATATATACCAGGTGCAATATGGCCTTGGAAAAATATTAGGTCTGCTCCCTGGTCTAAATTCCCACCTCTATAGAAATGATTGAAACCAACTTCATACAGTGTGGCGCTAGATGCAAATGATGCAATATGGCCACCAAGCTCAGAAGAGACTTGATTTGCTTTAACGACCATGATCATTGCATTCCATCGTATGATCGATTTAATTCGATGCTCAATATCATGCTTAACAACAAGTTCAGTTTCTTTTTCTACTGGAATTGAATTTAAATAAGCTGTATTAACGCCTTGCGGTAAATTCATCCCATCTTCATGGGCCATATCCATTAATTTTTGCAGGATATACTTAGCTCTATCTTGCCCTTCAACCCTGGCAACAGATCTAAAAGCTTCTAGCCATTCAATAGTTTCTTGCGGATCAATATCTTTTTGAGACATAAAATTTAATTTAATTTAATTCAACAGAAAAGGTTTGAAATTCAACTTTTGTGGATATTATCCCTAAAAAGTTAACTCAAAATCACCTTAATAAAGTGCAGTTTAAGCTTAGAGAAAAGTCTTTATAGATATTGAGAAAAAAGCGATTAGCTAGCATTATCAATAAATCTTTTTATTTTGTTCCTTTAGAAGTCTTCTATCGATTTCTAAAATAAAAATTTGTTAAAATGACTGCAACTTTAATCTTTACAAATATTTTAATGAATATTCCAACTTCAATCTTCAAAGCCTACGATATAAGAGGTATTGTTGAAACTGAACTAACACCAGAAATTGTCAAATTGATAGGCAAGGCTGTTGGTAGCGAATCTATTGAAAAAGGTGAAAGAGGTGTTGTTGTAGGAAGAGATGGACGCTTAACGGGACCAGAATTATCAGATGCATTGATTTCAGGCCTTCTTGAGAGTGGCTGTCACGTGGTGAATATAGGTATGGTCCCATCTCCAGTTGTGTATTTTGCAACTTACACCAAAGGAGCAACATCAGGCGTTATGATTACTGGGTCGCACAACCCTGCAGAATATAATGGATTAAAAATTATGGTCGCAGGCGAAACTCTTTCAGCTGAAAGAATTCAAGACCTACTTAAAAGAATTAATGAGAACAATTTTTCTTCTGGTTCTGGAACTTCAACTTCTATAAATATCGATCAAAACTATATAGACACGATTAAGTCAGATATCAAAATTGAGAAAGATCTCAAAATTGTAATTGATTGTGGCAATGGCGTAGCAGGTAACATTGCTCCTCAATTGTTTGAAGCATTAGGCGTTAAAGTTACCAAACTCTTTTGTTTAGTTGATGGCAGGTTTCCAAACCACCACCCAGATCCCTCTAAACCCGAAAATTTACAAGATTTAATCCAAGAAGTTAAAGATACTAACTCTGACTTAGGCCTTGCTTTTGATGGAGATGGAGATAGGTTAGGATTGGTTGACAACAAAGGTCAAATCATTTGGGCTGATCAGCAAATGATGCTTTACTCTAAGGATGTATTAAGTAGAAATAAAGGTGCAAAAATTATTTTTGATGTGAAGTGCTCTTCACTTCTGCCTAAATTTATTTCTGAAAATGGAGGTGAACCAATTATGTCCAGAACCGGGCACAGTTTTATTAAACAAAAACTTACAGAAACTAAAGCAGAGCTAGCTGGAGAAATGTCAGGACATATATTCTTTAAGGAGCGCTGGTATGGATTTGATGATGCTCTTTATACTGGTGCAAGGTTATTAGAAATTATCTCTAAGAGCAATAAGTCATGTTTTGAAATTTTTGATGAAATGCCAGTAAACCTAAGTACCCCTGAAATTAATATTAACTTTGAGAAGCATGGTCAGCAATTTGAAGCAATGAATAAATTATCAGCGGACATTAATTTTCCCAATGCCACTATTATTACTATTGATGGCGTTAGAGTCGACTACGAAAATTGTTGGGGGCTAGTCAGGGCTTCCAATACAACCCCTTGCTTAGTTTTACGTTTTGAAGCTAATGACAATAAATCGCTAAATGAAATAAAGACAAAGTTTGCTGAATGGCTTAAATCGAATGGTATTTCTGCAGATTCTTTATAGTTGAAAAATTTAAAAAATAAGGTATAAAATACACTTTTTTATCTTTGCAAGACAACATTCTTTTAAAAAGTAATAATACTTAAAACTTGGAGCAACCCCAATGGATGGACATGTCAACTTTACCCTTTCAGACCGCTTAAGAAAATCCCCATATTACGAGGCTACTCTTAAAGCAGGAGCTAAAACTTTCACGTTATACAATCATATGATTATGCCCACTTCTTATGAAGGTGCAGAGGCTGACTACTGGAATTTAATGAATAACGTCACGATGTGGGATGTTGCTGCTGAGAGGCAAGTTGAAATAATTGGTGGTGATGCGTATAAGTTTGTTGAATATATTACTTCTAGAGATCTCTCAAAACTCCAAATTGGTCAAGGAAAATATGCCCTTATTACTGATGAAAATGGTGGAATTATAAATGATCCAATAATATTAAAATTGGCTGAAAATCATTTTTGGCTTTCGATTGCTGATAGTGATGTTTTACTATGGACTCGTGGACTTGTCTGTGGACTTGGCTGGGATGTTCAGATTAGTGAGCCAGATGTATCTCCCCTTGCTATCCAAGGACCTAACCACTTGCCATTAATGATTGATTTGTTTGGTGACTGGGTTAAAGATATCAAGTATTTCTTTTTTAAAGAAGTTGAGTTAGAAGGCATTCCTCTCATTGTCCAAAAATCAGGGTGGAGTAAGCAAGGTGGTTTTGAGCTCTATCTTCGTGATGGCTCTAAAGGCCAAAAGCTCTGGGATATTGTTGCTACTGCCGGTAAAAAATATGACATTAAGCCTGGAACTCCAAACAATATTGAAAGGGTTGAGTCGGGTCTTTTTTCATGGGGTAATGACATGGATATAAATAGCAACCCCCTAGAGCTTCCTTTAGCTAATTTTTGTCAGCTCGATAAAGAAGCTGATTACTTAAGTAGAAATGCACTCCATAAAATACGCTCTGAAGGCATCACTAAAAAACTAGTTGGCCTTGTTGTTGAGGGTGATGCATTTATTGGTGGCTGTGCTAGCCCATGGCAAGTTAAAAGTGGCAACAAAATATGTGGAAAGGTTACTAGCGCTGCATATTCACCAAGACTAAAAATTAATATGGCTATGGCCACTCTTGACAAAGGCTTCAATGATATAGACTCAGAAGTAGAAGTAGAAACGCCTTGGGGCAAAAGACTAGGGAAGGTTTCACCAATTCCCTTTAACTAAATGAACTTATGGAATTAACTGTCTGGCTTGGGCTATTAGCATCTGCACTTTTTATTAGTATATCCCCTGGCCCTGGAGCAATTTTTTCAATAAGTCAGGGCACTCAATATGGCTTGAAGAGATCTATAATTTCAGTAATTGGCCTGCAACTTGGATTAATGAGTCAAATTATATTTCTGCTGCTAGGACTAGGAGTATTAATTGATCAGTTTCCAAGTATTTTTTCAATAATTAAAATGCTGGGAATGCTTTACTTAATTGCGCTAGGAATTATGCAATGGCTTAAAAAAATTGAACAGATATCTACTTCTAAAGCCTACCTAGAGAAAGCTTTTAACCCTTTGAGTTCTCTTCTAAAGGGTTTTTTTGTGAACATAACAAACATCAAAGGCACCGTTTTTTTTCTTGCATTAATACCACTTTTTGTCGATTTAACTGCCCTTAAAATTTCTACTTGTTTAATTTTAACTGCAACATTAATTAGTGTTGATTTAATTGTAATGATTGGCTACGTCATGCTTGCTGAAATATCAAAATCATTTCTGTCGGACCCAAAAAAAATATTATGGCAAAATAGAGTTACTGGTTCCACATTAATTCTTATTGGTTTAATAATGGGTACGTCTTAACTAGATTTTTATGAGTGTCTTTCATTTAGCATATACAGTGACTGATCTAGAGTCTACAAGAAGATTCTATGGGAGTCTTTTAGGGTGTCTTGAGGGAAGAAGCTCAGAAACCTGGGTAGATTTCAATTTTTTTGGAAACCAACTCTCGCTTCATGTTGGTGAGGTAATAAAAAGTAGTAATTCTAGCTCAAGCGTAGAAGGTGTTTCAGTTCCTATGCCTCACTTTGGTTGTGTACTAGATTGGGATACCTTTTATAATTTAGCCCATAAACTGCAATCAAAATCTGTTAAATTTATTATTACTCCTAATGTGAGGTTTTTAGGCCAACCTGGTGAGCAGGCAACAATGTTTTTTGAGGACTATTCAGGTAACTCTATCGAACTCAAAGCCTACAAAAATTTAACAGAAGTGTTTAGCAAATAACTACGCCAAAGGTTTATAAATGTTAGAAGTATTGAGTATTGAGACAATAATAACTTTTATTACTGCATCTGTAGTTCTAAGCCTAGTTCCTGGGCCTGACAATCTATTTGTTATGAGTAATTCAGCTTTAAGGGGATGGAAAATTGGACTCTATACTACACTTGGTCTTTGCACAGGGCTCATAGGACACACAATCTTAGTTGCGATTGGTGTAAGTGTTGTTTTTCAAACAAGTGCAATTGCCTTCAATGGACTGAAAATTATTGGCGCTTTTTACCTTGTGTATCTTGCATGGCTCTCGATTCAAAATAAAGAGTTAAACTTAGGGAAAGCCTCCCAAAATAGTTCAAATAAATCATACTATTTAACGGGTGTTGTTATGAACTTAACCAACCCAAAAGTAGCAATCTTTTTTTTGGTCTTTTTGCCTCAGTTTGTAAATTCCAATAATAATGTCTCATCTCAGATATTTCTCCTTGGATTACTATTCATTTTTAGTGCATTTTTTGTTTTCACATCAATTGCCTATTTATCTAGCTTCCTTGAAGGAACTTTAAAAAAATCAAAAACTATAAATAAAAATCTTAACCTTGTTGCAGCTTTAATATATATTGCTCTAGCGGTTAATCTTTTTTTTGTTCACTTATAGGTCATTATGAAAAATATTTCTGCAATTACAACTAGCTATAAATCTAATCATAAAGAAATATGTGAAGTCAGATTTAAAGTTTTCGTTGATGAGCAAAATGTCCCTGAAGAGCTTGAAATAGATGGGCTTGATGATGACGCTACTCATATACTCATATTATTAGATGACAAGGCAATAGGAACAGGAAGAATTTTGTCTGATGGGCATATAGGAAGGGTAGCTGTTTTAAAACAATTTCGAGGCAAGGGTGTTGGTAAATTAATTATGAAAATGCTCATTGAGTGGGCTCAAGAAAATCAATTAAAAAGCTTATGGCTTTCGTCTCAGTGGCATGCTCGTGGATTTTATATTGATCTTAGCTTTACTTGTACTGGTGAAAAGTATGAAGAGGCTGGCATTGATCATATAAAAATGACAAGAAAGCTTTAGTTGTGAGGGTTTTCATGCTTCAGTTTTCACCAAATACTGCGTTATTACTCACCAAAATAATCGTTGTCTCTGCCATCATTGAAGTCTCTAGATAGAAACCTTCCAAGCCTAATAATAGACCAGAAAAAAGCAAAGTACCCAATTAGTTTTATAACTAAATAGATATCCTTAGAAAAAAAACCAACAATTATTACAATTAATGAAAGTAAGATAAGTTTTTTCATAAGAACAGTTTATTGAAAGTTGTCTCTGCCACACTTCCAGCAAAAATCAAAAGTTTGATCATTGATCTCATTACAATCCCCACACTTCCAAGTAATTAAGCTTATTTCAGTGTCAATTGACTCAATAACTTTTTTAGCCTCTTCTAGCTCACTATCTTTTAAAAGCCAGACCTCCGGCCAAGTATCGAAGGGGGCTAAACCACCAGATGCACTCGATGCAAACTCGTTATTAAGAACGACCTCATAACCGTTATTAATTAAAACGTTTTTAACATTCATCACCATTATTCGATTTTCATTCGTATACAAGAGTTTCATTTGAGTGCAAAAATCAGATAAATAAAGCTGCTAACCCAAGGAAGGCTACAAACCCAATGACATCAGTAATAGTTGTGAGAATAACTCCTCCAGCCAAAGCAGGATCTATCTTTAACTTAGTAAGTGCCAAAGGTAAAAATGCACCAGAAAAAGCAGCAACAAGTAAATTGGTAATTATTGCAAGCGCTATGACTAAGCTCAGCAGTAAGTCAGAAAACCAGTAGTAAGTAATTAGGCCAATAACGACAGACCAAATTATGCCATTGAGGCCACTTACTGCAACTTCTTTGTTTATTAAAGTTTTGATGTTAGCTGAGGTTACCCTTCCCGTTGCAATTCCTCGAGTAACTATTATCAGCGTTTGAGTACCTGCAATACCGCCCATACTAGCAACTACTGGCATTAATATTGCTAAAGCAATTTTTTGCTGCAAGGTGGCTTCAAAAAGACCGATAAAGTAGACCGCAATAAATGCCGTTATTAAATTAACTCCTAGCCAGACACTTCGGCGCTTTGAGCTTTGGAAAATAGGGGCAAAGACATCCTCATCCTCGTCCAAACCAACCATGGACATCACAGAATGTTCAGCCTGATCACGAATTACATCAACCACATCATCAATTGTAATTCGCCCAACTAACTGATTATTCTCATCAATCACGGGAGCTGAAATTAAATTTCTTTGTTCAAATAGTATAGCTACTTCAGATTCATCAGTATCAGCATTAATTGGTTTTGAAGCTTCATTGTTAGTCAATGAATCGACCATTTGCTCTGGCCCTTCAGTTAACAAGGTAGTAATAAGTAAGGAGCCTAAATAATTAAAGTCTCTATCAACAACAAAAATTTGGTCAGTGTCTACTGGCATCTCTTTCAATAGCCTTAAATATCTTATTACAGCTCTTATTGTGACATCAGGTCTGACAGTTATAAAGTCAGTATTCATTAATCCACCAGCAGAGTCTTCAGGGTAGCTCAGAATTTTGTTAAGGCGCTCTCGATGTTTAAAATCGAGTGTCAATAAAAGGCTATGAACAGCAGACTCAGGTAGGTTTGGGACAATATCTGCCAAGTCATCCGTATCTAATTTTTCAGTAGCCTTAACAAGATCGTCTACCGACATTTCGCCAATTAACTGGGACTGGACATCTTCATTAACCTCTTTTAAAACTTCGCCTTGAATTGAAATTTCAATCCCAGGCCAAATAACTGCTCTATCTTTTGGTTGAATGGCTTCTAAAAGTCTTGCTATTTCTCCAGGATGAAGTTCTTTGATTTGATATTTTGCCTCATCATGATTTGATGCTTCTAATGAAATCATTAAATTTTGAAGGCTTACTTCGAAATTAGTAAGTTCAACTTCAGCCATATTTATAATCCAATGGTTTAGACTGCATAACAAGCTTAACTTGTTATGCAGTTATTACATCGTATTATAATTTATATAAGCTAAGCTCTGTGGTTATGTAGTTTTTCTTTATGCTTGATTATTTGAGAATCAAGCTTATTGATTAGTTGATCAATAGAAACATACATATCGCTACTTTGGGCTTTTGCAAATAAATCAGCCCCACTAACATGAATAGTTGCTTCGGCTTTTTGAAGATCTTTTTGCACTTCTAAAATCATGTTAACATTCATAACATTATCAAAGTGATGCTTTATTTTTGTGAGTTTATCACTCGTATGTTGCCTGATAGAAGATGTAATATCAAGATGATGACCAGAAAGGTTAAGTTGCATTTTTACTCCTTAGATTAATGAAATAAAATTGTGTTTCTTGCAACCATATTGTGTCATAAATTGATCATACTATTGGACTTTTTTATCTTTTTTATTGAGCAAATTACAGAAAGTATGAGTGAAGAAATTAGGATATAATAAATCTTTTGAGTTTTACTGAATATTGAAATGTTATCTGAATCACGCCGAATAAAACCTTATATTTCTCGAAGATCTTGTCTTCAAGTTTATTTATTAATGGTGGCTAATTTGCCTTAATCTGGCAAATAACTTAGATTCAAAAGCCCCATTATGGGGCTTTTTTTATTTATTAACTGGAATTTTTTTATGTCAAACTTAATGTCTAACTATTACCCACTCGAGGTTACCTTTGTAAAAGGGAGTGGCTGTTGGTTAACTGATACATCTGGATATGAATACCTTGATGCACTTTCAGGCATTGGCGTAGTGAACCTTGGCCACTCTCATCCAGCAATTACAAAGAGTATAGTCAATCAGTCAAAAAAACTACTTCACACCTCAAATGTTTACCGCATTGCAAACCAAGAAAAACTGGCAACACGTCTATGTCAACTTGCTAATATGGACAAAGCCTTCTTTTCAAACTCTGGAGCTGAAGCGAATGAAGCTGCCATTAAAATTGCTAGGCTGTATGCACGCTCTAAAAATATTCATAATCCAATTGTTTTAACTGCAAATAAAGGTTTTCATGGAAGAACAATGGCAACTCTTTCTGCAACAGGTCAAAGCAAAGTTCAAGAGGGTTTTGCTCCACTAATGAGTGAGTTTGTTCATGTTGACTTTGATGACATTGATGCTATTAATAAATACAGTAAAAATAAAGATGTAGTTGCTGTCATGCTTGAACCTGTGCAAGGAGAGGCTGGAGTTATAATTCCTCAATCAGATTACTTAAATAAAGTCCAAATACTTTGTGAACAAAATGAATGGCTCTATATTCTTGATGAAGTTCAGGCAGGAATGGGAAGAACAGGAAGGCTTTTTGCTCACCAGCACAACAAAATTACTCCTGATATTCTCTGCCTTGCAAAAGGCTTAGGTAACGGCGTTCCAATTGGAGCTTGCCTAGCCAAAGGTAAAGCTGCTGAGATGCTAACTCCAGGAACTCATGGCTCAACCTTTGGAGGTAACCCACTAGTAACGGGCGTAGCTTCAAGTGTTCTTGACGTCTTTGAGAATGACTTAATTCTTGATAACGTAATGAAAATGAGTCAATATTTTGAGTCAGAATTTAAGTCCAAAATAATGAGTTATAGTGTGGTAAAGGAGCTAAGGATCAAAGGCCTGATGATTGGTATTGGACTTGATGAAAATATTATTGATTGCAGCAAACTTACTCAAAAGGCTTTAGAAGACAAGCTATTAATAAACATCACTGGTAATTCTATTAGAATGCTGCCGCCACTAATAATATCTAAAAAAGAAATTGATATCTTGATCAAAAAGATTATAAAACTAATTACTATTTAGGAATAACTATGCCCAATCATTTCATCGACTTTGACCAATTCTCTCAAAATGATTTACAAGGAATTATAGATCGAGCTATCTTGCTTAAAAAAGAGCATAAATCTGGACTTATAAATGAAACCCTTAAAAACAAAACTTTAGCAATGATTTTTGATAAATCCTCTACCCGAACTAGAGTTTCATTTGAAGCAGGAATGACGCAGCTTGGTGGACAGTCACTTTTTCTCTCTGAAAAAGATATACAACTAGGAAGAGGTGAGCCAATTACTGATAGCGCTATAGTTATTAGCTCTATGGTTGATGCAATAATGCTAAGAATGTCCTCACATGAAGATATAGTTGAGTTTTCAAAGCATTCTAGTAAGCCAGTTATTAACGCTCTTTCAGACGAATCTCATCCTTGCCAAATACTTGCCGACTTAATGACTTATCAAGAACATAAAGGTTCAATCAAAGGTAAAAAAATAGCATGGATTGGTGACGGCTGCAATGTTTGTCAGACATATATGCAAGCTGCAGCAATATTTGACTTTGACCTTTCGATTGCAACTCCAGTTGGTTATGGACCATCTGATGATTTTATTGAAAAATATAAAACAAATATCAGTTATTTTACAAATCCTAATGATGCTTGCAGAGGCGCCGACATTATTGTTACTGATGTTTGGACTAGTATGGGACAAGAATTAGAAATAAAACAGAGAGAAGCAGCGTTTAAGGGCTTTCAAGTTGATCAAAAATTGATGAGTCAGGCTAAAGATGATGCAATATTTATGCACTGCCTTCCAGCCTATAGAGGCAAAGAGGTAAGTGCAGAGGTGATTGATGGAGAACAGAGTGTTGTATGGAGTGAAGCTGAAAATCGACTACATGTTCAGAAATCACTATTACTGTATCTGATTAAAGACTAATCTAGTTGAGATAGTTTTAACTTAGCTTCCTGATAGAACTTAACACCTCTTTCAATCTTTTCTCGACCCTTTGAGATTCTCCAATTATTAGTATCTCTAAGTGAATAGACGCATCCACAATACTCCTGCTGATAGAAGTTTTCTTTTTTGGATACCTCAAGCATCCTAGAAGATCCTCCTTGTTTGCGCCAATTAAAATCCCAATAGGGAACATTGTGAGGCTCAGAAGATCTGGCACCTGAGTCATTAATTTGCTTCATGTCTTTCCAGCGAGAAATTCCAAGTGTTGAAGAAATAATATCAAAATTATTTTCAGAGGCATATTTAGCTGTTTTTTGAAACCTCATATCAAAACAAGTAGAACACCTCTCTCCTCTTTCTGGCTCATTCTCTTGGCCTTTTGTTCTCGAAAACCACTCATCACGATCATAATCTGCATCAATAATTGGCATCCCAAGTTTTTTTGCAAAGCGAATATTTTCTTCTTTTCTAAGCTCATACTCCTCAAAAGGATGAATATTTGGATTATAGAAAAAAATTGTTGTCTCAATTTCTGATGCGGCCAAAGCCTCCATAATCTCTCCAGCACAAGGAGCACAGCATGAGTGCATTAATAGTCTTTTTTCACCATTAGGAGTCTCTAGCTTGGGTCTCTTATATGAGTTAAGCGAATAGTCTATTTGAGACATTGTTTAACCTTTTTTAAAATCTCCCAAGATTCACGCTTAAGAGTTGGATTCTTTAAAATATCTCTTGGGTGATGCATTAAAAAAAGAGCTGATTTATTTGACTCATAAGAAGAGCCCATTACCATTACAACCTCTGATGGATTATTTTTTATATACTCATCAATAAGGTTTTTTTCAAGTGACACAAGCTGAGCATTCTTAATACTGAAACTGATAGATTCAAGCATTTTCATTAACAGGTTATGACTGTCGCCTTTTGAGCAAAATGAGTCTTGAGCCCCTACTTCAACAATTAAAAGCTTTATAGGCTGCTCAGGAGATTTGTTTAACTCAATTTTTGAATAGAGAAAATCTGGAATTCCTAAAGCTTCAAGATATTTATTTCTTAACTGCATAGTCAAATCTGCGGATGAGCTCTCTCAACATTTGTCATTACTTTGTTAAGAGCATTGACATATGCTTTAGCGGATGAAGTAATAATATCAGTATCAACCCCCTGTCCATTTACAATTTTCCCTTCATATTCTAAGCGAACATTGACTTCTCCAAGAGAGTCGGTTCCTTGAGTTACATTTGTTACAGAATACAATTGAAGCTTTGGATCAATATCAACTAATGAAAGTATTGCGTTAAACGTAGCATCAACTGCGCCAGATGTTTTAGCTGAAGCACTTTGCTCATTACCATTTATCAACAGTGTTACATCTGCAGTATTCTCTTTCCCAGATTCAGCAGATACTTTGAGTGAAATCAAGTGAATTGTTTCGGATGACTCAGTTTGGGCATCTGAAACCAAAGCCTGAAGATCTTCATCAAAAATATCATGCTTTTTATCAGCTAAAGTTTTAAATCTAGAAAAAGCATCATTTAGCTCCTCATCGGAATCAAAATCAATACCTAATTCTGTAAGTCTAGCTTTAAAAGCATTCCGGCCAGAATGTTTACCAAGTACTAATGAATTCTGATTCCATCCAACATCCTCTGCCCTCATGATTTCATAGGTTTCTCTATGCTTAAGGACTCCATCTTGATGAATTCCAGCTTCATGCGCAAAAGCATTAGCTCCAACAATAGCTTTGTTTGGTTGAACAACAAACCCAGTAATGGAAGATACTAATCTAGAGGCAGCAAGAATACCTGTAGCATCAATATTTGTATCTAGCCCAAATACATCCTGCCGAGTTCGAACAGCCATTACAACCTCTTCAAGAGAGGTATTCCCAGCTCTTTCTCCAAGCCCATTAATAGTGCATTCAATTTGTCTTGCGCCATTTAAAACTGCTGAAAGTGAGTTAGAAACTGCAAGACCTAAATCATTATGACAGTGTGCAGAGAAAATTGCCTTATCAGAATTTGGAATTCTCTCAATTAACTCTCTCATTGTTTCACCAAATTGATGAGGTATATTGTATCCAACTGTATCTGGAATATTAATTGTTGTTGCTCCAGCATTAATAGCTGACTCAATTATTCGGCAGAGAAAATCAATATCTGAACGACCAGCATCTTCTGGACTAAACTCAATATTATCAGTAAACTTTGTTGCTCTTTTAACAGAGCGAATTGCTTGAGTGACAACTTCATCAGGTGTCATTCTTAGCTTCATCTTCATATGAATATCAGAGGTTGCTATAAAAGTATGAATTCGAGCAGAATTTGCACCTTTAATTGACTCTCCTGCTCGATCAATATCTTTATCAAGAGCTCTTGCTAATGAACACACTGTTGAATCTTTCACAGCTTTAGCAACTGCTTGAACAGCTTCAAAGTCACCTTGAGATGCAATTGCAAAACCAGCTTCAATAACATCAACTCTCATTTTTTCTAAACTTTTAGCGATACGAACTTTTTCATCCTTGGTCATAGATGCGCCAGGTGATTGTTCTCCATCTCTAAGTGTTGTATCAAATATTATTAGTTTTTCGGACATTAATTGCTCCTTTTTATTTTACGAATTTTATCTTAAATTTTAGTGATAGACTTTCGTCTATTATGATTATTATTGCCTTACGGCAATAATCGCAACAAAGCAAAGAGCTTGCTTAGTGAAAGTAATGTGATTGAATTAAAGTCCTTAATCATAAGTGAAGATTATAAAGCAACTTAAGTTGTCTTAATCTTTTTTTTCTCAATGCGCCTTTTATTAATGCCAATAATAGTAATAAATGGGCCTGAGAGCAAGTATAGAAAAAATCCAGTAAATAAAACAATATTAGGCTTATAAAGGAGCACAATTAAACTAAGAACAATAGCCAAAAGAAAACGAAATGAAGCTTTCTTTGAATCCAATTCTTTAAAACTGTAATACCGAACATTACTAACCATAAGAAGTCCACAAATAATTGTTATTACAGCACCAAGATAGTACCCTATGTAACCTATTGAAATTACGTCCGAATCAAAGAAGGCAAATGCCCAAATTTTAAGCCATATCATTGAAGCTATTACGCCCGCAGCAGCTGGTGAAGGAAGCCCTTGAAAATAGCGCTTATCGGCAGAGCCTACTTGCGTATTAAACCTAGCGAGACGTAAAGCAGCGCAAGCTAAATAAACAAAGGCTGCAAGCCAGCCAAATCTTCCTAAACCAGAAAAACCCCACAAATAAACCAGAAGAGCTGGAGCTAAGCCAAAAGAAACAAGATCAGCTAAAGAATCATACTCCGCGCCAAAAGCACTTTGAGTATTTGTTAACCGCGCTACTCGACCATCTAACGTGTCCCATAACATGGCAACCATTATTGAAATTGCTGCGATTGTAAAGTCACCATTAATAGATGCAATGATAGAATAAAACCCAGCAAACAAGCCAAACGTTGTTAATACGCTTGGCAATATGTAGATTCCTCTATTTCTTGGTTTTTGTTCTGTCATTGCTAATTAAAATAAAGCTGACAATATCAAAAATTAATTAGTTTTTAGTCTGATCTACTAATTTATTTTTTGCAATCCACGGCATCATTGAGCGCAAGCTCTCACCAACCGTTTCAATTTGGTGTTTGCGCTGAACATCACGACGACCAGGTAAATCACCAACATTTTTAATAAACTCTTTAGCAAAATCACCACTTTGTATTTCACTTAAAATTTTCTTCATTTCAGCTTTTGTTTCATCAGTTACTATTCTTGGTCCTCGAGTAACATCACCATATTCAGCGGTATTTGAAATTGAGTAACGCATATTTGCAATACCACCCTCATACAATAAATCAACAATAAGCTTTAATTCATGAAGGCACTCAAAATATGCCATTTCTGGCTCATATCCAGCTTCTACAAGTGTTTCAAATCCAGCTTGGACAAGAGCAGTAGTTCCTCCACATAAAACGACTTGCTCACCAAATAAATCTGTTTCAGTTTCTTCTCTAAAACTCGTTTCGAGTATTCCAGTTCTTCCACCACCAATTGCTGAAGCATATGAAAGAGCAATTTCTTTAGCATTACCTGTTGCATCCTGCTCAATTGCTATTAGATCTGGTATACCTCCACCTTTGACAAACTCAGAGCGAACAGTATGTCCAGGTGCTTTTGGAGCAATCATAATTACATCTAAGTCTTGTCTTGGAACAATCATATCAAAATGAATATTAAGGCCGTGTGAAAAAGCTAAAGCAACCCCCTGTCTCAAGTTAGGCTCAATATTTTTTGAATAAATACTAGCTTGAAACTCATCTGGAGCCAATAACATAATAACATCTGCCCAAGCACTCGCCTCTTCAACAGACATAACGCCTAATCCCGCCTCTTTAGCTTTAGTAGCCGAAGATGAGCCTTCTCTAAGGCCAACAACAACTTCTACACCAGAATCCTTTAGATTATTTGCTTGAGCATGGCCTTGAGAGCCATAGCCAATAACTGCAACTTTTTTACTTTGAATGATTGAAAGGTCTGCGTCTTTATCGTAATATCTATTCATTTTTTGTCCTTAAATTTAAATTAATTTTTTTCCTCTGGAAATCCCGGTGACCCCAGTCCTTGAAATTTCAATAATGCTTGAAGGATCAAAAGCATCCAAAAATGCATTAATTTTCTTTGTCTTTCCTGAAACCTCTATGGTGTAGACTTTATCTGTAACATCAACAACCTTACAGCCAAAAATTTCTACCAATTCTTTTATATTAGCGCCCTCTTTTGAGCTTGAAGAAATCTTGGCCAATAATAATTCTCGCTCCACATGATCCTGACTAGTTAAATCGCTAACCTTAACTACTTCGATTAATTTATTAAGTTGTTTAACAATTTGCTCTAAAACTCTATCGCTTCCTGAAGAAACAATGGTCATTCTAGACAAACTTGGGTCATTTGTTATTGCCACAGTAAGAGACTCAATATTAAAGCCTCGCTGAGTAAAAAGACCAGCAACTCTTGAAAGCGCTCCAGCCTCATTTTCTAGTATCACTGAAATAATATGTCTCATAAACTATACCGCGTTAAAGTCAGTTTCATCTTTTGAAACCATTTCATCTCTTCCTGCAAGCAACATATCACTATGTCCACCACCAGCAGGAATCATTGGGAATACATTCTCAGATGGATCCGTCACAATATCAAGAAAAACTGTTCGTTCTTTTTGATTAAATGCCTCAATAAGCGCAGGTTTCAAATCTTCTTCTTTTTCAACCCTTATTCCCATATGACCATAACTTTCTGCAAGCTTTACAAAGTCAGGTAAAGCATCCATATAAGACATTGCATAACGCTTTTCATAAAAAAACTCTTGCCACTGCCTCACCATTCCGAGATAGCCATTATTAAGATTAATTATTTTTACTGGCGTCGAATATTGAAGCATTGTTGAAAGCTCTTGAAGCATCATCTGAATACTACCATCACCCGTAACGCATGCTACGTCTTTATCAGGCATTGCAAGTTTAGCGCCCATAGCTGCTGGAAGCCCAAAACCCATTGTTCCTAGACCACCCGAGTTAATCCATTGCCTAGGCTCATCGAATAAATAATACTGTGCAGCCCACATCTGATGTTGTCCAACATCTGAAGTAACGATTGCTTTTCCTTTGGTAACCTCATAGAGCATTTCAATTACTGTCTGAGGTTTAATAACTCCAGGAGATTTTTTATAAGCTAGGGAGTCAACCTTTCTCCATTCTTCAATTTGAGCCCACCAACTAGAAATATCCTCAAGTTTTTTATCTTTCATCTGATCAATTAGAGCCTGAAGAACTTGCTTCGTTTGCCCCACAATTGGGATATCAGCTACAACATTCTTTGAAATTTGTGATGGATCAATATCAATATGAATAAATTTTGCAGTAGGACAAAATTTTTCTAAATTTCCTGTAATTCTGTCATCGAATCGAGAGCCAATAGCAACAACGCAGTCAGAGCCATGCATTGCCATATTAGCCTCATAAGTGCCATGCATCCCGAGCATTCCAAGGGACTGCTTATCAGTCATTGGATAAGTACCTAAGCCCATAAGAGTTTGAGTAATTGGGAATCCAACCATACGCGTAAATTCACGAAGTTCTTTAGAGGCATTTCCAATAATGCACCCGCCACCAGCGTAAAGAATAGGCCTTTTCGAGTTAGCTAGCATTTCTGCGGCTTTTTTGATTTGGCGATCACTAGCTTTAACAGTTGGCTTATATGAACGCATCTCAATAGTTGCAGGATATTCTTCAACTTCCATCTTAGCAATTGTTATGTCTTTAGGAATATCAATTACAACAGGGCCAGGTCTTCCTGTAGTGGCAATATGAAAAGCTTTCTTAACAGTAGAAGCAATTTCACTAATGTCTCTAATAAGAAAATTATGTTTAACACATGAGCGTGTAATTCCAGTTGCGTCAACTTCTTGGAAAGCATCCATTCCAATTAATGGTGAAGGGACTTGACCAGAAATAACAACCATCGGTATAGAATCCATATGAGCAGTAGCAATACCTGTGACAGCATTAGTAATTCCAGGGCCTGAGGTTACCAGAACAACACCAGGCTTACCATTAGATCTTGCATAGCCATCAGCACCATGAGCAGCGCCTTGCTCATGCCTCACTAATATATGGCTAATCTTGTTTTGCGCCTCTAAGGCATCATATATATGAAGTACAGCTCCGCCGGGGTAGCCAAAAACATACTCCACCTCTTCTTTCTGCAAACAATCTATAAGAATTTCAGCACCGTTCAATTTCATTACTAATAACTGTAATTTAAAAGTTTTTGATTATACCCAAAGAATCAAAAGCAAAAAGACTTCGTTCTAAGCAGTTTTTGCTTTTAAGGCGCTGAAAAATGGGATTTATTATTCTAAAAAATATTAGCAATACTAGTTACAATCTATAGATCGTTTTGCCAATCTTCTGAGTAGTAATGTATTGGAGATTTGCCCTCTTCAAAAGTTTCAATTTTAAATGCATTAGGTTGAGATAATATTGCAGACAGCAACTGATCATTAAGCATATGGCCAGTCTTATAACCCTCATAGTGCCCAATAACATTTCCACCAAGTAAAAAAAGATCTCCAACTATATCCAAAATTTTGTGTTTAACGAACTCATTGTGGTACCTCATACCATCTTCATTTAGAATATCATTATCTGAGAGCGCTATTGCATTATCAATGCTAGCTCCTAGTGCAAGATTTTGCTTTTGAAGCATCTCAACATCTCTTTCATAGCCAAATGTTCTTGCACGTGATATCTCTTTAAGATAAGACTGTTCAGCAAAATCTATAGTTAACTTTTGTCCACTTTCTTTTATTTTTTTATGTTCAAAATCAATCTCTAGGGATACTTTAAAGCCATGATGAGGTGAAACCTGAGCCCATGATTGTCCATTCTCTACTCTGATAGTATCTTTAATGACAATAAACCTTTTGTATGCTTCCTGCTCTTCTATACCAGCTGACTGAACTAAAAAAACAAATGGTGCTGATGACCCATCCATAATTGGTACCTCAAAAGAATCTAACTCAACTAATAGATTATCAACACCCAGGGCAGAAAGTGCTGACATTAAATGTTCAATAGTTGAAACTTTAACGCCCTGGCTTTCAAGTCCAGTAGATAAAACAACTTCATTAACAAAAGCGCTATGCGCATGAACTTGCCTCCCTCCAGCATCTAATCTTTTGAAAACTACTCCATGATCAGCCTCAGCTGGAATTAATGTTAAGTTAACAAGCTTGCCACTATGAATACCAACACCACGAGCTTTCACTATTTTTTTAATTGTTCTTTGCTTAACCATAAATCAGAATTTTCCTACAAAAACTTTTGTTAGTTTATCAATAACACTTTGGTCAGTTTTAGACGAGGCAAGCTTATTATTACTCAAATCTTCCTCGTGCAATAAGAGACCTATTGCGCCTGTATATTTATAGTCCGTGAGAATTGTTTCTAAGCCAGAAACTTTTGAGCGCTGGATTTGACCTATCTTAACTCTTTTAGAAAAAAAATCACGTACAAGTTCCAATATAGAATTAATTTGCGCCCCGCCACCACATAAAACAAAACCAGACCTGATAATGCCATTTAAGTTATGGTGCTTTAATTCATTATTTAATAATGTAAAAATTGCTCTATATGCCTCTTCAATAACTTCTGAAAGCTCTAGACTAGAGAGATGGTGCTCTTCTTTATTTTGGGTGAAACGAATCAATTTATCTTCTTTCAGAGTTGATGATTTTGCAGACCCATAATTCTCTTTAAGTCTTTTTGCCTCTTCAAATGAAGTGTCAAATGCGTAAGCAATTTCATGGGTAATCTCGTCCCCTCCTGAGGCTACTACTCCACTTCGAATTATTCCCTCATCCCCAAAAACCGAATAACTTGTAACTCCAGCACCAATATCAACAAGACAAACACCACTATCTTTATCCTCTTGTGAGAGAACTGCATGAGACTTAGCAATAGAATTAAGGACAATTTTTTCAGCCGCAAGGTCACTCTGCTCTAGGCAACGCTCAATACCCCTTATACTAGAACTCGAAACAGTCACAATGTGAACTGTAGACTCCAGCACTTCTGCTTCCATCTCAATAGGATTATCAACCACCAAATTTTCATTAATTGTAAATTTCTTTTTTATAATATGTAATTTTTCTTTATTAGTTGGGGTTGACTTTGCCATTGCAGACTCAAGAACAGAATCTAAATCTTTTAACGTAACAGATTCATTTATTGAAACCTTCCCCTTCCCATCAGAACATGTTAAATGAGTATCTGAAATATTAATGCGAGCCAACTCAACTTTGTAACCAAAATCTTTTTTAGTTTGCTCAATTAAATTTGTAAGTACTCTTGCAAGAGAGTCAATAGAAAATAATGAGCCTTTTTTAACTCCATCAGAGGAACAAAAATTATGTGCAACAATTCTAAGATGGCCTGCATCTTCTATATCAGCAGCAAGAAGAGCAATCTTCTCAGTACCAATATCTATGCTTGCTACGAAATTATTTCCTGCCATATAAAATTATATAAAGAATTTTTATTAAAAAAATTTTACCAAACTATCAAACACTTTTAACCTCAGTTGAACTATTTTTTTTAAAAGCCAACCAATCATTTAAATGCTCTAGCTCTACAGTCTTACCACTTAACAATCTTCTAAACAGCTTGGCATTACTTTCGCCATGATAAAGGCCCAATATGTGACGAGTCATTGATCTTATTGGGACTCCAATTTTAATTTGCTGCTTTATGTAATTCATGTATTTTTTTAAAATTTGCTCACGGCTAAAAGAGTTTTTATTGTTGCCAAAAATCGATACATCTATTTCTCTTAATAAAAATGGATTATGGTAGACAGACCTACCAAGCATTACTCCATCTACATAATCAAGATGATTTTTAACTTCATTACAATTTTCAATGCCACCATTTATAGTTATTTTTAGTTGCGGGAAATCTTTCTTTAACTGGTAAACCCAAGGATAATTTAAAGGCGGTATAGTTCGGTTTTCTTTTGGACTTAAGCCTTGAAGCCATGCCTTACGGGCATGAATTATAAAGTGCTGACAGCCCTTGTTATGAATGCGCATTATAAAATTTGAAAGCTGCTCATAACTCTCCATATCATCAATTCCAATTCGGCTTTTAACTGTCACAGGAATATCACAATTGTCAATCATACTTTCAACGCATGAGGCAACCAAATCTGGCTCTTTCATTAAGCAAGCACCAAAACTTCCTGAAAGGACCCTATCTGATGGGCATCCAACATTTATATTAACTTCATCATAACCCCACTCTTGAGCTATGAGAGCACACTTCGCCATTTCTGAAGGGTCACTTCCTCCAAGCTGAAGTGTCAGGGGATTTTCTTCTGCATTAAAGTCAAGCAAACGGTTTTTATCGCCATTCAAAATTGCTTTTGCAGTTATCATTTCTGTGTAGAGCTGAGTGTTTTTACTGAGCAATCGATAAAAATATCTGCAATGTCTATCAGTCCAGTCCATCATTGGCGCTATAGAGACTAAAGAAGAGTTCATGAGATTTTTGAAGACAGTTCAACCAAAGCAAAAGTAACACTCTGTGAAACAATATCTGATCGAGAGCCTGAAAAAAATTGAGTAGTTGTTGTTACGCTTCCATCAAAGAAAAAACCAAGACAAACCATACCAACTGGTTTTGATGCAGAGCCCCCTGAAGGACCAGCAATGCCAGTTATTGAGACAGCTAAATTACTATGTGATCTTTGACCAGCCCCTGTAACCATTTCATGAGCAACTTTTTCACTTACAGCGCCATACATCTCAATAGATTCAGGACTAACTCCAAGCATATCAATTTTTGATTGATTGCTATAAGTAATAAAGCCACAATTAAAATATGAGGATGCCCCTGAAATTGAAGTCAAAGAGCTTGATAATGAGCCTCCAGTACAAGACTCAGCAACCGAAATGGTCAATCCTTTTGAAACAAGAAGATCAGATAAGTGTTTAGCCTTTAAGTAAGACATTAGCTACCCTCTTTTAGCGAAGTATGAACAATTTCATAGACATCGTCTGACAACTTTTTTTGGCTTATAATTGAGTTAAGCTCATTCTTTTGAAGTGCAGAATACTTATTTGTAAATCGCCTCCAGTGATTAAAAATACCCACAAACCTTGCTGCAATTTGAGGGTTCATACCATCCAACTTAATAATTATTTCAGTTAAAAGCTGGTAGCCATCTTTACAATGAAACTGAATACTATTTCGGCTAAAAGATCCAATTACGGATCGCACTCTATTTGGATTAGTCATTGAAAATAATTCATGCTTCATAAGTTTTCTAATATCTGCAACAGAAATAATAGATGAGGCACATTGAGCGCTAAACCACTTATCCATTACCTGTACATCCGACTTATGCTGCTTATAAAATCTAGAAATAACCTCATCACGATAAGGGTTTGAAGAGTCTAATAAACACTGAAAAGCGCTAAATTGATCTGTCATACAATCTGCATTATTATATTGTGCATATGCTAAATCATACTCACCTAGCTGAGACAAATAACTTAAACATTTGTTTTTTAAAGCCCTCTCACCAACTGACTTAGAAGATAAATCAAAGACTTTTATATAGTTTAATTTTTTATATGTTTCTAGAAAAAGTGATTTAAAGTTATTAGCAATAGAGAGGCTAGATTTTTTACGTTTATGACTTACCTCTTGCACGTCAATTTGACCAACATGTTGATGAATGATTTGCTCTGCAGGTAAACTTATCATTTCAGATAGGAGCGCAAAATCTGAGTCATTATTGAAAAGATTTTTAATCATACTAAACAATTCTTTTTCTTCAACATGCTCTGGGTTGAGGATATATTCAAGCCATAAGCTTTGAGCGTTATCCCAGCGATTAAATGGATCGCTATCATTTGATGAAAGAAAAATTTTCTCACTGAGTGAAAGATTTGAGTCAAACTTAATGGGCGCTGAAAAACCTCTAAACCAAGAAGGTGTTGGCTTACTCTTAATATTTTCAAATGAAATAGTTTTTACAAGTTCATCAATCAAGATCATTCCTGTCTCAATCTCTTTACCATCATCTGCTAATAATCCAAATTTATTTGGAATTAGAAAAGGTGTTGTTTGATTTTTTTGAGTAAAAGTAGCACTATAAATATTTAGCTCAGAGTTATACTCATCATCGACACTTACTTCAGGTGTTCCTGACTGACTATACCAAGACATAAAATTATCAAAATTAAAATGGTTAGCATCAGCCATACTTGCAACAAAATCATCTATCGTAACTGCCGAGCCATCATGACGATCAAAATAGAGAGTCATCCCTTTTTGAAAGCCCTCTTCTCCCAAAATTGTATGAATCATTCGAATGACTTCTGCACCTTTCTCATAAACCGTTGCAGTATAAAAATTATCCATTGCAATATACGACTCTGGCCTTACTGGATGAGCCATTGGTCCAGAGTCTTCAGCAAATTGCCTTGTTTTAAGCTCATTAACGTCAGTAATTCTTTGAATTGCTCTAGAACGAAGATCAGAAGAAAACTCTTGATCTCTAAAAACAGTTAGTCCTTCTTTTAGACTTAGCTGAAACCAGTCCCTACAAGTTACTCTATTTCCAGTCCAATTATGAAAATACTCGTGGCCAATAATAGACTCAATTCTTATAAAACTAGCATCTGTTGAGGTTTCTTGATTGGCAAGAACACAGTCTGAATTAAAAATATTAAGGCCCTTATTCTCCATAGCGCCCATATTAAAATCATCAACTGCGACAATCATGTAGATATCCAAGTCGTAAGAAAGGTTAAACCTCTCCTCTTCCCATTTAAATGATTTTTTAAGGGACTCCATTGCAAAAGAAGTTTTATGCATATTATGAGGCTCAACATATAGCCTTAAGTCAACCATCCTTCCTGCTGAAGTTACAAAGCTATCTTGAAGGAAATCTAATTTTCCTGCAACTAAAGCAAACAGATAACAAGGTTTTGGCGTTGGATCATGCCAAATAACCTGAGAAGTACTCTCATTGACCAAGTTTCCATTACTAAGAAGTACTGGATAATGGTCTCTGTTAGCTGTTATCTTAGTAGTAAATACGCTCAATACATCTGGCCTATCAAGATAGTATGTTATCTGCCTAAAGCCCATTGCCTCACATTGTGTGCAGAAATTTCCACTGGATTGGTACAAGCCATTCAGATCGGTTTTGCTTTCAGGATGAATTCGAACCTTCACCTCTAAAATAAAGTTATCAGGCGGATTTATTAGAAATAAGCCATCATCTTTTTGCTCATAGTTAAGACTTAAGCCTTCAATTTTTATTGATATTAACTCGAGAGACTCACCATTTAAAAAAAGTTTATCAATTTTTTTATTACTATCAGGATTTTTATAAAAAGAAATTCGCGATGAAACAATTGTTTCATTATCGCCAAGGTCAAAATCAAGCTCTGTTGTTCTTATGAGATGAGAGCTTGGTTCATAATCTTTGCGGTAAATAGGCTGTGGCGTTAAAGTAGAAATAATAATGCTCCTAAAAGAATTCTATAAATGACGAATGGTAAAAACCCAATTCTTTCAACCAGTCGAATAAAAAAGACAATTGTGAAATATGAAGTAATCAAAGTAACTACAAATCCAATAAAAAGAAGACTCCAATCGACTTGACTTGTGTCTTTTACCAAGTCAAAAGTTTTTAATAAAGTTGCAAGCGCAATAACAGGAATAGATAAAAGAAATGCATACTTTATTGATAGAGTTCTTGAAAGGCCAATTAGCAAAGCCGCAGTAATAGTTATGCCTGAGCGAGACGTTCCAGGAATTAAAGCTAGGGCTTGAAAGCAGCCCACAATTAGGATATCAGAGCCACGAATATACTCTCTACTTTTTTGAAATTTTCGATGTAGCCAGTCTGAGAAACCTAACAGAAGTCCAAAGAAGATAGTTGCAAAGGCTACTACTTGGTAACTTCTTAAATTTAACTCGATCGACTCTCTAAATAATAAACCCACAATGCCAACTGGTATTGTTCCTAAAATAATACCCCAGGCAAGCATTGACTCTCCTTGCGTTTTTCTGGTTGCAATTGAGTCATAAAAGTCCTTTGTCAAAGACACCAATGAAGAGCGATAGTAAAAAATAATTGCACATAAAGTAGCAAAATGAAGAACAACATCAAAAGCTAGTCCTTGATCTGGCCAATCTAAGAATTTTGGAAGTATTACTAGATGCGCCGATGAAGATACGGGCAGAAATTCAGTAAACCCTTGTATTAAAGCTAGAGTAATTGTTTGAGTAATATCCATCTCTTGATTTTAAAGCTTATTGGTAAGATCTTGCTCTTTGAAACCATCTAATTTTACTGATTGTTTTTTAGATAAAGCCATCACTTTAAAAACCTCACCCATTGCCCCCGGTAAAACTAGTTGCTTAACCTCTTGAGCTAGTTTGACTCTAATTTCATTATCCTTTTCATCCAGTAGATACTTTTCAATACCTAAAGAAATTAAAAACATCGCTTGTGTGCAATATCCAGAAATTTCAAAACCAGCATCAACTGCACTTTCAGCAATATCTGAAAAATTAACCGATGTTGTTATATCTTGATAACCAATATTACAAAAAGGATCATCACTTGACTCATGATTAAAAAAACACTTAAGAGTTCCGTCATTTCGCTGAGAGTGAAAATATTCAGATTTATCCATACCATAATCAATTAATAGAACTGTTCCCTCAGAAATAAAGTCATAAAGCGACTTAATCCAAGCGATAGACTGAACATTTATTTCAGTAGTGTATCCCTCTTCTATATGATCAGGAAGAGATGTTCCAGTGCTCACATAAGGCTGCGTAAATTTCTTCCATTGAAAATTCTCATTTTGAAAATCAACTCCTAATTCTACAAAACAGCCTTCAGAGAAAGTTATTCTTTTTGCAGGAATAGCATCAAGGACTTCATTAGCAATAACAACACCTTTAAAATCCTTTGGCAGCTCAGTTAGCCACTCAACCCGATTAAAGATTTCAGGCAAAACTTTTTTAATATTCTGCATCTGTTTGTTTTTAAGCTGAGCACTTAATTCAATAATATAATATTTACCAGGAAGTGAGCTTAGCCTGCCTAATTCAAAAAGAATTTGAGCGGCAAGCACTCCACTTCCAGCTCCAAACTCTAGAATATCACCACTATCAAGAACCTGCTTGCACTGCCTCGCAAGCGTATAACCAAATAAGTCAGAAGTTTCGGGGGCTGTTATAAAGTCACCATAACGACCAAATAGTGTTTTATTGGATCGATAATAGCCAAACTCAGAATGGTATAGGGCAAGATTCATAAACACATCAAAACCAATGGGTTTGTTATTATCTTTAATGGTTTTAGATATAATATCTTGAAGGTTCATATTAGAAATTATTTTATACTGTGAATCAACCTTATTCCCTCAAAAACAAATTTTACTTAATCAATTTAATTAACTAATAAAAACCTATGAAAACAGCCTTAATTACTGGTGGAGCGGCTCGAATTGGAGCTCAAATAGCAAAAACACTTCACAACAATGACTTTAATATAATTATTCATTGCAATCAATCAAAAGACAAAGCTCAATTACTTTGTGATGAGCTTAACCTTTTAAAAGAAAAATCAGCCAAGGTAGTAGTGGGCAATCTTAATAATATTGACTCTATAAACACAATTGTTGAATCGATAGAATCGATAGACTTATTAGTTAACAATGCATCTGTCTTTTATCCTTTATCAGTAGATGAAAGCGACTCTGAAAATTGGGATAATATATTAGATGTTAATCTTAAAGCGCCCTTCTTTCTATCAAAGGGACTAAGTCAAAAGCTCAACTCTAGCGAGGGGTCAATAATAAATATCATTGACATTCATGCAGACCGACCACTCAAAAAACATTCGGTCTACAATATTTCAAAAGCAGGCCTAAAAATGCTTACCCTAACCCTTGCTAAAGAACTTGCTCCCTCTATCAGGGTAAATGGAGTGTCACCTGGCTCGATCTTATGGCCACAAGAAGGAGCAGAAATTTCTGAGTTAGACAAAAGTATTATGCTTGAAAGAATAGCTCTTAAAAGACAAGGATCACCTCAAGATATTGCAGATACAGTGCTTTTTTTAGCAAACTCTAATTACCTAACGGGCCAAATAATTAATGTTGATGGTGGTCGTACACTCAATCAGTAAACAAATCCCCTTAGTCTTAATGTGGTATAATTTGTTTGTCGATCATTTTTTTTCGACTAACAAGAATTTTTTTACAATTGTTTCAAACTAAAAAATAGAACTATTGTAACGAACTAATTTTTTTATGGGCTAATTGAAGCCACATACAAAACCTTATTTAGTAATTGATGAATTTTATTAATCAAACCTTTATTCCCATTCAATACGTAAGTATTGATGCTTTGTACGTGCTCAATAGTCCAGATATTATAGGACTTCATAATGAATCACATTTTAATCAACGCAACCCACAAAGAAGAAATTCGAGTTGCAATCGTCAAGGACCAAAAGCTTACTGGCCTTGATATCGAGACAAGCCTCAATAGAAAGACTAAGGGCAACATATACAAAGCAAAGATTTCTCGAGTAGAGCAATCTTTAGAAGCTGCTTTCGTTAACTATGGTAAAGACAAGCATGGTTTTTTACCCTTTAAGGAGATCTCTCCTTTCTTTTCTGATGGCGTTAAACCTAAAGGTGACAAACTAACTATCAGTGACGTCCTTAAAGAAGGGCAAGACATCATCATACAAGTTGAAAAAGAGGAGCGCGGTAACAAAGGCGCTGCCCTTAGTACCTACATTAATTTAGCTGGTGCTTACATGATACTAACCCCAAACAATCCTAAAAGCTCAGGCATCTCAAGACAAATTGGCGCATCAGATCGTCAAGATTTAAAAAACTTATTGCCAAGCCTTAATGTTCCTAAGCACTCTGGACTTATAATTCGTACTGAGGGTGCTGGAAGAGGTGTTAGTGAACTTCAATGGGAAATTGACCACCTAACTCAGCTCTGGAAATCTATTAAAACTGCAACTAAAAAGCAAGAGGATCCTTTTTTAATCTATCAAGAAAGTGATATAACTGTTAGGGCGTTGCGTGACTTTTTAAGAGAAGATACTGATAGTGTCATAATTGATGACTTGGAGACCTATCAAAAGGCAAGAGACTTTATTAGCTTTGTAATGCCGCATTACTTAGACAAGATTAAATTCTTTGATGTTACAGAGCACTCTCTTTTTGCTCACATGAGTATAGAGTCTCAAGTTAAGAGCGTCTTTAATAGAGAAGTTGCTTTGAGATCTGGAGCAACCATTGTGTTTGACCCTACAGAAGCATTAACAGCAATAGACATCAACTCTGCTAGAGCAACAAAGGGAACAAGTATTGAGGATACTGCCTATAAAGCAAACCTGGATGCTGCATCAGAAATTGCGTTACAACTTCAATTAAGAGATATTGGCGGGCTAGTGGTAATTGACTTTATTGATATGGCCTCAGAATCCAATAGAACAGCTATTGAGAAGTTAATGGAAAAAGCTACAGCAAATGATAGGGCTCGCGTTCAAATAGGCTCAATATCAAGATTTGGCCTTTTAGAGCTATCACGCCAAAGACTAATGAACTCTGTTGCTGAATCGACAGGAAAAACCTGCTCAATTTGTAATGGTAGCGGAACAAATCCAACTATTCCTTCGCTATCATTAAGAATTATTCGTCAACTAGAAGACAACTTAAATTCAAATAAAAATGGTGATGACATAACAATTCAATCCAGCGTTGAAGTGATAACTTATTTACTTAATGAGAAGAGGCAAAATATAATTGAAATGGAAGATAAACACAATATTAAGATCACTCTTCTTCCAAACCAATACATGCACTTTCCTCACTTCACGATGAACAAACAAAAGGGTGATAAAAACTCTCATCACAAGAGCTTTCAAGGAGTTTCTAAACCTCAAGAAAATCCAAATATAATAAATTATATTGATAAGCCTGATATTCCTGCTGTTTCTTCTAATCACCCATCAACAAAGATGCCTGAAAAGAAAGTCTCATTTATGAGTAAATTATCTGAAATATTCTCTTCAGATAAAAAAACAGCTACTGAGTCAAAAACTAGTAGGCCACAAAACAGGAATCAAAATAGAAATAGAAACCAAAATAGAAATAGAAACCAAAATAGAAATAGAAACCAAAATCAAAATACACAAGAAAATCAAAAAAGTGGAACTGGTGAATCTCAAAAAAATAGCTCTAATGAAGCTAATAATATTAAGGCTAATCAGAACAATCCAAACCAAAATAGAAATAG
>OJIH01000007.1_pt1 | contig 38235 bp, 34 predicted proteins | sample 1595351 | NCBI WGS metagenome assembly OJIH01 (sample SAMN05416697, study PRJEB24817) | seawater metagenome | isolation source: Sea water | place: Canada:Atlantic | collected 2013-07
TGCTGCACCTAAGAAAGAAACTAAAGCTGCTGCACCTAAGAAAGAAACTAAAGCTGCTGCACCTAAGAAAGAAACTAAAGCTAAAGCGACAAAAAAAGAATCATAAAGGAATTACCATATGCCAGCAATTAAAGTAAGAGAGAACGAACCATTTGATATTGCACTTCGTCGTTTCAGACGTCTTTGTGATAGAGCTGGTGTCATTACAGATGTTAGGAAAAAAGAGTATTTTGAGAAGCCTACGTGGGTTAATAAGCGTAAAAAAGCTGCTGCAGTTAAAAGAACTCATAAAGAAATGTCAAAAAATCGTATTCACCGTAAACGTATGTACTAATCACTATTTATAGTGCAAAAGTAAATCAAAATATGTCACAGCTAAAACAACTCATTACTAACGATATGAAGTTAGCAATGAAGGCTAAAGACAAAGAAGCCCTCAAAGCAATTCGTATGATTCTTGGGGCAATCAAACAAAAAGAAATAGATGAGCGCATCGAATTGACTGATGGACAGGCTTTGTCTGTTATTCAAAAAATGGTCAAGCAGCGTAAAGATTCTATATCACAATTTTCAGACGCTGGAAGAACTGACTTGGTTGATATTGAAGAAGCAGAGCTTTTAATTATAAATAACTACATGCCAAAGCAGCTAAGTAAAGATGAGGTTGAGGCTGCAGTTATTAAAGCTATTTCTGAAACTGGAGCTGACTCTATGAAAGATATGGGTAAGCTAATGGGCGTTCTTAAAGGCCAGCTTGATGGTAAAGCAGATATGGGCGTTGTTTCCCAATTAATTAAAGCCAAACTAAGCTAGTTCTAGTTATACATACTGGTTACTATTTCTTCCATAACGACAAAGGTTGAGCTATGCTGAACATTTGGTAGCGATGAAATTTTTTCACCTAAGACCTTTCGATAACTCTCCATATTTTGCGTTCTGACTTTCAATAAGTAATCGAAATTTGATGCAATCATATGACATTGTTCTACTTCTGTTATATCTTTAATTGCTCTATTGAATGAATTTAGTGCGGCAGTTTTTGTATCATTCATCTTAATTTGAACAAATGCAATATGGTTATTCTCAACTAACTCATGATCAATAATGGCCTTATAGCCTTTGATATATCCTGACGTCTCTAATTTTTTAATACGATTTAAACAAGGGGTTTTAGATAACCCAATTTGATTAGACAATTCAGTAACAGTCATTCGACCATCACTTTGAAGGAGCTTAAGAATCTTATGATCGAAACTATCAAGAGTAGGCATAATAACTATTTAATTTAAAATAATAGATATATTATAATTTAATTTTTAATATATAAGTCTAATTATATGTTTATTAAAAAATTATAGTTATTATGACTATTTAATATAAATTAAAATTGTTGTTACTTTAAAATATTTCTTATAAGATGCAGGATCAATACACTTCTAAAGTATTTGACATAGATTACACATCTTCTCGAAAAAAAATGAGAGATGCAAGAGTAATGTCAGAGGCAGAGGCCCTAGATCAACTTAAGCTATCTGAAACAACAGATGCATATCAAAGAGCAGATTTTCAGAAAAAAACTTCGAATCTTATCAAAGATTTAAGAGCTTCAAATCAACCAGACTTATTGTCATTGTTTATCTCTGAATATAATTTAACAAGTGATGAAGGGCTTTCATTAATGACTCTAGTTGAGGCTTTTCTTCGAGTTCCAGATAACAAAACAAGGGATAAATTATTTATTGATAAAGTTGCTAGAAAGGGATGGACCAGGCATATTGGTGGTAGTAAATCATCTATGGTTAACATTGCAACTATTGCTCTTAGTATTGCAGATAGGATGATTGCACATGGAAGTAATAAAGAGATTAAAAATAGAATAAAAAAAGCGTTAGAGATTCTATCTAGGCCCGGTATACGTTTTAGTGCAAACAATGTGATGCAATTTTTTGCTAAGCAGTTTGTCTATGCTGAAAATATTAAAACTGCAATTAAATCAAGTAAGGCTAAAAATGGTTTGTATTCATTTGACATGCTTGGAGAAGCTGCTTGGACTATGGCAGATGCTGACAAGTATTTTTTATCTTACAAGAATGCATTAATAGAAATTGGAAAGCATAGGCAATCAAAAAATGTATTTGAGGCTGATGGAATATCGGTAAAACTTTCTGCGCTTCATCCTAAATATGATTTTATGCACAGAGAGAGAGTTCTCTCTGAATTACTACCTCGGATAATTGAGCTCGTAAATATTGCTCAAAAATATAATATAGGAATTAATATTGACGCCGAAGAGGCTGAGCGCTTAGACCTCTCATTGGACGTTATTGATCGAATTATGGATTCGATTTCAAATACCTCATGGCAAGGATTTGGAGTGGTAGTTCAGGCTTATCAAAAGCGTTCACCATATGTAATTGATTGGCTTCACCAAAGCTGCAAAAAATATGATTTAAAGATAATGGTAAGGCTAGTCAAAGGGGCATATTGGGATAGTGAAATTAAGAAAGCCCAAGTTATGGGAGAAGTTGATTATCCAGTTTTTACAAAAAAAATAAATACTGACTATTCATTCTTAGTATGCGCTCAAAAACTACTCTTGATGAGGAATTTTATCTACCCCCAATTCGCTAGTCATAATGCACATTCATTAGTCAGCGTTTGCGAAATTGCTGGAGATAATGTTGGATTTGAGGTACAAAGACTTCATGGTATGGGCGAGTCTCTTCATATCCATATAAAAAATAAATATAATGTCCTTTCAAGGGTATACGCGCCAATTGGTAGTCATAAGGAGTTGTTGGCTTATCTAATGAGGCGATTATTAGAGAATGGAGCTAATAGTTCCTTTATTAATCATTTATTTGATGAGAATATTAAGCCAGAAAGCTTAGCAATAGATGTTTTTTCTGAAGTTGAAAAAGATACTAATAACTCTCATTCAAAAATCCCACTTCCAAAAGACATTTTTAAAAATATCCGTCAAAACTCATCAAGTATTATGCTGACTGAGCAGAATGAAGTTGATTTACTATTTCAATCTCAAGAGCCTTGGTTAAAGAAAAAGTGGCAAGCAAAATCAATGATTTCTGGGATAGCCCTAGAGGACTCTAATCAAGAAGAAGTAAAAAATCCATCTGATACTTCTGATATTGTGGGGAGTTTGCTATATGCAAATCAATCACAGTTAGATCGCTGCTTAATAACTGCACAAAATGCATTTAATTTAAATTCTCATGACCCAGACAGAATTCTTGAGAGTTTAAATAGAGCCGCTGAACTCTATGAAGAAAACCAATTTGAATTGATGGCCCTTGCAATGCGAGAGGCTGGAAAGACTTATCAAGATGCCATTGATGAGGTTAGAGAGGCGGTTGATTTTTTACGCTATTATTCCAACTTAGCACATAATATAATTCCTAATAAAAGACAAGCCATGGGAGTTTTTGTTTGTATTAGCCCGTGGAACTTTCCTTTGGCAATTTTTACAGGCCAGGTCGCTGCTGCGCTTGCTGCTGGAAATGTTGTAATTGCTAAGCCTGCTGAGAGTACCTCTTTAATAGCCTATAGAGCAAGTGAGTTATTAATTGAGGCCGGAATTCCTTTAGGAGTATTTCAGCTTTGCTTAGGAAAGGGTTCAGATGTTGGCTCTTACCTAACTAGCAGTTCAATAATTTCTGGTGTAGCCTTTACAGGCTCATCAGCTGTAGCAAAACAAATCAAACACAACCTAATTAAAAATGGAAATCCAGGGGCAAGAGTTATTGCTGAAACTGGCGGCCTAAATGCAATGGTAGTAGACTCAACCGCTTTATGCGAACAGGTAACAAGAGATGTCATTGATGGAGCATTTAAAAGTGCAGGGCAACGTTGTTCTGCACTTAGGGTACTAATGATTCAGGAAGAGTGCTTTGATGAAACCCTAAAGATGATTCAGGGTGCAATGATGGAGCTCCGTATTGGAAATCCTAAACACCTCTCTACCGATTGCGGTCCAGTTATAAATCGTGAAGCACAAGTAAAACTTCAAAGCTATATTGAAAAATCTAGAAAAAGAAATCAAATAATTAAAGATATTCAATGTGATCTTAAGACTGGCTATTATGTAACTCCAACAATTATTAATCTTAAATCAATTGATGAAATCAATGAAGAGTTTTTTGGTCCAATCCTTCATGTTATTTCATACAAAAGTGATGAGTTGGAGTATATGATTGATCAATTAAATGCAAAAGGCTTTGGATTAACGTTTGGTATACATTCCAGAATTGACAAGCAAGTTGAGGAAATTACGTCCAGAGTTAATGCTGGGAATATCTATGTGAATCGAAATCAAATTGGTGCTGTTGTTGGATCTCAACCTTTTGGAGGTGAGGGCTTGTCGGGAACTGGCCCTAAAGCAGGAGGGCCAAGTTCACTTCATGGATACAGCCAGAGTATAGCCTCAACTAAGACAACCGATCATGAACTTAAACTTTATGGGAATGCACAAGTTAATAATTTGATTTTGCCGAGCATTCTAATAAATGAAGATTTGATAACTAAAATGAAAAACCAGTTTTCATTCATTGAAAGTGATTTCTTTGACTTTCTGCATGATGAAATAGCTAAATACGCAACTAAGATTTCCTTGCCTGGGCCAACTGGTGAATCAAATAGTATTAGATATAAACCAAAAGGAACAGCATTATGCCTTGGTCCAACAGCTATTGATGCACTTAAGCAGACTTTACTAGCTCTTGTATTAGGAAATAGCGTTGTTAGTCTTATTAAAGAAGATGAATATAACTCTCTGATTACGCTTGGCTTTGGTAAAGAGAGTATATTTAGATTGGTTAACGGGCCAAGCCTGAAGTTGATGAAAAGTGAATCGTATAAAGTAATATTATTTTTTGGTAATTTGATGTCAGTGGAAAAGTTAATAGTTAATCAGCGCTCAGCGATTACCCCAGTTATGAGTTCTCTTTACGAGACATGGCAATTAGTTAATGAGCGTGTCATTACAGAAGATACAACGGCATCTGGCGGTAATGCCAATCTCTTAGCGCTTTAATCTTTATTAGTTGTTTTAAATGTTGTTGGCGTTAATTTAGTCTGGCCAATAAACCAACGAATAAATGAAGAGGGATCTGAGTAGCCAAGTTGATATGAAATTACTTTAACCGAAAGACCTTTTTGAAGCATATTTTTGGCTTTTTTGAGCTTGAAGTTATTTAGAACCTTTCGAAACGTTGTGTTTTCTTTTGATAATTGATAGCGAAGCTGGATAGTACTGACACCAAGCTGATCTGAAATTTCTTGAATATTGATATTACTATAATAATTTACATAATTATTCATCAGTACTTCAATATTTTCAACAAGATTAACCTTACTAACCTTTTTATCGATTTTTTCTTGCGCAATTGACTTTAAGTAATCAACAAGCTTCGTGTTTGAGAGAGTATTCTTTTTTAAATAATTTTTTTTGCTAATTACAATTGATGTTTCAGCACTTTGAGAGTTAATTGGGCAACTAAAAACTGATTTTTCTTTTATGGCTCCTCCAAAGGTATGAGTTTTTGTATTAATGCATTTAATTGGGAATCTTTTAGACCTAATAAAGGCAGCAAGTATTGAAAGGCATAGATTCTCATAAACAGATGAATGCTGAATCTTTGGGTTTGCAATAAATAGCACTTTAACTTCATTGAGATCTTCCCTAATTACAAAATTAATACCTTCTAATTCAATATTTATATAAGTTTGCAATAGCTTAAAGCCCTCTTTTAAGTGTCTAGAATAAACAAACATTAATCCAAAGGCTTCAGCATAGTTAGGCCTTATTTGAGCTAATCGAGCATAATTTATTGAGATTAGCTCATCATTAAAAACTGATTCAGCCTCGATAAAAAAGTTTAAAAAAATATCAATTGGTAGTGATAAGTTTGGATTTAATAGCATATTTTTTGATAACCCAATCCCGTTACAAATTTCATTTACTTTTTCTGGGTAAATTTGTTGTAATCTTAGAATTGATCGCCAAACTGCACTATTTGTATTCATACTAATTCAACATAAAGTTAAGATAAAAATCACAATCCTTAGAAAATAAAGCGTTATAAAATGTTAATATTTTATTATATTATGATAACTTAGATTTAATTTTTATAACTATACTAGTTATTCAATTATTAAATTAATAATTCATTTACGACAACGCTTTAAATAAGGATTAATTGTTATGCTCGAAACTATATTTCAATATTCACTTCTTTCTTTCTTTCTTTCTATTGTATTAATTCTAGTAGCTTTAGTGAGATTTCAAATTAAGCCATGGCAATTGTGGCTAATAGCAGTTGGTTTGACATATCCAGGCGCTGTAATTGCTGACCATTTTGGTGCTCAGCTTTTACTTCTTTTTCTTTTAGCCTTAGGTATTCTAATAGTTCCAAGTGTTAGATTATTGTTGTTTACTAAGCCGCTTTATAAGTTAATGCGCAAATCCCTTCCTCCGATTGGCTTAACGGAAAGTATTGCACTTGAGGCAGGAAGCGTTTGGTGGGATGCTGAGTTATTTCAAGGCAATCCTGATTGGACGAAGCTATCAGAACTTGAGGCAACTGAACTCACTGATGAGGAGCAAAGTTTTGTTGATAATGAAGTTGAAACCCTTTGTGGTATGGTTGATTCCTACGAAATTGTTTCCAGTGAAGATTTGCCTAAGGAGGTTTGGCAGTATATTTTTGATAAGGGATTCTTGGGTTTGATTATTCCAAAAGAATTTAATGGACTCGGTTTTTCTCATTTCGCGCATGCCATAATTGTAGGAAGGCTTTCATCGGCCTCACAGTTTTTGGGAATTTCGGTTATGGTTCCAAATTCTTTAGGACCTGGTGAGCTGTTATTAAAGTATGGGACCGAAGAGCAAAAACAACATTACTTGCCTCGTTTAGCCAAAGGAAAAGAAGTGCCATGCTTTGGACTAACCTCTACAGTTGCTGGATCTGATGCGGGCTCTCTGGTTGATAATGGGATAGTATGTTATGGTGAGTACGAAGGTAATAAAGTATTGGGTCTAAGATTAAATTGGGAAAAGCGCTATATAACCCTTGCACCTATAGCTACAGTGATAGGGTTGGCTTTTAAGGCATATGACCCTGATAATTTACTGCCAGCTGATCACCCTCTTTATAAGAAAAATGATTTAGGAATTACCTGCGCACTTATTCCACGAAAAACTGAGGGTTTAAGTATAGGAACACGTCATCGTCCAATTGGTGAGCCATTTCAAAATGGCCCTATTTATGGTAAAGATGTTTTTATACCAATGGACTGGGTAATCGGTGGTGAAAAAATGATTGGCCATGGATGGAGAATGCTTATGGAGTGCTTAAGCGTTGGTAGAGGAATCTCGTTGCCTGTAACTGGGGCATCTGCCACTCAGGCTATGCTTTTAACTACGAGTACCTATGCACAAACTCGTGAGCAGTTTGGAATTCCAATTTCGAAAATGGAGGGAATCCAAGAGAAACTATCGAATCTTGCGACAAATGCATTTCGAGCAACTGCAAACATTAATCTTTCTACTTGGGCGCTTGATGCTGGACATCGACCATCAATTATTTCAGCAATAGTGAAATATAGAAACACTCAGTTATTGCAAAATTCTTCGATAGATGCAATGGATGTTCATGGCGGAAGAGGAGTAATGCAAGGCAAAAGAAATTATGTTTCAAATGTCTATTCTGGTGCTCCAGTTGCGATTACTGTTGAAGGCGCAAATATTCTAACTAGAAGCTTAATGATTTTTGGACAGGGACTTGTTAGGTGCCACAAAACTTTACTAGATGAATTAACAGCGCTTCATGATGACGGGAAGAATGCAATAAAGAATTTTGATAAAGCTCTAGTAACTCATGTTGGAAGCTTTATTAATAACATTGCTAGAGCAATTGTCTACGCTTGGACTAAAGGCAGATTGGCAAAACCTTATGGTAATAAAACGACAAGGCCTTACTATAGAAGCTTATCAGTTTTATCCGCAAAGTTTGCCGTCTTAACCGATATCGCCTCTTTATTGTTAGGTGGATCTTTAAAAAGAAAAGAGATGGTGTCTGGTCGATTTGCTGATGCAATTTCTGCAATGTATGAAATCAGTTCATGCATAAAGCTTTATGAGGAGAAATTCCAAAATGACGATAATATCGAGAGTATTCTTAAATTATCAGTTCTCACGTTAGTCAAAGAGGCTGATATTGCGATGCGAGAAAATATAGAAAGTATGCCAGTTAATAGAGTTATTAAGGCAATAATAAGATTTTTCCTTTTTCCTTTTTCAGTCACTAGCGATAAAATTAATGACAAATTAATTATTGCTACTTCAAACTCTATTACTGATATTGACTGGTTAATTGACAACTTATCTACATGTATTTGCTCCAACTTAAGAGAAAAACCTGGACACCCTTTTTATATTCTATTTCAGGGGTATGAGGCTGGGATTAAATTAAAAGTGCTCAGAGATAAAGCCAAAAAAGCTGGATATAAGTATCAGCCAAGTATTACCTTAGAGTTTTGGCTTCAAGGGCTTGTTGATAATAAAACTTTAACCACTGAAGATAAAGAAAATTGGCTCAGATGGAATGACACTCTTCTTGAAGCACTAAAAGTGGATGATTTTGAAAATTTAAAGAATTAAAAATATAGGAAAACTATGAAACAATATTTTGATAAAGCTTTTAGCAAGATTGCCGTTCTTGGCTCGGGAACAATGGGTGGGCAAATAGCTGCTCACTTCGCAAACTTAGGGTTTGATGTAGTCATGTTTGATACAAGTGAAGAGGCGTTAATGAAATCGCTCTCCATGATGAAAAAATTGAAACCTACCCCATTTGCAAGCCTCTCAATAGCGAGTTTAATTAAGACCTCAACTTATGAGAATCTAGATACTCTATCAAAATGTGATTTCATAATAGAGTCAATTGTCGAAAATATTGATATCAAAAAACAACTTTTCTTGAAAATAGCTCCTTATGTAAATGATCATGCAGTTCTCGTGACAAATACTTCTGGGTTATCAATTCAAAAAATTGCTGAGCATTCTCCAGAAAGCTTGAGAAGTAGAATTTTTGGAGTTCACTTTTTTAACCCTCCTAGATATTTACCGCTTGTTGAATTAATACGAACTTCATTTAGTGATGAAAAGTTACTTCATATAGCTGAAGGATTTATTACCTCGGCATTGGGAAAGGAAGTTGTTTATGCGAAAGATAGTCCTGCTTTTATTGCTAACAGAATAGGCGTCTTTTCTTTTTTGGCTGTATTAAAGCATGCCGAAAATTTCTCTTTATCTGCTGATACAGTTGATGCACTAACTGGCAAGAGGGTTGGAAGGCCGGCTAGTGCTACATTCAGAACTCTAGATGTTGTTGGTCTTGATGTGATGTCAAATGTTGTAAAAAATATTTATGAAAATGCCAAGGATGATCCATGGGTTGAACTATTCAAATTGCCTGATTGGATTGATCATTTAATTGAAAAAGGGTCATTAGGAAGTAAGACTAAAAAAGGCATATATGAGAAAGTAGGAAAGAATATAAATGTTTATGATCCAGCTACTGGAGAATATAGACTCTCAGATAAAACTATTAGTTCAACAGTCAAGAAAATACTCAAAGATAATGGAAATATTGAGAACTCATTATTAGAGCTTTCCAAATCTGGTGATCCGCAAGCACAATTTTTATGGTCAGTTCATCGTGATGTTTTTCACTATGCCTCTTTTCATTTAGAGCATGTGGCTGAAACAGTAAGGTGTGTTGATCTTGCATTAAAGTCAGGCTTTGCTTGGCAGAAAGGTATCTTCGAGCAAGTCCAGCTTACTGGTTGGAGTAAGGTTAGAGAGGCCCTGAATATTGATATTAGTGGCGGTAAAACTCTTTCTCAAGAGCCCCTTCCAAATTGGGCTATGGATAAAGATTTTGTTTATTCTGATGATGGGGCTTTTGATCCAAATAAGAATCAATATATTCCAAGATCATCTCATCCAGTATATGAAAGGCATTTACATAAAACTCTTTTGCAGGGTGAAAAGCAATATCACCAAAATATTTTGCTGGAAGGTGAGGCGACTAAGCTACTTGATATTGGCGATGGTATTGCCAGCGTTTCTTTTAAAACAAAAATGAATGTTTTAAGTTCAAACGTTTTAACTGAGCTACCAAAGTGCCTTGACTATCTTGAAGAAAATGGTTTTCATGCTTTAATTTTTAAGCAGGAGCAAGAGCATTTTTGTGCTGGAGCAAATCTATATGAAATAATTTCTGCTATTAAACTAGGCCTACTAGAAAAAGATCCAGGAGTTGCCTCTAAAGCTAAAAAGAAGGCGTTTGAAGTTATGAATCCAGGGCTTCCTAAGCTTGGTAAGCTTTATTCCATTAAAAAAACAGTAGCTATGCTGCAAGAATTATTAATGCGCTTAAAGCATGGCAAAATAGTAACAGTTGCTGCAGTTGATGGGCTTGCACTTGGTGGAGGCTGCGAGCTTTTATTACATTGCAATAAAGTGGTAGCCTCAATGAATTCTTATATCGGCCTTGTAGAAGTTGGAATTGGTGCCTTGCCAGCGGGCTGTGGCAGTAAGGAAATGGCTTTAAGGGCATTTCTTAATAAAGAAACAGATGATATATTTCCTTTGCTTTCTAAGCATTTTGAGCAAATTGCCATGGCAAAAGTTTCAGCAAGTGCTTTAGAGGCAAAAGAAATGGGCTATTTAAAAAATGATGATGTAATTATTGCTAATCCAAACGAGTTACTTTATGTTGCAAAGCAACAAGCAATGGCATTACTAGAATCTGGATTTAAATCTCCCTTAGATGCAACATTTAAAGTAGTTGGAAAAGCTGGGTATGCAAACATTATGGCGCAAATTGCCAACCTTTATGAAGGGCACTTTATGTCAGATCATGATAAGTATTGTATAACCTCTCTGGCAAAAGTAATGACTGGTTCTGAAGTTGAAGAAAATACAACAGTGAATTCGCAAATGCTATTAGATCTTGAGAGGAAGTATTTTATCGAACTTTTAGGCACTCAGAAAACGCAAGAAAGAATTGAGTTTATGCTAAGAAATAGCAAGCCACTTCGAAATTAACTGGAGAACATTATGAGAAAAGCTTATATTATTGATGCAAAAAGGACTCCAGTTGGAAAAGTAAGGGGTTTATTGTCTAAAACTAGAGCGGATGATTTATTAATTCATGCAATACAAAGTGTATTGAAAGAATCGGATGCTAGTGAAGAAATTAATAAAAATATTGATGACATTATTGTTGGCTGCGCTATGCCAGAGGGCCCACAAGGGCTTAACATTGCGCGCATTGCAACATTACTTGCTGGCTTGCCAGATTCAACCCCTGCGTACACTTTAAATAGGTTCTGCTCATCAGGACTTCAGTCGGTATCCAATGCCGCTGACTTAATAAAATCGGGTTCAGCTGATTTAGTTATAGCAGCTGGTGTTGAAAGTATGAGCAGCGTTCCTATGACTGGCTTCAAACCTTCTATGAATCCTAAAATTTTATCAGATGAAAATATTTCTATTGCATACGGAATGGGATTAACAGCAGAAAAAGTAGTACAGAAATATAAAATATCAAGAGAAGCTCAAGATGAATTTGCATTTGAAAGTCACCAAAAAGCAATTCTTGCAAATAGTAATGGTTCATTTTCAAATGAAATATCCCCAATAACAACTGTTGAAAATGGATACTCAACCACTTCCAATGAATACACAACTCGTTCTAATGTTGTATCTATGGATGAAGGGCCAAGAGAAGATACAAGTCTTGAAGTTTTGGCTAAACTAAGAACTGTATTTGCTCAGGATGGTTCAGTTACTGCAGGAAATAGCTCACAAATGTCTGATGCTGCTGCTGCAGTTCTTGTTGCTAGCGAAGAGGCTGTTGAAAAATATAATCTAACACCAAAAGCTGAGTTCATGGGCTTTTCAGTTGCAGGAGTTCCTGCAGAAATTATGGGAATTGGCCCAGTCAAAGCAATTCCTAAAGTTTTAAAATCAACAGGATTAAGTCAGGATGATATTGGCTGGATTGAGCTCAATGAGGCTTTTGCTGCGCAATCATTAGCTGTAATTCAAGAGTTGGGCCTTGATCCTAAAAAAGTCAACCCACTTGGTGGTGCAATTGCTCTAGGTCATCCCTTAGGGGCTACAGGGGCTATAAGGATTGCTACTCTAGTATCAGCTATGCAAAGAGAAAATATTGATTATGGTATGGTCACAATGTGTATTGGAACTGGAATGGGCGCTGCAGGCATACTTAAAAATATAAGAAATTAGATGAAAACACAAAATTTTATCAGTAAGCTAAGACTGCCAATCATTCAGTCACCAATGTTCATTGTATCCAACGCAAGACTTGTTATTGCATCATCAAAGGCAGGAATTGTTGGGTCATTTCCGTCAGCTAATTGTCGAACATTAGAAGCACTGGATCAAACTTTTTCTGAAATAACCGAAGCTTTAGGTTCAGGCAAAGAAGCACTTCCTTGGGCGGTTAATCTTATTGTTAGTAAAATGTATGCTCGGAGCAATGATGACCTCGATTTAATTCTTAAGCATCAGCCACCAATTGTAATTACTTCACTGGGTAACCCCAAAGAGGTTGTTGAAAAAGTCCATAAATATGGCGGATTAGTTTTTTCAGATGTTATTAATTTATACCACTCAAAAAAAGCAATTGATGCTGGAGTTGACGGTTTAATATTGGTTTGTAATGGCGCAGGCGGGCATACCGGTGAATTGTCACCATTTGCTTTTGTAGCTGAGGTGAGGGAGATCTTTGATGGCACAATTATTGTCGGTGGAAGTATCAGCTCAGGCGATTCAATCTTAGCAATCCAGGCTATGGGTGCTGACATGGCTTATATGGGAACTCGCTTTATTGCTACAAAAGAAAGTGATGCCACTGAGGAGTATAAAGAGATGATACTTAACGCCTCAGCCAGTGACATTATTAAGTCTAATAAAATTACTGGTGTTAATGGAAATTGGCTCGAGCAATCACTAAAAAATGCTGGGATTTCTCCTAAAGAAGGAGGAATTAAGCAAACATTGGGTGATTTAAAAAAAATGATAATGCCCCTAATTAAGCAAAAACTTAAAGTAGATTTTGATATCAGTAAGGTTACTGCTAAGAGGTGGCGTGATATTTTTTCAGCAGGGCAGGGAGTTGGCTCTATCTCCAATGTACCAAGTGTTGAGGATTTAGTGTTAGAATTAGAAATGCAACATGCTAAATCGAAAAGTCGAATTTTAAAAGGATAATAAATAAATGCTATCTAGGCCAGCAAAGCGAGATTTAAAACATAATAGAGTCATCGAAGGAAAGGGCTATAAAAGAGATGATGGGCTTTGGGACGTTGAGGTTTTCCTAGTTGATAGTAAAACCTATTCATTTGAAAATATGCATAGAGGCTATATAAGTGCTGGAGAGCCACTTCATGATATGGCTGTTAGATTAACTCTAGATGATGACAGGAAAATTATCGATATAGAGGCAGTAATAAATGCATCCCCATACAATATTTGCCCGCAAGCTGTACAAAATTGCCAAAATTTAAAAGGTGAGTATTTAATTTCAGGCTTTAACAGGAAGGTTATCAAAGCTATGGGTGGTGAAAAAGGATGTAGGCATATTACTGACTTATTGGCTTATGCCGGAACGATTGCTTATCAAACTCTTTGGAAAGAGAAAACTGGCGGCAAAACCAATACTATTTCTTTAGAGGAAGCCAAATCGATAGAAAAAAAATTTACAAACTCTTGTTTTGCATTTAAGAAAGATGGAGAGGTTTATAATCAGTACAAAGAAATATTAATAAACAAGATAGAGAAAAGTTAATTACTAGAATAAGGAGAAAAGCATGGAAAAAGTCATACCAAACAAACTTGAAGAAACAGAGTTTTTTAAAGAGCATGGTAACTTAGTAGAGTTTTTTGATAACTGCTGTCAAGAGCATAATGGAAAAATGGCTTTTGAAAGCTTTGGTGTTGAAATTTCATATGAAGATCTTTCAGAAAAAGTAAATGCTTTTGCCTCATGGCTGACTAATAATTTTCAGGCAGGAGATAGGATAGCTGTGATGATGCCAAATATGCTTGCCTATCCAATCATTGTATATGGAGCTTTGAAGGCTGGAATCGTTGTTGTTAATGTTAACCCTCTCTATACTCAAAGAGAATTAGAGCATGTCCTTAAAGATAGTGAAGCTAAAGTATTAGTAGTCTGGGAGGGCGTCGCTAATGTAGTAGAAAAGTCTAATCTTGCGAATGTAGAAAAAGTAATGATTACAACCGTTGGTGACCTTCTTGGATTTAAAGGGAAAATTATTAATTTTGTAACTAGAAAAGTTAAAAAATTAGTGCCTAAATTTAATATTGATGGCGCTATTATGTTTAATAAAGTACTAAGTGACAACTTAGGGAAAAATCCGGTTAAAGTTGATATCTCTATTGATAATACTGCATTTCTTCAATACACTGGAGGCACAACAGGAGTTTCAAAGGGCGCAGTATTGTCCCATCGAAATATCCTTGCAAACATTATTCAAGCGTTTTTTACTATTGATCCAAAAATGTATGATGAATCAAGAAATGAACAGAGAATTGCCATCTGTCCGTTACCTCTTTATCATATATTTGCATTAACCGTTCACAACTTCATGCTGTTTCATATTGGCGGAAAAACTGTTTTAATTACTAATCCAAGAGATCTTAAGACTTTTGTTTCATTAATGAAAAAACATAAGTTTCATATGATTTCTGGTGTCAATACTCTTTATGAAGCTCTATTAAATTATGATGGCTTTAAGGAGTTAGATTTTAGTAACTTGCTTATGTCATTAAGTGGAGGAATGGCTGCTTTAGATACCACTGCAAAAAGGTGGCATGAAACTACTAAATCTGTCATTTGGCAAGCATACGGACTAACAGAGACTTCTCCTTTGGTGAGTGTTAATGATTATAAGCAAACTGAATTTACTGGCTCTGTAGGACTTCCTGCTGCTTTCACTGAAATTGAAATTCGAGATGAGGATAATAATGTTTTAACTGAAACTAACGAGGTTGGAGAGCTCTGCGTACGCGGACCACAGGTTATGAGTGGATATTGGAATTCTGAAGTTTCAGGTCTTGACGAAAATAATTGGTTCATGACAGGTGACATTGCTCGAATAGATGAAACAGGTAATATTTTTATCGTTGATCGTAAAAAAGATATGATTATTGTTTCTGGTTTTAATGTATTTCCAAATGAGGTAGAGGCTGTTGTAAATGAGCACCCTGCAGTTCTTGAGTGTGGCTGCGTTGGAATTGAGGGTGAAGGCTCTCAAGAGCTTGTGAAAGTATTTATAGTTCTCCATGAAGGGCAAACGTTATCAGAAGAGGAGATCATTAGTTTTTGTCGTGAAAAATTAACTGCTTATAAAGTACCTAAGCATATTGAGTTTATTAAGGAAATTCCTAAAACAAATGTTGGTAAAGTTCTTAGAAGAGAGTTAAAGACTGGGTCTTAATGAATGAGATACTGTGGAAGCCAACTCTAAGTGAAATAGAGGATTCCCAAGCCTGGGAGTTTATTCAAGAAGCTAATGTTAAGTTTAATATAAGTCTAGAAAATTTTCATGACTTATATAAATGGTCATGCAAATGCCCCGAGTCTTTTTGGGAGTTATTTTGGACATATTCTAAAATCATTGCGGAGAATGACTCTAAAGAGGTTTTAAAAAATGGCGATGATTTTTTAGGATCAGAATGGTTTTCAGATTCTAAATTAAATTTTGCAAAAAATCTATTATCTAAAAGGGATCAATCACTTGCCATTGTTTTTTGGGGTGAGGATAAATATAAAAGCTCTTTATCACACTCTGAATTATACAATCAGGTTTCAAGACTCTCTCATTGGCTTAAGAAAAGTGGCGTTGTAAAAGGTGACCGCGTTGCTGGCTTGCTTCCTAATATGTCCGAAGCGGTGGTCTCAATGTTGGCAACATCTAGTATTGGTGCAATCTGGACATCCTGCTCTCCTGATTTTGGTGTTCAAGGAGTCCTAGATCGATTTGGTCAAGTTAAGCCTAAAGTATTTATTTGTGTGGACGCATATCTTTATAACGGAAAGGTTTTTAATTGCCTTGAAAAGAATGCAGAAATAATTTCAAAGTTGCCATCTATTGAAAACACTTTGTTGGTTCGTTATATTAACGATCAAGCTTCTTTAAATGAAGATAATTCCATTTTTGCATTTGATAAAATTGCTGATCAGGAAGTAACTCCTGAATTAATTTTTGAATCAGTTACTTTTAATGACCCACTCTATATTTTATTTTCATCTGGAACTACTGGCGTTCCAAAGTGCATTGTTCATGGAGTTGGTGGGACTCTAATTCAACATAAAAAAGAGCATACTCTTCACTGCAACATTAAAGAAGGTGAAAGGGTCTTTTATTTTTCTACGTGTGGCTGGATGATGTGGAACTGGCTCGTTAGCTCTTTAGCTTCTGGGGCAACAATAATGCTCTATGATGGCTCTCCAATATTAAAACATAATGCTGGTGTTTTGTTTGACTATGCAGAGCAAGAAAGAATTAATGTTATGGGTATATCTGCAAAATTTTTGGATACTTGCAGGAAAATAAATCTCAATCCAAGTGCATCTCACAATTTAGAATCACTAAGAATGTTGCTTTCTACAGGATCAGTATTAAGTCCTGATTGTTTTGATTATGTCTACCAATACGTAAAAGATGAAATATGTTTATCCTCTATTTCTGGCGGGACTGATATTGTTTCATGTTTTGTATTGGGCTCTACAATACTTCCAGTATATCGAGGTGAGCTACAAACTCGAGGCCTTGGTCTTTCTGTTGAGGTTTGGAATGAGCTAGGCGAATCTGTTACTGGAGAAAAGGGCGAGCTGGTTTGCACTAGTACTTTTCCTTCAAAGCCAATAATGTTTTGGAGCGATAAGAATATGGATAAATATAAAAGTTCATATTTTGAACGCTACTCCAATGTTTGGTGCCATGGAGATTATGTAAAGCTCATGGAATCTGGCGGAATGATTTTTTATGGGAGATCAGATGCGACCCTTAACCGAGACGGAGTGAGGATTGGAACAGCTGAAATATATCGACAAGTTGAAATACTAAATGAAGTATTAGAGTCTGTCGTTGTTGAGCAGGCACTTGATGATGACTCACGAATTATCTTGTTTGTAAAGTTAAGTGAAGGTCAGCAGCTGAATGATGAGCTTAAGAATAAAATAGCTCATCAGATTAGAAGCAATACCACGCCTAGACATGTTCCAGATGTGATCATTCAGGTCTCTGATATTCCTAGAACAAAGAGTGGCAAAATTGTTGAATTAGCGGTTCAAAAAGCAATTAATAATCTTCCTATTGACAATAAGACTGCCCTAGAAAATCCGGAAGTTCTTCAGGAATTTTATCAACATAAAGAGCTTCAATGATGCTACATTTTGAAGGGTTATCAAAGGTTATAATATTATATTGTTTCTAATTTAAGGTTTGTATTTTGGCTAAGCTTTACTTTTATTATTCTGCAATGAACGCCGGAAAGTCAACCTCACTTCTTCAGTCTGCATATAACTATAAAGAGAGGGGTATGCGGCCTTATATAATGTCAGCAGCAATTGACAATCGATATAGTGTTGGTAAAGTAACATCAAGAATTGGCCTTGAGGCAGAGGCCTATCTTTTTCATAAGGAAGATGATTTGTTTAAGATACTTTCTGAGGAAAATAAAAAACAAGGCATCAACTGTGTGCTTATTGATGAAAGTCAGTTTCTAAGTCGAGATCAAGTTAAGCAGCTAGCTATTACTGTAGATGATCTAGATATACCTGTTCTTTGTTATGGTATTAGGACTGACTTTAGAGGTGAACTCTTCCCAGGTAGTCAGCATCTTTTGGCGTGGGCAGATAATCTAATAGAGCTAAAAACTATTTGCCATTGTGGAAGTAAAGCAACGATGGTGGTTCGCACAGACGAAAAAGGTAATATTATTAATGATGGCGATCAAGTAGTTATTGGTGGTAATGATCGTTACCAGTCCATGTGTCGAAAGCATTTTGCAGAGCATATCTGGTCAAATTGAGTTGACATATGAAGGTAAATAGCACTTTAATAGTCTCTTGTTGTGAGTGAGCTTGTTGCCCTTCTTTTGCTTTTAGGTGCATTTTCTGGATTTTTAGCTGGTCTATTGGGGGTTGGTGGGGGGCTAATAATTGTTCCAGCTTTGCTTTATCTTTTGGCGCCATCTGTGGACCAGTCAATCTTAATGCATACTTCAATTGGCACTGCTTTAGCGGCTATTGTTTTTACTTCTATATCTAGTCTCTATGCGCATCAAAGGCACGGAGCAATACTTTGGGATAATTTTAAAAAGTTAGCCCCTACGATTCTACTTGGGTCTTTTACAGGCGCCCTATTAGTAAAATATATGAGCTTTGATTTTCTAAGGCTATTTTTTGCACTCTTTGAGATTAGTGTTGCTTTGATTCTATGGTTTGGGGTTACTGCATCAAGTCATGCTGATAATTTATCTAGATGGGCTTGGTCAATAACTGGGTATTTTATTGGCCTAATTTCTGCTATGGTTGGAATTGGTGGCGGAACTATGACAACACCATTTTTGGTTTATAACAATGTAAATATTAAAAATGCTATAGCAACCTCTGCATCTGTTGGGATGCCAATTGCAATTGCTGGAAGTATTGGTTTTATGATTACAGGCTCAAGTCAAGACCTTCCAACTGGTGGGATTGGATTTATCAATTTTGAAGCGCTTGTCGCTATTGTCGCTACGAGTATTTTTTTTGCGCCATTAGGAGCCAAGGTAACCCATGCTGTTGATAGTAAAAAACTTAAAAAAGGGTTTTCAATTTTTCTAGGTTTTTTGGCGGTTATGGTTCTATTTTATTAAATGGTTACTAGCTAGACTTATTACCAAACCATCACTGATCATCAGTAAAATTTAAAGCAACAGAGTTAATGCAGTATCGCTTTCCAGTGGGCTGAGGGCCGTCAGGGAAAACATGCCCTAAGTGGGCGTCACAAGACGCACATCTAACTTCGACTCTAACGTGGCCCATAGAGTTATCTTCTAGTTGGCGAACACAGCTACTGTTTGCAAGTTCATAAAAACTTGGCCATCCACTTCCCGAGTCAAATTTAGTGCTCGATTCAAATAACACTGCGTCACAGCATATACAATGATAGTGACCTGTCTCATTATGATTATAATATTCACCAGAGAATGGAGGCTCAGTGCCACATTCTTGAGTAATATGATATGCTTCGGGTGATATATTTTTCTTATTATCCATTCGTGTATTATAAGATAAATTTACAGTCATCTTTAAAATCTGCAGTTAATAATTATGGAAATATATTTAGTAGGCGGCGCTATTCGAGATCAGATTTTAGGGATAGCATCCGAAACAACAGAAAAGGATTATGTTGTTGTTGGTTCATCCCCTGAGGAGCTTTTGTCACTAGGCTATCGTCAGGTTGGAAAAGAGTTTCCAGTATTCCTTCATCCAGAGACTCATGATGAGTACGCACTCGCAAGAATTGAGCGTAAAGTTGGTAAAGGTTATAAAGGCTTTGAATTTGATACTTCTAGGACTGTAACACTTGAGCAAGACCTTTCAAGGAGGGATCTAACAGTTAACGCAATTGCCCAAAAAATAGATGGTAATGGAAGTTATATTGATCCTTATGGCGGAATAGAAGATATCAAAAAGAAAACACTTCGGCATGTATCTGATGCTTTTTCAGAAGATCCTGTGCGCATATTACGTACTGCCCGTTTTGCATCTCGCTTCTCTAATCTTGGTTTTACTATTGACGATAAGACGCTAGAGCTAATAAAAAAAATGGTTGTCTCTGGTGAAGTCGACGCTCTAACATCAGAGCGCGTTTTTAAAGAAATTGCTCTTTCAATGCAGACAGAGTCTCCGTCTGTATTTTTTGAAGTTTTGATTGAATCTGGCGCATATGAAAGGTTATTTCCAATGCTAGAGCTTAGTAATAATAGTGATTTTAAGCTACTCAATCAATCAATCAAGCAACCTGAAGTCTCCTTTGCTCTTTGGCTTCATAAGCAAAATCCTCAAAATATTGAGGCGCTTTGTGAGCATCTTAAATGTCCAAAAGATATCCAACAAATTACTGAACTCGTTGCAGAATGGAGTCATTTTGCTATGAATTTCTTGTCATTTAATCCTCAGGAAGTCTTAAATTTTTACTTAAAGAATGATGGTTTAAGGCGTCATAAAAGGTTTCAAATAATTCTGACGGCTTTTGATTACTTGGATATAAATACAAAGCCAATAATTAAATTACTAGAGCTTCTTAAATCAATTCAGATTTCGAAACTTGCTAATATCAATATTGCACAAGAGATAGCTCAAGAAAGACTATCGATTATTACTAGATTTATCGATTCTACAGAGTAGGTCATAATCACAGTAGTCGCAAGCATTTTTTGCAGGCAAGACGCTAGCAACGCCTGACTGAAAATTTTGGCTAGCTGAGATTAAGCTTGATTTCCATTCAGTCAATTGACTGTCCCAATCTGGCATTTTATTACTCGCCTGTTTACTTATTGGAAGTTCAAATTTATTCTTTGTTATTGCCTTAAACTCACAATTGTTAGAGTTAATAGTTGCAAATGAGATTCCATCAACTGAATTCGTTATTGCGTAAATAGGAAGCTGAGCCTCCTTTAAAGGATCTCCAGTGAGATGGCTTGCTTTAATATTTTTTCCAGTTTTATAATCAATGATGAGTTTTGTGCCAGAAGCCATTTGATCCATACGATCAATACGAGTTGAAAACTTCAAGCCCTCAATATTAACTTCAGATGCTGATTCAGTCTCTAGCACTTCAAAGTAATCTCGCTGCTTCTCAAGATCAAGATATTCATTAATAATTGCTAAAAGCCTATTTTTTTCATTGACCTTAAAATTTGAATTAGGTATTTTCAAAATTGCAGACTCAGTATGCTTCTCTATTAATAAAGTAAGCTCATTATCAGAAAGTTGTAATAATTTTGTGCTGGTTGTAATCTCATTGAAGAAAGTTTCTAAGATCTTATGGATTAAATTGCCCTGTTCAAGTCGGCTTATACCAATATGTGGCTCTTCAAAGTTATCAATACTAAGACGGTTTGTAAATCCTTTAAACCCGCAACTCATCTGATCTTGAAGGGTTTTAACGCCTTTTTTTATGGAAGGTTCAATAATTTTAGATGCTTTAAAATCTTCAATATATTCTAAATCTCTAGGAAAATCTTCAGATAAAGCTTCGAAAGGAAATTCATCAAAGTCTAAATATGGAGTAGGAAGCTCTTCACGATTACTTGAGTTCTTTGGGTAACTGTATGTAGTATCAAAACTTAAATTATTTAAGTTTTCTAATGTTTTTTTGCTTTCTTCAGCAACTAATTGAAAGCTTGAATTCGGAAGTTTATACTCAATTGAAGTCTTTGATGGAATGAATAATGGCATTTTTATTCGCCCTGGAAGGAAGTTGCTTGTCATGCTCGATACCCATGCATGATCGAAGAATAAACCCTCAGCCTCAAGAGAGCCCATTATATGAATATTTGACAAACCACTTTTTGGTTGAAAAATAACAGCACTTATATGGGCACTTAAGATATCTAAAGCATTTGATAAGTTTGTTTTTTTATAATAAATTGATAGTTTATTTAGAATTAAACTTTCAGTCTGATACTTTTCAAATATCTGATATTCACTACTTGATAAGACTCTATCTGAAGTAAAGCCCCAACAAGAAAGTAATAAGTTGACAAAATCAAGGGAATCTTCAAGAGATATAGTTTTTGAGGTATTAATTGTATTTATTTTTATAAAAATCTCTTTAAGTGATGGGCATGTATCTAAAAGAGAAATGATTTTATTAACCCTGCTCTCTTTGGCACCAATTTTTAAAACTTTAGAGACCAATAACGCGCGACTATCTCGCTCACTCTTAGCGCCTTTAATATAAGGTGAAGTAACAACCTTAATCAATAATTCATGGCTTATATGACCCTTGATAAATTCAGTTGAAATTTGTAAAACAGAGGAAAGATGTTGAATGAGTGGGTAATGTCCAAGCGGTATTCCAAGAGAAATATTGTATGGTTTTTGATGAGTTTCGATTAGGGTCGAAGTAAATTCAAGATCAAAAATAGTTTTAACAATATGCTGTAATTCATTTAAATTTGGGATAACAATTCCAATTTTTTTATCTGGATTTTTTAGACTAATCTCTTTTGCCCATTTTGCTATTGTCTTTAATTCAGTATCTTGGTTATTGAAAGAGAAGGCAGGAATATTGTTATTTTGACCTTGATGCAACATAGGCCTACATTTTAATATTTCAAAAAGTTTTTTTTGCTCAGGTGTTGGCTCATTGAAGCCATAAGAATAATATTTCCCTTCTTTATTTTGAGTTTTTAGAGATTCTAGTGAAGCACGAAAAAGATCTGTATGATCGATACACTTATTAGCCGTTTTAAACTTATCATATTTACTTATCCAGCCTATAAAGAGCTTAGGAGGGATTGCACCAAAGCTTGATAACTCAGATATATCAATAAAATAAGTTTTGCAAATTGTGTAGCACTTAATTAGCTCATCAATAAAAGTTTCAGGATTGCTTGTAACATCTCCTTTACTAATTTCTTTTAATAAAAATCTTATTTCAAACTGAGTTAGCAGGCGCAAACTTCTTGATGGATTATTTTGATTCCAGTTGCCTTCAAGCCATGATTTATAGGAAGATACTTTCGGCATTTTTGATGTACCATTAAGTTCAGATATTGATTTCTTGATTGCTAAGACTTGGCGATTGTTCGCGACAATAATTGTATCGTTAGCTTTAATTAAAGAGAGGTCTAGGTTAACCCTCATTACTCACTTCAAATATTTTATTAAGATAACTACAAAGTTCAGGCACCCCTTCTTTTTTCAGGGATGAGAAAAGCTGAACACTTATTGATGGGTAACCTTTGATTGCTTTCATGACAGCAAGTTTAGCTGAGCTTGCAGCTCCCTTTTTAAGTTTGTCAGATTTTGTTAGTAAAATATTTGTAGGGACTTTATTAGTGATAGACCACTCAAGCATCATTTGATCAAAGGGCTTTAATGGATGGCGACAGTCCATTACAAGTATTGCAGCTCGCATGCACTTTCTATTGTCAAAATATTCACTCATATTTCTATGCCAATTTTGTTTTACAGCATCTGGAACCTTGGCATATCCATAACCAGGTAAATCAACAAGCCTTCGATCTTTATCAAGCTCAAAGAAGACTAAATGCTGAGTTCTACCAGGAGTTCTGCTAACTTTCGCTAATTTTTTTTGTTCTGTGAGTGTATTAATTGCACTAGATTTACCTGCATTAGAACGACCTGCAAAAATAACTTCATATCCAGCATCTTCTGGACAACCTTTAATGGATGGACAGGATAAAAGAAACTTTGCTTTGCGATAGAAATTATGCATAATTCAAGTAGTTCGGTGCAGACATTGTCATTATATAATCTTTATTAATTGACATCTCATTACATTCTAATTCTATTAGGTATTCTGACATCATATGGATAATGAAATATATCTTAAAAGAAAGTACCAATACTTTTCTCTAGAGGACAAGCTTAATACTCCTCTAGAGTTATATCAAGCTGAAGTTCATCCAGATTGGATTGACTACAATGGCCATATGAGCGAGTCATTCTATTTGTATGCTTTTGGCGATGCTTCAGATGCTTTATTTCAATACATTGGGGTTGATAATGACTATCGCTTAGCAGGCAAGTCTTTCTATACTGTTGAAACGCATATAAACTTTTATTTGGAAGTTTCAAAGGGAGAGCCTCTTAAGTTTACTACTCAATTACTTGGTTTAGATGCAAAAAAGCTTCATATTTTTCATCAAATGTTCCATGCTAAAAGTGGTGACTTATTAGCTACAACTGAGCAAATGCTTGTTCATGTAGATATGAACAAAGGGAAAGCATGCCAGATTGAATCAACTGTTGAAGATATACTTTTAAAGATTTGGGGATATCATAAAAAATTGTCTACACCAAGGCAAAAAGGCCGCATTATGGCGATTAAAAAATAAAGTAAGTTAATTAAATTGTAGGAGTAGAGATGGATTTTGGCCTTTCTAATGAGCAAGAAATGATTATCGATTCAGTTAAAAGTTTCGTGGAGCAAGAGCTTTATCCTCACGAAGATGAGGTTGAACAAAGTAATAAAATTAACAAATCCCTAGCTGAAAATATCAAAAAAAAGGCAATCGATCAAGGTCTTTATGCTAGTAATATGCCAGAAATACATGGGGGCGGTGGTCTTGATACTTTGACTTTATGCCTTTTAGAGAAGGAGTTAGGTAAGGCAAATTTTGGCCTTCAGTATATTGTCGCAAGACCTAGTAATATATTGCTGGCTTGCCAAGGAGCACAAATTGAAGATTATTTAATTCCAACGATTCGAGGAGATAAGGTTGAATGTCTTGCAATGACAGAGCCTAACGCAGGGTCAGATGTTCGATCCATGCAGTGCAAGGCAGAGAGAGATGGAGAGTTTTTTGTAATTAATGGCTCAAAGCATTTTATTAGTCATGCGGATGTGGCCGACTACGTTATCTTATTTGCAGCTTCTGGAACTGAGAAGACTTCCAGAGGAGAGAGGAAAAAAATAACTAGCTTTTTGGTGGATATTGGTACCTCAGGGTTTTCTGTAGAGCCTGGATACAAAAGTGTTTCTCATAGGGGCTATCATAACTTTATTCTTAATTTTGATAATTGCCGTGTCCATGAATCTCAAGTATTAGGTGAGGTAGACCATGGATTTGATGTGGCAAATGAGTGGCTTGGCGCTACGCGATTATCAGTTGCAGCAATGTGTCTTGGCAGAGCTGAAAGAGCACTGCAAATTGCAACAGAATGGGCTGCAACGCGTGAACAATTTGGTCAAAAGATTGGTAAATTTCAAGGAGTTTCTTTTAAGCTTGCTGATATGTCAATGGAGCTTCATGCTGCAGAACTATTAACTTTAAAAGCTGCATGGAAGGATACGCAAGGAGAAATGACTAATAGTGATGCTGCAATGGCAAAACTGAAAGCTACAGAGACTCTTGCAATGATTTCTGATGAAGCCATACAAATACTTGGAGGTATGGGTCTGATGGAAGAGCTGCCTTTGGAAAGAATATGGCGAGACCATCGAGTTGAACGAATTTGGGATGGTACGAGTGAAATTCAAAGACATATCATTTCAAGGTCACTACTAAGACCATTTGAGTAGTCCTTTATGAGTAGAACTAATTTGAGTCGGCTAATATCACCAAAATCAATAGCTGTGGTTGGAAATCGTGGTGCAAATTTTGCGATTAGAGAAAGTAAAAAATTAGGCTATAACCATAAAATTTGGGCAATCCATCCAACTCTAGATTTTCTTGAGGGAATTAAGTGTTACAAAGATATTAAAGATCTTCCTGAGGCTCCAGATGCTACGTTTATAGCAGTTAATGCCGAGTCTGCTATAGCTATAGTTGCTGATTTAAAGTCGATTGGAGGTGGTGGAGCAGTTTTGTACGCTTCTGGTTTTGGAGAGCTTGGAGAAAAAGGAATAAAACGAAATCAGAGGCTGGAAGAGGCTGCTGATGGAATGCCATTAATTGGACCGAACTGTTATGGCTTTATCAATAGTCTTGATGGAGTTGCTTTGTGGCCTGATGTTCATGGTTGTGAGCCAGTTTTGAGTGGGGTTGCAATTATTACACAGAGTGGCAATATAGGCCTTAATATTACAATGCAATCGATCGGGCTTCCAATTGCCTACATGTTTACTCTTGGCAATCAAACAAATACAAATATTGCAGATATTATTAATGCGATGCTCGATGACAATAGAGTCAATGCAATAGGCCTGCATATCGAAGGAATTTCCGATATCAAATCGTTTGATGTTGCTGCTCGAAGAGCCCTTGATAAAAAAATTCCAATTGTTGCAATTAAGTCTGGACGTACTGATGTTTCTGCAAAGATTGCACTCAGTCACACCAGCTCAATGACAGGCTTGGACCAACTTTTTAATGTATTTTTTGAGCGACTAGGGATTGCTAGAGTGGATACTGTTCCAGAGTTCCTAGAAACTTTAAAATTGCTAAGTATTTTAGGAACCATTGACCATAACGGTGTTGCATCTATGAGCTGCTCTGGAGGAGAGGCAGGAATGATGGCGGATTTGATTGATGGTCTGGATATCACCTTTCCTAGCCTTGATGATCTTCATAAAGATAGAGTTAAACTAGCGCTTAATGATTATGTCGAGGTTGATAATCCACTTGATTACCATACCTTTATTTGGGGTGACCGAAAAAGAACTTCAAAATGCTTTAAGCAGATGATTAGTGGCAATTTTGCTGCAACAATGTTGTTATTGGACTGGCCAAGAACGCAAGAATCAGAACAAAAAGATTGGGACTTAACTTTATTGGCTCTCTCTGATGCGATTTCTGGGACACGTGAGAAGACTATAGTATTAGCTTCAATTGCAGATTGTATGCCTAAAAGGATTATTAAGGAATGCCAAAAATATGGTATCGCGCCAATGATAGGGCTGGATATTTGCTTGAAGGCTCTTAATCACTCCTATAGAATTGGACTCGCTTTTCAGAAAAGCTCAATGCAATCGATAGAGATATTACGCTCATTATCTCACCCTTCTAAAATTTCAACTCTAACAGAGTTTGAAGGCAAGAAATTGTTGAAAAAATATGGAATTCCTGTGCCAGATGGAAAAATTATTAGTAGCACCTCTGAGGCTTTAATTGCCGCTGAAAAAATACATTACCCTATAACACTGAAGGTTTCAGATGTTGAGTTGGCACATAAAACAGAGCTAGGTGCTGTTATGCTAAATATAAATGATCCTTTAGCACTAGAGAAGGCTTGCCAGGATTTATTTAAGATTGGTTCATCCCTTCTTATTGAAAAAATGGTGCAAGATTCAGTTGCTGAATTGATTATTGGTGTTGGCCTTGACCCAATTTTTGGAAAATATATTATTATTGGAAGTGGTGGAATTTTGGTGGAGCTTTTCAAAGAAAGTATTCCACTTCTATTTCCAGTTAATAGGAAGGATGTTTCTCTAGCCTTATCAAAATTAAAAGCTTTTCCTTTAATTAACGGTTATAGAGGTAATCCACAAGGAGACGTTGAGATGATTATTGATTGCGTAATGGCTACTGTCAAACTAGTTAGTGAAAATGATATTGATGAATTGGATATTAATCCATTATTAGTATTGAAGAGAGGCAGCGGAGTTATTGCTGTCGACACTCTTATTAAGTTAAACTTAGGCTAATCAGCCTTTTAATTGGGAAATTTATGAACAACAGTGTTAATTGCAAAATCTATGATGACGTAATGTTGATTACCTTGGACCGACCAAAAGCTAATGCAATTGATGCTAAAACAAGTCATGCGCTGGGTGATGCATTTATCAGTTTTAGAGATAATAATAATTTACGGGTGGCTGTGATAACGGGGGCTGGTGATCGTTTTTTTTGCGGTGGCTGGGATTTAAAAGCCGCATCTGAAGGCGAGGCAATTGATGCAGACTTTGGGCTTGGTGGTTTTGCAGGACTAACGGAGTTGTGGGATCTTGATAAACCTGTCATTGCCGCAGTTAATGGACTAGCAGTTGGAGGAGGCTTTGAGTTAGCTTTAGCAGCTGACCTTATAATTGCAGCAGATACTGCAGAGTTTTTTGTTCCAGAAGCGACCTTAGGCATTATCCCTGATAGTGGGGGCGTCTTAAGATTGCCACGACGATTGCCATCTGCAGTGGCGATGGATATGCTTATGACAGGTCGACGAATGGCCGTAGATGAAGCAAAACACTTTGGCCTAGTTAATCGAAGCTGTACTTTAAGTGAATTAGAAGATTCAGCAATAGAGTGGGCACATCAAATTGCTAAGTCTGCACCTCTTTCTCTGGCAGCAATAAAATCTGTATTAAGGCAAACAGACCAAATGGATTTAGAAAGTGCTTATAAAGTTATGCGATCTGGTGAGATCCAGGCTTATCAGAAAATGTTGAACTCTGAAGATGCAAAAGAAGGTCCTAAAGCTTTTTCTGAAAAGAGATCTCCAAGCTGGAAAGGAAAATAATCATTATAAATACAACAGATTTTGAACAAGCTAGAACTGGGTATAATTTATTTGATGAATTAAGTTAGGATATAGATTCAATGAAAAGATATTTTTTAACATCAGTCACAATTGCTTTAGCTATTTTTTCGCTAAGTTCAAATGCCAATAGTGAAGGCGAAGCAATGTATAGTGCTTTGGGCTGTGTAAGTTGTCATGGCCAGAATGGACATTCGACAGATGAAAATGCACCTTCTTTAGCTGGAAAAGATGCTGATTGGATTGTTCAGCAATTAGAATATTTTCAGTCAGGTGAGCGTCAGAACTCATACATGAATGCAATGGCTCCAATGGCTGAAGGATTTGAACGCTCGATTGCTGAATACCTTTCTATTCAAAATTCTAAATACTAATATTAGCCCATAAAACTGTCCTAATTGAAGTTTACGATGCCGTTATTTTTCACGTATAATTTCCTTGAATTTTTTGGAGATTAAGAATGAAAAAGACCATTATTGCTTTAGCTTATATATTAATTGCTTCTTTCAGTAGCCCTATTATTGCTGCTGGTGATGCTGAGGCAGGTCAAGCAAAGACTGCAACATGTATGGGTTGCCATGGTCTGGCAGGTAATAGCACTATTCCTACTTTTCCTAAGTTAGCTGGACAAGGTGAGGCTTATCTTATAAAACAATTACAGCACTTTAAGTCAGGTGAAAGAAAGAATGCAATGATGAATGGTGTTGCTGGAATGCTCTCTGAGCAAGACATGATGGACATTGCAGCTTACTATTCAATCCAAACTATAAGTGAAAACAGTGCGAATGCAGATGCTGAAACTCTTGAGCTTGGTCGTAAGATTTATGTTGGTGGAAAAATGGATACTCAAACGACAGCTTGTATTGCTTGTCATGGAGCTAAAGGTTTAGGTATTCCAACTGCAGGCTTCCCAGCAATCAGCGGTCAGCATGCAGCATATACTACTTCACAGCTAAAAGCATTCCGTCAATATTCCATAAATGAACAAACGGGCTCCACAGATGTTTCTAGGGCAAATGAGATGATGGTGAATGTTGCTAAAGGTTTAACGACAGTTGAAATTGAAGCTTTGTCACAATATATAGCTGGACTTCATTAAACTAGAGCTGGTGATTTTATGAAAAGAAAAATTGGGATAGTAGCCCTATCCCTATCATTTTTGGCAGTACTCTGGCTTTTGCTTGGTATGGCTAATTTGGTGCCACTTTTGATAGAGTTACCGAACGAAACAAGTATAAGAGCGCATGCCTCACTAGCAGTAATTTTCTTGTTGATAGGTTCTGCGGCTTTTTGGAACGAAGATTAATTTTTAAAGAAGGATGTAATTATGATGAAAACGTCAGATATATGTATTTTAATGTCAGTGGGTGTTGCATTTGTAACAACTGCTTTTCTTTGGTTTCAAGGAGTGGACACAAAGCAAGAAGCATTGTTTACCGCAACTTGGATTCCATCTATTTTAACGTTCGCTATTTATTTTAAAATAATAGCCAGGAAGGACTAATTATGGATGATTCACTAATATTCTTTACTGGGTTATTTTGCTTTGCGCTTGCTTTAGTAGGAGCGGTAATGACTGTTGTAGAATTTAAACGTCTAGAGTCAGAAGATAAAAAATAACATTGGGCTGTTAAGTCTTTTAATAGAGTAGTCTAGTTTTAAATAAGAGCTTTTATAGGCACTATTAAAATTATAAACGCGTAACTTTTGAGCTTAACCCATTCTCTCTGTGTTGCCGTCGACTGTCATTATTTGACCAGAAATTTTGCTTGCTTCATTTGATATTAAAAAACTTGCCATGTTTGCTATATCTTCTTTATCTACAAATGTTTTAAGAGAAACCATTGCCTCATAGTCTTCTTTTACCTCATTTTCAGAAGAGCCTATTGATTTGGCTCTTGCTTTAATAACACGATTAATTCTATCGCCTGATACTGACCCTGGGCAAATCGCGTTTACTCTAATATCGAATTCACCGAGCTCCATGGCGAGTGACTTTGTAATTCCAATGATGGCCCATTTACTAGCAGCGTAAGGAGTCCTTAGTGGAAATCCAAATAGTCCAGCTGTTGAAGATAGATTAATAATTGAGCCCCCCTTATTCTTCTTTAAAAGCGGAATTGCAAACTTAGTGAAGTAGAAGTGGCTATTTAAATTTATATCTATCGTTTGCCTCCAGTCCTCGATGGTTAAATCTTCCATTGGTCCAGTGGGACCAGCAATACCAACATTATTTATGAGAACATCAATGCGTGTAACTTTTTGAGAAAGGGCTTTAAAGTAAGACTTAACTGACTCCGGATTCCCAGCGTCAACATTTTCAATAAATACCCTTTTATTGAAAAGCGGATGCTTATGAATTTCATCAATTTTTTGCTGATTAATGTCAGATAAGTAAACTGTGTGGCCTTGATCTATCAAAACATTAGCCATACACCAGCCAAGTCCATCAGCTGAGGCTGAAATGATTATATTTTTACTTGCAAAATTACCCTGAGACATTACTTTGTTTTTGTTAAGGCTTCAGAGAGTTCGTCAGATGAGATGTACCCAGTTGTGCTTCCATTTTTATCAATAACTTCAATAGTTGATCTATCTTTCAAAACCTTAGGGACTAGCTCTTCAATAAAGGTATCTTCATCATACTTGTATGTTGATGATGGGTTAATGCCGGAGGTATCAAATTTATCAATTTTTGTCATTACAGTTTTCGCTCTTAAAACTTTTGAGCGATTAACGTCTTTAACAAAAGCTTTAACGTAATCATCCGCTGGATTGAGGATAATATCTTCTGGGCGACCAACTTGAACCAATCGTCCGCCATTTAGGATTCCTATATGATCGCCAAGTTTGAGCGATTCATCGAGGTCATGAGTAATAAAGACAATCGTTTTTTTAAGTTTCGATTGAAGGTCAACAAGTTGGGATTGCATTTCACTTCTAATCAAAGGATCTAAAGCGCTAAACGCTTCGTCCATTAGAAGGATTTGTGGGTCAGTTGCAAGAGCCCTTGCAAGTCCAACTCTTTGCTGCATTCCGCCAGATAGTTGAGCTGGGTATTGGTTCTCAAATCCTTGGAGCCCTACAGCATCAATTTGACCTTGAGCAATTTCTTTTCTCTTATCTTCAGGAACCTCCTGAATTTCAAGTCCATAAGCCACATTTTCAATGATTGTCTTGTGAGGGAATAATCCAAAGCGCTGAAAAACCATACTCATGGTTTTTTTTCTAAATTCTAAAATTTCTTTCTCATCTAAACTTAATACGTCGACATCATTTACAAGAACTTGTCCTGCAGTAGGATCAATTAATCTATTAATGTGCCTAATCAAAGTTGACTTACCTGAGCCAGATAGGCCCATGCAAACAAAAATTTCACCTTCTTCGATAGATAATGAAACGTTATCTAAGCCAACAGTATGTCCAGTCTCTTCTAGAACTTGTTCTTTATCTGCCCCATTTTGGACCATTGATAAAACCTGGTCAGGCTGGGGACCAAATATTTTATAAATATTTTTAATTTCGATTTTTGACATAATAGGGGTTTATTCTGGTGGTTTATTTCTATCTTGTATTCTTTTACCATAAGCCTGCGTAATTCTATCTAACACAATTGCTAATAGAACAATTGCGAGACCGGCTTCAGTTGCTTTTCCAACATTTAGCTGTTGAAGTCCCAGTAAAACTTCATCACCAAGGCCTCGAGTTCCAATCATTGAGGCAATGACAACCATAGCTAGTGCCATCATTGTGCACTGGTTGATTCCTTGCATAATATTCGGTAGGGCAAGAGGTAACTGTACCCCAAGTAATTTTTGTTTCGGGCTAGCCCCAAATGCTTCAGCTGCTTCAATAACTTCGGTATCAACTAGTGTAATTCCAAGATCAGTCAATCGGACTAATGGGGGAACCGCATAAATAACGGTTGCAATAATTGCTGGAACAGCGCCCAATCCAAACAGCATAATTCCTGGGATTAGGTAACAGAAGCTTGGGATTGTTTGCATTAAATCAAGAACTGGCAGTATTGCATTTCGAACTTTATTATTTCGAGACATTGCAATACCCAATGGAATACCAATAATAATACAAATAATAATTCCAATTATCATAATAGAGGTTGTTTCTATGGCTTTATCCCAAAACTTTGGATGCAGGAAGCCTATAAAAAATGTACAGAACCCAACAAAAACGGTGGTTCCTATTTTTCTGCCACTAGAAAAGAAGACAACTGCAACAACGAGTGCAATGACTACTGGCCAAGGTAGAACGATTAAGAATTTCTTAAGAGATAGGATTGCACCAAGAAGAAAATCGTTGATTACTTCGAAGTAAATTCCATATTTTTCATTAAAGACTTTAAAGCCGTCATTAATCCATTTCATTAGAGGAATATCTAACCATTTAGGCCAGTCATAGAGCCAACTTAAATCAGTAAATAGCTCCATAACACTATCGGGCTTTCTTTTCGATGAGTTATAACTTACGACTAAAAGCCATACAAAGAATATTGGGAATGTAAAGTATGTGAGAATTTTTCTTATCATAATGATTTTGATGAAAAAAAGAGCCCACAAGTGAGCTCTTTTTTATATTAAGATTAACTTATAGAGCTCCAGATACTTTAGCAGCAACGTCTGCTGGTACCCAAGATTTCCATGAATCATCATTCGCTAAGTACTCCATTGCAGTTAGCTCCATATCACCATCTGACTCATCTTCATAGAATGCAAGTAGTCTGTTAACTTGCGCAGTTGGTATGCTATAAGCCTCTAAAAATGCAGTCTCTGCAGGGTGTGAATCCGCCCATGAAGAAAGAACTGACTTGTCTAGTGACATGTCTCTGTACTCAACTCCACAAGTAGGTACCCATGCATCCTCACCATTGGCTTTGATGTCTTCAACAACAACTTGCATAGATGCCCAGCACTCAGAGTTAAATGGAGGCTCTGCTAGTCTAACTAGATCAACCTTACCCATAAGACCAGTTGGCGCCCAATAGTAAGTAAAGATTGGTTGCTTTTTAGCAAACGCACCTGCGATTGCTGCATCTAGTGCTCCACCTGAACCTGGATCAAAGTTAGTATAGTATTTATCTAGTCCATAAGCTTTTTGTTTAACAAGGTTAATTGTGTAGCAAGTCCAGCCACCAATACAGCTTGTCATTCTTCCCATTGATGGGTTTTCAGGATCACTGAATAACGCAGCAATTTCTGGCCTATTCATATCTAGAACATTTGTAAGATTGTACTTATCAGCAGTTGCTCTATCAACATAGAATGCTTGCTGAGAGTCAGGAGTATTTACTCCTAGGTTTCTCACAGTTCCATCTGCTTCATGACCATCAAAAGTATCTTTAATGTTGTCATACCAAAGCTCAGTAACTACATCAAGCTGTCCATCATAGTGCGCAGCCATAATAGGTGTTGTACTTCCTTTAGTTATACTAACTTCACACCCATAACCATGCTCCAAGATGAAGCCAGCAATAGCAGTATGAATATTAGCACTACTCCAGTCAAAATCAGCTAGTCTTGCCTTACCGCAGTCAGCACTAACAACTCCTGGCATTAGAGCAACTGAAATAGCTGAGATAGCTAATAGTTTATTTATTAGTTTCATTTTTTCTCCTTAGGTTTTAAAACAAAATCCTTATTAAATATAAGGATTGATTTTTAGTATATATAAAATTTCAGTGCAAGTTGAATTATATTCGATGATTAAAAACACATATTAATAGGAAATATTAAATTAATAAAACTATTCCTGCTATAAAAATTAATCCTAGAATTGTTTTTTGAAACACCTCGCCATCAATAACATGATAGATTTTCATGCCAAGAAAAGAGCCAATAATTAAAGCTGGAATAGTCAAAAGAAGGTCATAAAATATTTGCAATGTAAATAGACCAGCGATAGCAAAACTTATAACTGCCATAATGCTTGTTATAAAAATAAAAGGTTCATAAGTTCCTCGCTGAGTATTTTTTGGTAATTTCTGCAGACTAACCCAAATTGTAGGAAATATTCCTCCAAGCGCTGCAAAGCCGCCCATAAATCCACTTATCAATCCTATAAAACGATCAATTAATTTATTGTTGTTAACTTTAACGGATAGGTTATTATTTTTAAATATTAATATTGCATAGAAAACTAAAAAAATGCCAATAGATATTTTAAATAATCTTGGGTCAGTAGTTTTTAGAAGAAGCATACCAAGGGGTATACCAATTAAACCAGAAATAACAAATGGTCTCAGTTTTGAAAAATCAAGAGTTTTTCTTAATTTAAATAATGGCCAACCCGATATCAATAAGCAAGTAATTATATTTAATGGAATTGCGATAGCAGGTTCCATTATGTGAAGCCAAAATGCATTAAGAACAAGACCACTTCCAAAGCCACTAGCACCCTGGACAAATGCTGCAGTAAATGCTCCTGAAATTAAAATTAATAAATATATTGATGGGTCAGAAATGATCTTTAAAGAATTGCCAAAATAATGCATATGAGTATATAGATTATTTTGTTATTTGTATTTGATTTCAATATAATGACGATGTTAGGTATTTTAAATTTTGATTATCAAATGGCCCTATTACTTCTAATTTATGTCTAATTATGACTACATAATTGTAGGGGCCGGCTCCGCCGGCTGTGTCCTTGCAAATAGGCTCAGTAAAAACTCATCTAATAACGTTTTGCTAATAGAGGCCGGTGGTTCAGATCGTCGATTCTTTATCCAAATGCCAATTGGTTATGGGGTGACTTACCATCAAAAAGCTGTTAATTGGATGTATATGACAAAGCCAAGTCCAGAAGCTGATAATAAGCCAAGTTATTGGCCAAGAGGAAAGGTTTTGGGCGGATCTAGCTCAATTAATGCAATGGTTTATGTGAGAGGAAATCATAAAGATTTTGACCAGTGGTCTGAGATGGGGAATACAGGCTGGTCATATAATGATGTTCTGCCCTACTTCAAGAAAATGGAATCTTGGCAAAATGGTGCTGATAGTTTTAGAGGCGGTGATGGGCCATTAAATGTCTCGGAGGTGTCTGACCAGTTACACCCATTATGTAAGAATTTTTTATCTGCAGCTCAAGAGATTGGTATTAATCTTAATAGAGATATGAATGGAAAAAATCAGGAAGGAGTTGGCAACTTTCAAATCACAACTCATAAGGGTCAGCGAATGTCCTCCTCAAGAGCTTACTTGTGGCCAATAAAGAGTCGTACTAATCTTACTATTATTAAAAATGCTTTGGTTTCAAGAGTATTAATTAAAGATAAAAAGGCTTATGGAGTTGAGTATATTAAGTCAGGTAAGATTCATCAAGTGATGGCTTCATGTGAAGTTATATTAAGCGCAGGATCAATTAATTCTCCTCAGCTTCTTCAGCTATCAGGAGTAGGCCCAAAAGATGTTTTAGATAAAGCTACAGTTTCTTTAATTCATGATAGTCCAGCTGTTGGAGAAAACCTACAAGACCATTTGGGGGTTAGTTATTTTTATAAAAGCAAAGTACCAACCCTAAATGATCAGTTAAGGCCATTTCTAGGAAAGATATATCAGGGTCTAAGATATATTATTACAAGAAGAGGGCCACTGAGTTTAAGTGTCAATCAATCAGGAGGATTCATTAAGACACGTGATGGTCTTGAGAAGCCCAATATCCAGCTTTATTTTTCGCCCGTCAGTTACTCTCTGGAATCTCCTGAAAAAAGGGCAATGATGAGCCCAGATCCCTTTTCAGCAATGTTATTTGGAATTTCTAGTTGTAGCCCTCTTTCAAGGGGAAGAGTTCATATTGAAAGTAATAACCCATTAAAACCTCCAATCATTGAACCTAACTACCTTTCTCATAAAAATGACATCAGAGATTTATTAGAGGGGGTTAAGGTCCTTAGGAAGTTGGCTAAAACTGATAGTTTTAGAGAAGTTATTGGAGAAGAGTTTCGTCCTGGGCAGGAATGTCAGACTGATGAGCAAATGATTCAGCATATTAAAGATACAGTTTGGACTGTTTTTCATCCTTGTAGTACTTGCCGAATGGGCCCTGATCCACTGAAAAATGTTGTTGATAGCAATCTGAGGGTTCATGGGATCAAAAATCTGAGAGTGGCAGACGCCTCAATATTTCCTCAAATAGTTTGTGGTAATATTAATGCCGCAACTATTATGGTTGGTGAAAAAGCATCAGATTTAATATTAGCAAGTGCAGAAAATAATTAAAGTTATTAAAGAATCCTTATGAAGATAATTAGTATTGAAACTTTTACGAATGAATACGTCGGTTTAGTTCGCATAAGAACTGATGAGGGCGATGAAGGGTGGGGTCAAACCTCTACCTATAATTCTGATATTAGTTCTCAGGTAGTTCATAGACAAGTTGCTCCTCATATTTTAGGACTCAGTGGATTTAACATTGAAGATATAAATAGAGAGGTCTTAGAGAGAGAGCATAAGTTTCCTGGTACATACCTTTATAGAGCTTTAAGTGGAATTGATACCGCGCTTTGGGACATTAAAGCTAAGCGTGCGAACAAGAGTGTTTGCCAGCTTTTGGGCGGTGAAAAACAATCTATTCCAGTTTATGCTTCAAGTATGCAGAGAGAGATTAGTCCAGAAGCCGAGGCCGAAAGACTTCTTGCGCTAAAGGAAGTAAATGGTTATTTCGCATTTAAATTTCGGATTGGAAAAGAGTGTGGCCATGATTTTGATCAATGGCCTGGGCGAACTGAGGCAATTATAAAAGAAGTGAGAAAAGTTCTAGGAGATGATGTTGCTTTGCTTGTTGATGCAAATAGTGCTTTTAGCCCCAAAAAGGCAATTGAAGTTGGACACATGCTCCAAGATTATGGCGTAAGTCATTTTGAAGAACCTTGCCCATACTGGAAGCCAGATTGGACTCGAGAAGTTAAAAATGCACTAGATATTGATATCAGTGGTGGCGAGCAAGACAATGATATGAGAGTTTGGAGTCATATGATTGATACTAAGGTTGTTGATATTGTTCAGCCTGATATATGCTACATGGGAGGCGTTACTAGGACACTAGAAGTTGTAAAGATGGCAGAGAAGGCAAATCTTCCTGTAACTCTGCATTCAGCAAACCTTTCTCTAGTGACACTTTTTTCGGCTCACATTATGGGCTCTATTAAAAACCCAGGAAAATATTTGGAGTTTTCAATAGAAGGCCCTGATTACTACCCATGGCAAGATAATATTTTTTACCCAAACTATAAAATTATTGATGGGTGTCTTGAGATGATCCACAAGCCTGGTTGGGGGGTTGAAATAAATCAAGAATGGCTGTCTTTATCAGATTACAAAGTAAGCTATACAGGGTCTCGCTTTTAGTGCAATTTTTTGGGTAAGAAAATCCTGTATAATTTCTTTTTTTTTAATAAGTTACGGATTTATAACTAGATGAAGACCTCACTCACTAAACTTGAGGGATTAAAAAGATCCCTTGTGGTTGAATTGCCTGTAGACACTTTCAATCAAAAAACAGAAAGAATTATCAAGAGCCTTGCCTCAAAAGTTCGTATTGATGGCTTTAGGAAAGGAAAAATTCCAGCTTCAATTTTGCGCCAACGCGTTGGTGGTAGTGCTAAATCCGATGCTGCTAATGAAATTGTTACTGAGACTTTGGCGGATGCCCTTAAAGATGCAGATGTTTCTCCAGCTGCTCAGCCGTCATTGGTGAATGTAGATACTGAGAATTCAGACAGTTTTATTTATACAATAGAGTTTGAAGTGTTTCCAGAGATCAAAGTGGGCTCTTTAAAAAGCTTGACTATGGATCAGATTAATTCAAAAGTTACTGAAGAAGATGAGGAACGAGCTCTTCAAGATCTACAAGATAGGTCAACTGAATATAAGACCTGTCTCTTATACACATCTCCGAGCCCACGAGACCAGAGAGGATCTCG
>OJIH01000010.1_pt1 | contig 31322 bp, 27 predicted proteins | sample 1595351 | NCBI WGS metagenome assembly OJIH01 (sample SAMN05416697, study PRJEB24817) | seawater metagenome | isolation source: Sea water | place: Canada:Atlantic | collected 2013-07
TCTACACCTCTCTATTCGTCGGCAGCGTCAGATGTGTATAAGAGACAGGTCTATACCTTTATTTATCTTATTAGTATCTATGGCCGAATAACCAAGATGTAAATAGTTTGATGGTGGCTTTTCTTCAGAGAATGATGCATTTCCTGGCCTAACAGCTACGCCTTTGTCTAAAAGTTTTTGACAAAGTTTTTCAGTATCAATTGACTCTGGAATTTTTACCCAAAATGTTGAGCCTCCAAGAGTTGGAGTGCAAGATAAAAGAGGTTCTTGATTTATTTTTTCATTTATCAAACCCCAACGCTCTTTGTTTGTTTTTTGAATTTTGGTAAACATATTATGATAATGACCAAGGCCAATAAATAAGGCTACTGAACGTTGATTATTTGCAGGTATATGTCTTATCATTAGTCGCCTTAAAGCTCTTGCCTCTTTTACAAAGGCTTCTGGAGCAACCATATAGCCAAGCCTTAAACCTGGAGCAAAGGCTTTTGAAAAGCTTCCAACATAAATAACATTGTTATCCTTATCAAGACTTTTTAATGATGGATTAGGTTTTCTGAGAAAATTAACTTCAGCCTCATAGTCATCTTCAATAATTACCATTTGATTTTCTTTAGCAATAGATAGAAGCTTATTTCTTCTCTCCATACTCATTGTTACACCTGTAGGGTATTGATGGCTTGGAGTGGTAAAAATAATATCAATCTCGGGTTTAATTTCATCCACTAAAATTCCGTCTTTATCAATGCCTATAGGAACAATGTTGTCAGTTCGAAAGCTAAAAATGTTTCTCACATCTGGATATCCAGGATTCTCCATAGCAATAACTGTCCCTTGCTTAGCTAATAGACTGGCAATAATATAGATCGCATTCTGACTACCTGAAGTAATTAAGATTTGATCTTTATTTGCCCAAATACCCCGCTTTGGAAGTACTTTAGATTGAATTTGCTTGATTAAAGATGGGTCATCGCTATCAACATGATCAATATTCCATTTTTGTATTTCAGGAAGAGTTGACGAATGCCTAACAACCTCACGCCATTCGTAATAGGGAATTAAACTTTTATCAAGTTGGCCAATTGTAAATGAATATGGAAGGCTTTGCCAATTCTCAGGATTACGAATATTAGTTTTAATTGATGGTTTCTTTGTTATTAAAGCATCTAGCCATAATGGAGGGCTAATATTTTTAACTTGATCCTCATTACTATTTGTAAAATTCTCATAAAATTGCTCATTAACAAAATAACCTCTTCTTTCTTTTGGGGTAATGTAGCCATCAAATTCTAATTCTTTATAGGCAGCAATCACTGTATTTCTTGCAACTTTAAGGGCTGCTGCAAGGTTTCTAGATGATGGTAGGGGTTCGTTTGGGCCAATTAAGCCATTAGTAATAGCATCAATTAATTGCTGACGAATCTGCAACTGCAAGGTCCTAGGCTTGTCATGTCTTAGAGAAAAAAATTGGTTCCACATTTCATCCATTTATCTGGCCTATTAATTTTAAGAATTCTGGTTCTATATGTATTTAAATTTAGGACCCCTTGTATTTTATAATTCATTCTTTTGAATTACTATCAATTTTTACTTAAATCGGGGTAAGTATGTCTAATAATACACTTATACAAAATGATAAAGACCATGTTTGGCATCATTTAACGCAACATAAGGGCTTTGAATCGACTGATCCCATGATGGTCGCTAAAGCGAAAGGAATGGTTGTTACCGATACCAATGGTAATGAGTATCTTGATGGAACATCTGGCGGTGTATGGACAGTAAATTTAGGATTTGGAAGAGATGATATGGTTCAAGCTGTCAGTAATCAACTGACAAAAATTCCATACTTTGCGGGTTCTTTTGGTAACGAGCCTGCTGCTGAATATGCAAAAGAAGTTACCTCACTTATGCCAGGTTTAGACCGCGTTTATTACTCAAACTCTGGTTCAGAAGCTAATGAAAAAGGCTACAAAATGGTTCGTCAGCTTGCCCATTTTCATAATGATGGGAAAAAACATAAAATTATTTATCGTGACCGTGATTATCATGGTACAACAATTGGAGCTATGAGCTCATCTGGCCAAATTCAAAGAAAAAAACAATATGGTCCGTTTGCTCCAGGATTTGTTGAAATGCCTCACTGCTGTTGTTATCGATGCCCATATGGAAAAAAATATGGAGAGTGCAATATCGAGTGCGCTACTGTCCTTGAAGATATTATTAAAAAGGAAGGGCCTGATACCGTAGGTTCTGTCGTTTTAGAGCCGATTACTGCAGGTGGTGGAGTTATTCCTCCTGTTCCTGAGTATTTCCCAATTATTGAGTCAATATGTAGAAAATATGACGTCCTTCTTCACATAGATGAAGTGGTTTGTGGCCTTGGTAGAACAGGAAAATGGTTTGGTTACCAGCACTATGATGTTCAGCCTGATATTGTCACTACAGCTAAAGGTCTAGCTGCTGGATATGCTGCTGTATCAATTACGGTTACTACTGAAAAACTTTTTAACATGTTTAAAGAGGATCCAACTAATGTTGATAGCTACTTCCGAGATATTTCTACCTTTGGTGGAAGCACTGCTGGCCCTGCAGCTGCACTTGAAGTTTTAAAGATTATTAAACGTGAAAAACTTTTAGAGAATGTTAATGAGGTTGGAGAGCATCTTAAAAATAAATTGCTTGAACTACAAGACAAGCATGAAATGATTGGTGAAGTTCGAGGCAAAGGGTTGTTTTGCGGTGTTGAGCTTGTAAAAGATAGGGCAACTAAAGAGCCTGTTGATGAAACTGTTGCAGCTAGCGTTGCAGCGCATTGCTTTAAAAATAAAGTGATGATTGGAAGAACTAATAGAAGTTTTGAAACTAATAATAATGTTTTGCTATTTAGTCCTGCATTCATATGTACTAAGACTGACATAGATTTAATCGTTGAATCTGTTGACAATGCCTTAGAAGCAAATAAATAGAAAAAGTTTAATTAATTTAATATAGGAATATTGAGATGATAATTGGAGTGCCAAAAGAAATTAAAAACCATGAATATAGAGTTGGTTTGACGCCTAAAAGTGTTAAGGAGTTTGTTAGTCATGGCCACACGGTTTTAGTTGAAACTAATGCTGGTATTGGTATTGGGGCAAGCGATGATGATTATTCTAGTTGTGGCGCTGAAATCATATCTTCAGCTAAAGAAGTTTTTGCAACTGCGGATATGATTGTTAAAGTTAAAGAGCCTCAAGCTATAGAAATTGCAATGCTTAGAGAAGGTCAAATTCTTTATACATATCTTCACCTTGCACCAGATCCTGAGCAAACGAAGGGGCTTGTAGAGAGTGGTGCTATTTGTATTGCTTATGAAACGGTTACTTCTCCAAGAGGCGGATTACCATTATTGGCTCCTATGTCAAAAGTTGCAGGAAGAATGGCTGTTCAAGCAGGTGCTCACTTTTTAGAGCAACCAAATGGTGGAATGGGAGCTTTGCTTGGAGGTGTTCCAGGAGTAGACCCTTTAAATGTCGTTATTTTAGGTGGAGGCGTCGTTGGCGTTCATGCTGCCCATGTGGCAGTTGGAATGGGTGCAGATGTTTGGGTTTTGGATAACAATCCTGATACATTAGAGCAGCATTGGCAACAATTTGGCAGAAGCACGAATACTGTATTCTCAACTAAAAGTTCAGTAGAAGAGTATGTATTGCAAGCTGACTTAGTTATTGGTGGTGTGTTGATTCCTGGTGCTGAAGCCCCAAAATTAGTAACCAGAGAAATGATTAAGGCCATGAAGCCTGGATCAGTTATTGTTGATGTTGCGATTGATCAAGGTGGTTGCTTCGAAACTTCAAAGGCAACAACTCACGCAGAGCCTACATACATCATTGATGAGGTAGTTCACTACTGCGTTGCTAATATGCCGGGTGGAGTTCCAAAAACATCAACCTATGCGCTAAATAATGTAACACTTCCATTTGGACTTAGTATTGCAAATAAAGGTGTTAAACAAGCTCTATTAGATGACGAACATCTAAGAGCCGGATTAAATGTACATAGTGGTCAAGTAACATGTCCTGAAGTGGCTCATGACTTAGGTTATGATTACGTTTCAGCGCTTGATATGCTTAATAAATAAATTATAAAGGAGAACTACAAAATGGCAAAAATGACTTCGAGTGAGGCTTTTGTTGAAACAATGGTCGCAAATGATGTAACCGATATCTTTGGTATTATGGGCTCTGCATTTATGGATGCAATGGATATCTTCGAGCCAGCTGGTATTAGATTTATACCTGTTGTCCACGAGCAAGGCGCTGCACATATGGCAGATGGATATTCAAGAGTAAGTGGAAGACATGGAGTGGTCATTGGTCAAAATGGCCCCGGTATTTCTAATTGCGTTACCGCAATTGCAGCAGCATATTGGGCGCACAGCCCTGTTGTAATTGTTACGCCTGAAGCTGGAACAATGGGGATGGGCTTAGGTGGATTTCAAGAAGCAAATCAGCTGCCAATGTTTCAAGAATTTACTAAATATCAAGGCCATGTTGTTAACCCAATGAGAATGGCAGAATTTACTGGTCGCTGTTTTGATAGAGCGATGAGTGAGATGGCCCCAACTCAGTTAAATATTCCTAGAGATTATTTTTATGCAGAAGGTGAATTTACTATTCCTACTCCACGTCGTGTAGATAGAGGTTCAGGTGGTGAAGATAGTTTAAATGAAGCTGTTGCATTAATTGGTAAAGCTAAGTTTCCAGTTATTGTTTCTGGCGGCGGCGTAGTTATGGCCGATGGTGTTGATGAATGTGCAGCTTTGGCTGAACGTTTAGGAGCGCCAGTAGTAAATAGCTACCTTCATAATGATTCGTTTCCTGCAAGTCATGATCTTTGGTGTGGTCCTCTGGGATATCAAGGCTCAAAAGCTGCAATGAAGCTAATAGCAAAAGCAGATGTAGTTATTGCATTAGGTACGCGTTTAGGTCCTTTTGGAACACTGCCTCAACATGGAATGGATTACTGGCCTAAAGATGCTCAAATTATTCAAATTGATGCAGATCACAAAATGCTTGGATTGGTCAAACCAATTAATGTTGGTATTTGTGGTGACGCTAAAGCAGTCGCAAGTATTCTTTGTCAAAAGTTGGCATCTGAAACACTTAGTTGTGATTCTTCTAAAGCCGATAGAGCTTCAATTATTGCAGACGAAAAAGCTTCTTGGGAGTTAGAGCTTGATGAGTGGATTCATGAGACTGATTCATATAGCATGGATATGCTTGCAGATAAAGAAGAAGGGTGGCTCCATCCTAGACAAGTACTTCGTGAACTTGAAAAAGCAATGCCTGAAGACGTTATGGTGTCGACTGATATTGGTAATATTAACTCGGTTGCTAATAGCTATCTGCGTTTTGAAAAGCCTCGAAGCTTTTTTGCAGCAATGAGTTTTGGAAACTGTGGTTACGCCTTTCCAACAATCATTGGTGCTAAGGCAGCTGCCCAGCATAGGCCTGCAGTTTCTTATGCGGGAGATGGTGCTTGGGCAATGAGTATGGTTGAAACAATGACATGTGTTCGTCATGATATTCCTGTTACAGCTGTTGTATTTCATAATCGTCATTGGGGCGCTGAAAAGAAAAACCAAGTAGATTTTTATGACAGACGCTTTATAGCAGCTGAACTTACGGACCAGCATTTTGTTAATATTGCAGAATCAATGGGCGCTGAGGGTATTCGTGTTGACAAACTTGAAGACGTTGGCCCTGCACTTAAAAAAGCGATTGATATGCAGATGAACGAGAGAAAAACAACAATCATAGAAATTATGTGCTCTAGAGAGTTGGGTGATCCGTTCAGAAAAGACGCACTAAGTAAGCCAGTTAGACATCTAGAAAAATATAAAGACTTTGGTGAAAAATCACCTCATCGCTAAGTATTAACTATTAATCCTTCAGGGTGGTATATTACCCCGCTCTGAAGGAATTATTTTTAAGTACTATGAGCGAAAAAGCGATAACCCCATCCGATATTCATCAATATTGGTTCTCAGAAAAAAGCAAACGACATTGGTTTTCATCAACCCCTGAAGTAGACAATGAAATCAAGCAGCGCTATGAAAATCTATGGGAGAGTATATCTTCTGGTGGGTTTATGGAGTGGCGTGACACTGCTGAAGGCTCAGTAGCCCTAGTAATTATTCTAGACCAGTTTCCTTTGAACATGTTTAGAGGTCAGGCAAAAAGCTTTAAATCGGAAGATATGGCTGTTGAGGTTGCCTTAAATGCAATTAATAATGGCTATGATGAAAAGCTAAGTGATGAAAAATTGCTTTTTCTTTTTATGCCTCTTATGCATAGTGAGAATATAGACCATCAAAATCTACAAGTGTATTTATTTCAAAAATATAACTTTAACTTAGAGTTTTCTAAACATCATAGAGATATTGTTAAAAAGTTTGGTCGTTTTCCTCATAGAAATGAAATATTTGGGCGAATGAGTACTATGGAGGAGCTTGACTACCTTCTGTCAGATAATGCTTTTAGAGGTTAAATTGCATAATGATTACAAATAATACACAGGAGTCCATCAATGCAAGATAATAAAATTGAGTGTCATGATGGTGAATTCATTGAAACAAGTAAAGAGGAAATATTAGATGGGATTAATACATTTAATATAGATGAAGAGCACTATGATCAGTTCCCTGCTGAACTTTGGAAAGATGGAGATATTATCTTTAGTTGTTTAAAGGCAGAACACATTATCGATCAGGTCTTCGCAACTGCTGACGAGTCATTATGGGTCAATAGAGAGTTTATTATTAATGCGCTTGATAAGCAGTGGTATTACCCAAATATTTCAAGACAATTTAAAGACAATGAGTTCGAATACTTTGATTATATTCATGAGTCCTTAAGAGGTGATAAAAAAATTATCTCTCTTATAGATAAATTAAGAAAACATAGCAAAGAATTTGATGACTAATTAGCCTCAAGAAACTTACGTCTGTATTTTATTAAAATTGCTTCCGTATAGCCATTAGGCTGACTCATTCCTTCAAAAGCCAGAGCTATTGATGCTTTGTAGGCAAAACTGTCGTAATTTGGTGCAAGTGGGAGGTAGCTTGGATCATACTTATTTTGATCATCAACGATAACAGCCATTTCTTCAAATGCTTTATTTACCTCTTCTTTTGAGCACATTCCATGGTGAAGCCAGTTAGCCATATGTTGCGAGGATATCCTAAGGGTTGCACGGTCTTCCATAAGCCCAACATGATTAATATCTTGGACCTTAGAGCAACCAATTCCTTGGTTAATCCACTTAACAACATAACCCAATATACTTTGTGCATTATTGTTTATTTCATTGATAATTTTCTCTTTAGGCATCTGCTCTTCAATTCTCAAGAAAGGAATTACAAGCAAGTCGTCTTGGTTTGGGTGTTGTTGGTTTGCTAGTAGCTCTTTTTGCTTCTTAAAAACATCAAAGCGATGATAATGCGTTGCATGCAAAGTTGCTGCGGTAGGGGATGGAACCCATGAACAGCTTGCACCTGCCTCTAAATGAACCATTTTGTTATCAAGCATTTGACGCATTTGATCTGGCTGAGCCCACATTCCTTTTCCAATTTGAGCTTTTTTAAATAGTCCACAATCAAGACCAGTGCTTACATTGTTTGGCTCATAGGCTGAATACCAAGCCTCTTCCTTTATGAGGTCTTTACAGCGCATTGCACCAGCCATCATAGATGTATGAATTTCATCACCTGTGCGATCTAAAAAGCCTGTATTTATAAAAATAATACGGCTTTTAGCCTCATGAATACAAGACTTAAGGTTAAGAGTCGTTCTTCTTTCTTCATCCATTACGCCTATTTTGAGCGTATTAGTTTTTAGAGATAAGGCTTTTTCAACAAGCCCAAATAACTCCATTGTAAATTTTACTTCTTCAGGGCCATGTAATTTAGGCTTAACAATATAGATGCTTCCTTTTTTTGAATTCGCTTTAATTTTAATATCATGAAGCGCAATAAGTGAAGTCACCATTGCGTCTAGTATTCCCTCAGGAATTGGTGAGTCATCAAGATTACTAACAATTCCTGTCATCATATGAATGCCAACATTACGAACGAGAGTCAAGCTTGTTCCAGCTAAGCTAAATTTCTCTCCATGTATATCAGTACAAACTTTATCTTCATTTAATGAGCGAGTAATGGTTTCACCACCCTTAGTAAACGTGGTGCTTAGTTCACGCTTCATGAGGCCTAAGTAGTTACGATATGCGTGAATTTTTTCCGCATTAGAAACTGTTGATGCTGAGTCTTCAAAATCGACAATAGTTGTTATTGCTGACTCAAGAATGACATCAAAAATACCGCTCTTATGTAAACTTCTTTCTTGGTCACAAACCACTTCTAGGTGAAGGTTATTATTCTTAAGTAATATATGCCCATCGTCAGTTAATCCTATATATTTCTCTGGATTAATTAAGGTTGCCAATTCACCATCATTTAGGTTAAATATTAAAGCGCCAGAGTATTTAACTTGAGAGGTAATCTGTCTATAAGAAGCGCCTTTAAGAGGCGCAATTTCATCAAGAAAGTCACAGGCAAGTTCTGCAGTAAGATTAACTCGCTGAAGGTTGTGTGCAAAAGAGGTGCTCATACTACCTTTGTTTGGAATTACATTCGTACCATAAAGGGAGTCAAATAAACTTCCCCAGCGAGCATTTACCGCATTAAGAACAAAGCGCTGATTAGTAATAGGAACAACGAGCTGAGGGCCGGCAATTTGAGATATTTCATCATCTACTTCCTCAACATCAATAGAGAATTTATCAGGCATTGGAGTGATATATTCAATGCCCTCTAAAAATTTCTTATAGCTCTGAAGATCAATTCTTTTATTTTCAGCATGCCATTGGTCAATTTTAGATTGCAATAAGTCTCTCTTTTCAAGAAGGGACGTGTTCTTTTCCTGTAGCTCATTTAAAATTTGAGAGAGGGATTTAAAGAAGTCTTTGGCTGAAATATCTAATCCATCACAAACCTCTTCTTCAATGAAGCTAAAAAAAGTATTATCTACTCGAATCTTATTAATTATTTGACTATCACTGCTCATTAATTGGCCTTATTTTCAGTAACTATTACGCCATCTTCATCGGCATAAATATATTCATTTGGATTAAATTTTACATTTGAAAAAGAGACATTTATATTTCTTTTTCCAATTCCTTTTTTAACACTTTTTAATGGGCAAACGCCAAGAGCTCTTATGCCAATTGGCATTAAATTTATGGCTACTGAATCCCTGATCAATCCATAGATAATAATTCCTTCCCAGCCATTCCTGATTGCATCAGATGCCCTTTTATCACCTAGCATTGCACAGTTCATAGAGCCACCTGCATCGATCACTAATACAGATCCCTTGCCATGAGTATTTAAAGCCTGCTCAACTAGGGAGTTGTCCTCAAAGCACTTAACAGTAACAATGCGACCTGAAAATGATTTTTTTAACCCATAACTTTTATATACAGGCTCTAAATACTGGACATTAGGGTGAAGCTTATCCGAAATATCACATGTCGATAGAGTCATCCGTTTCTCCATATATTTCACTCATACGTTTTTCTGATCCATATGGATAATAATCCATGACTCCGTTGTTCTTAATTTTTTCTTGTATTGAAATCCAGTAATTTGCATCGAGAAGTTTTTTATAATTTCTATTAAATACTTCTTTCATATATGGATTTGGAAGCATGAAATATCTAAATTCTTCTGGAAAGACGTCATTCTGACCAACGTAATACCAGGGCTCAGAGGCAAGCTCTTGCTCGTATGTCTTGGATTCAGGAATCTTTTTAAAGACGGGCGTGCTCATTAAGGTAATTTCGTCATAGTCATAAAAGACGACTCTATTTTGGCGAGTTACTCCAAAGTTTTTTGTAAGCATGTCGCCTGGAAAAATATTTGAGTTAATTAGCTCATCTATCGCTTTTCCATAATCATTAATTATGTTTGTTTGCTGTTCTTTAGTAGCAGTTTCAAGATACATATTGAGTGGCGTCATTTTATTTTCAATGTACATATGCTTAATGATTAACAGGTCCCCCTCAATTTCAATATTTGAGCCTGCTTTTCTCTTCAACTCTTCTAATAATGCATCATCGATATCTTTTAACGGAAAGGCAACATTTGAAAACTCCCATGTATCTGCTAATCTCCCTATTCTTACGTGGTTTTTAACAAAGTAGTATCTATCCTTAACCATCTCTTTGGTGCCCATTTTAGGAGGCGCAAAGCGGTCGTTGATAATTTTGAATACATAGGGGTACATTGGAAAAGTAAAGACAGACATAACCATGCCCTTGATACCGGGTGCAATTATTAACTTTTCACTAGTAATTTTTGAGTACTTGAGAAAATGTCGGTATAACAAAGTTTTGCCTTGCTTATGAAGCCCAATTGCGCTGTATAGAACTGCCCTAGTTTTTCCTGGCAAAATCTCTTTTAAATATTCAACAATTGCAGAGGGGTAGTCTGTTGTAATAAAAAAGTACGATCTTGAAAAGCTAAAAACAATGGATATTCCTCCAACTTCAGTGAGAAGGCTGTCGACGTATAAACCTTTCTTTTCATCATTTAATAGAGCAATAAGGAGCGGCCTATCTGAGTGGAGCTGAGAGACAATTTTGCCTACAATGTAGGCGCATTTTCCTCTGATAAAAGGGGTACTAATGACTTGAATCTCGAAAACTTCAGAGTCTAGTCGCGGCATCTGGCTATAAAGCTGCTCTTTTAATCTTTGGATATCTTGACTGAGATTACCAAACTCACATTTAAAATTGTAGCTATCAAGAATAGATGTAAAGGCTTCGCTCAGCTGACCGTCTTCAACAAAGTAGCTGTCAATTACTGGTTCATCCATGTCAATATAATTCAGTGACACACATGGCCTTGTAAAAATAAACTGGTTATTATAAAAACTTCTTGAAAAGATCCTACAAAATACCGAGTTATAGAAGGTTTCAGCTAGCTCAGGCTGCTTGTGTTCAGTTATTAGTTCAATGTAGACATGCTTTGTATTTTTCCAGAATTCAGAGTTAAACTTCTCCATACTGGGTGATTCATTGAATTCAGCCTTTGCGCCATAGAGAGTTTGTTTTTTTAACTCTAAAGATAGTTTTTTACAAAAGTAATCAACTTGTTCATCATAGAAATTAAGTCTTAATTTTGAATCGTCTTCTATTTTTTGCCATTCTCTCTCCTCAAAACACCTTTTTGCCTCTATAGAAGCACTCTTAATATTTTGGTAATGATACTCAAAGCCAATTAAAATCTTTTTAGCAATTGATAAAGAGAGCTTTTGAGATGAGTTACTAAGCATAATAAATAGTTACCAGTTAAAAGCCTTCTTTAATCAAGAAGGCTTGATACATAACAGCTTAAAACTTAGCTAAACTGCTCTTCTTCAGTTGAACCTTTTAATGCAGTAACCGATGACTCACCACCCTGTATTACAGTTGTAACGTCATCAAAATATCCTGCACCAACTTCTTGCTGATGAGATGCAAAAGTATAACCTTTCTTAGCAGCATCAAACTCAGGCTCTTGGACCTTATTCACATAATGCTTCATGCCTTCACCTTTTGCGTAATCATATGCAAGGTCAAACATGTTATACCACATGTTATGGATTCCAGCCAAAGTGATAAATTGATACTTATATCCCATCGCTGAAATATCTTCTTGGAAAGATGCAATTTGACTGTCACTTAGATTCTTTTTCCAGTTAAATGATGGCGAACAATTGTATGCAAGCAACTGATTAGGGTTTTCAGCTAAAACAGCTTCAGCAAATTCACGCGCAAAGCCAAGATCTGGTTTCCCAGTTTCACACCAAACTAGGTCGGCATAAGGGGCATAAGCTACTCCTCTTGATATTGACTGCTCTAATCCATTTTTAACGATATAAAACCCTTCAGCAGTTCTTTTCCCGGTAACAAATGGAGCGTCATAAGGATCTACATCTGAAGTTAGAAGATTCGCGGCTTCTGCATCAGTTCTTGCAAGAAGGAGTGTAGGGACGCCCATAACATCTGAAGCTAAGCGAGCAGATATTAATTTTTGAACTGCCTCTTGAGTTGGAACTAAAACTTTACCACCCATATGACCACATTTTTTAACTGCAGCCAATTGATCTTCAAAGTGAGCGCCAGCAGCGCCACTAGTAATCATATTTTTCATTAATTCAAATGAATTTAATACACCTCCAAATCCAGCTTCTGCATCTGCCACAATTGGCAAAAAGAAATCAATAAATTTATCATCACCAGGATTAATTCCTTGAGCCCATTGAATCTCATCCGCTCTTTTAAAGGTGTTGTTAATTCGTCTAACCATAGTAGGGACAGAGTCATATGCGTAGAGTGATTGATCTGGATACATTGTTTCAGATGTATTTCCATCTGCAGCAACTTGCCAGCCTGAAAGGTAGACTGCTTCAATTCCAGCTTTAGCCTGCTGCATAGCCTGTCCTGCAGTAATAGCGCCCATAGAGTTTACATAGCCTTTCTTAGCTGAACCATTAACAAGATCCCATAGCTTTTCAGCGCCTCTTCTGGCATAAGTGCATTCTGGTTGAACAGATCCACGGAGCCTAACAACATCTTCTGCAGAATAAGTACGCTTTACGTTCGACCATCGAGGGTTTTCTTTCCAATCTTTTTCTAGGGCTTTAATTTGCTCTTCTCTATTCATTAGTATCTCCTTTTAATTTGGTTGTGTTTATATTGCTTTTATCTACTCAAGCTTCTGAAATAGCTACTATTTACTTATATTTGAATAATACCAATTAAAAGATAATATGATCAAATAATTTCACTATATAATATAATTTTTTCATAATATGAAATAAAATGAAACCTAGGTCTATTGATAAAAGTTACAACGCAATCGAAAAGTGCTTACAAATCTTGTCAATGTTTTCATTGGATAAATCTCAATTCTCAATAAAGGAGATCTGTGATCAGTTAAATTTTAATGTCTCAACTGCATATCGAATTCTAAGTACGCTTGAAGATTATGGCTACGTTTCAAGACTTAAGAATAAGAAGTACGTTGTGGGAACTCAGGCTCTTTATTTAAGCGCTATATATACGCAAAGTAATCATCTTGAGCAGATACGTCCTATAGTTGATAGGATCAGAGATATATCTGATGAAACTGCATCTTTCTTTGTTGAAGAAGATAATATGCGTATATGTTTATATAGAGCGCACTCAAGAGATGAGATCAGACATAACATTGAGCAGGGCTCTCGTTTAGAGCTCAATCGTGGTGCCTCTGGGCGAATTATCTTAGCTTTTGGTAAGCGTAAAAATGACAAGCAGGGTTTTTATAAAGATATTCGTGATAAAGGCTATTACTTGTCAATAAATGAACACAATGCTGCGCTCTTTGCACTCGCCGTACCTGTTATTTCTAATAGTAATAAATTTGTTGGTGCTATTGTAGTATCAGGCCCTATTAGCCGATTTGACGATGACCAAAAATCAATTCTTCTTCAGCTGCTTAACGATCAGCTTCAAAACATTGTAATGCCTTAATATTTTGATTAATTAATTTACTTACAGTGAGTTCATAGAATGTATCATTGTTTTTTACAATTTGATACTTATTAAGGTTTATGATAGAACATTTATATATTCATGGCGCCTATTTAAAATCTAATTCTAGTGAAACTTTTGAGTCTATTAACCCTGCAAATGGGCAAGTTATAGCTCTTATAGACCAAGCTAGTGAGAGTGATGTTGAGGCAGCTATTAAATCAGCTGAGAAGGGTTTTGCTGTGTGGAGCAAGATGACGGCCGTTGAAAGAGGCCGAATCTTACTAAAAGCAGTTTCTATTTTGCGTGAAAGAAACAATGAACTTGCTGCATTAGAGGTTGCTGATTGCGGCAAGCCATTACAGGAAGCTAATTGTGTTGATATCCATTCTGGTGCAGATGTAATTGAATATTATGCGGGCATTGCCCCGGGTTTGCAGGGCGCTCAGCAAGATTTAAACTCGAGTACCTTTTACATTTCAAAAAGAGAGCCTTTAGGGGTTTGTGCTGGTATTGGTGCTTGGAACTATCCTATTCAAATTGCTTGCTGGAAATCTGCTGCTTGTTTGGCTGCTGGGAATTCAATGGTATTTAAACCTTCTGAAGAAACTCCACTTAGCGTTTTAAAACTTGCTGAAATATATACAGAAGCAGGGATGCCTCCAGGAGTATTTAATGTCGTCCAAGGTGACTATCGCGTAGGCCAGTACTTAACTCGACATCCAAGAGTTGCTAAAATTTCTTTTACTGGAGAAAGTGGAACGGGAAAGAAGATAATGGCAGATGCAGCTGGAAGCCTTAAAGAGGTAACTTTGGAGCTTGGAGGCAAGTCGCCATTAATTATTTTTAATGACGCTGATATTGATAATGCAATCTCTGGAGCGCTTCTTGCAAACTTCTATACTCAAGGTGAGGTTTGCACCAATGGAACAAGGGTGTTTGTGCAATCTGGTATTTACGATAAATTTATAGAAAAAGTCTGTCAGAGAAGTAAAAAAATAAAACTAGGTGATCCAATGGATTTAGATACTCAGATGGGCGCTTTAATAAGCTCAAAGCATCTTGATAAGGTTATGGATTATATTGATAAAGCTAAAAAATCAGGCGCTCGACTTGTTCTTGGTGGAAATCGTCATAAATCCAAAGAAACAGAAAATGGGTTTTTTGTAGAGCCAACAATTTTTGCAGATTGTAAAGACGATTCTGAGCACGTTACTGATGAAATTTTTGGGCCAGTAATGTCCATTCTGCGCTTTGATGATGAGGCAGAAGTAATTGGCAGGGCAAACGATACTAAGTTTGGTTTAGCGGCTGGCGTTTTTACGCAAAACATTAATCGGGCGCACCGAGTTATTAATCAATTAGAGGCAGGAATTTGCTGGATTAATAGTTGGGGAGATTCTCCTGCTGAAATGCCAGTTGGAGGCTATAAAGAGTCTGGAATAGGCCGTGAAAATGGCCCCGAAACTTTGAAGAGCTATACACAAATTAAAAGTATTTTTGTTCGGTTGGATGACGTTGAGAGTCCTTATTAATATAGGCTAAGAAATATATGAGTAATGAGTTTGATTATATTGTTGTAGGTGCCGGTTCGGCGGGCTGCGTTTTGGCAAATCGTTTGACTGAGTCAGGTGAAAATAGAGTATTACTTCTAGAAAATGGAGGTAGTGATAAAAACATAATGATTCAAATGCCAACTGCACTGTCATACCCTATGAATACTGATAAGTATGCATGGCAATTTCATACTCAGCCAGAGCCTTTTCTTGATAATCGAAAAATGCATTGTCCTAGAGGCAAAGTGATGGGAGGTTCTTCCTCCATAAATGGAATGGTTTATGTGCGAGGCCATGCGCGTGATTTTGACCAATGGGAGGAGCAAGGGGCAGAGGGTTGGTCGTACAAAAATTGTCTGCCATATTTTAAGCGCTCTGAAAAATGGCATTTGGGGGAAGATAACTACCGTGGAGGTAGTGGTCCTGTGGCAACTTCAAATGGTAATAACATGAAATTAAATCCTCTTTATCGAGCCTTTATTAATGCTGGAGTGGAGGCTGGTTATCCTGAAACTGCGGATTATAATGGTCAGCAACAGGAGGGCTTTGGTCCAATGCACATGACCGTTGGAAGTGGTGTTCGCTCTTCTACATCAAATGCCTATATTAAGCCAGCTAAAAATAGATCAAACCTTACAATACTAACTGGAGTGCTTGTTCAGCGAGTAATTCTAAAGAATAAAGTTGCAACTGGAGTTGAGTATTCAATTAACGGTCAAACTAAAATATTGAATGCGAATACAGAGGTGATACTTTGTGCTGGGTCAATTGGCTCACCTCAGCTACTTCAGTTATCTGGGATTGGTCCAAAAAATGTTCTAAAAGATGCTGGAGTTGAGCTGCAACATGAATTGCCGGGTGTTGGCGAGAATCTTCAGGACCATCTTGAGGTATATTTTCAATATCATTGTAAAAAGCCAATTACACTTAACAGTAAATTAAACTTATTTAGTAAGGGTCTTATTGGTGTGCGCTGGATTCTATCTAAGTCAGGACTCGGCGCAACAAATCATTTTGAGTCTTGTGGTTTTATTCGTTCTCGTGCAGGCCTTGAGTGGCCTAATATTCAGTATCATTTTCTCCCAGCTGCAATGAGATATGACGGAAACGCAGCAATGAAGGGGCATGGGTATCAAGTTCATGCAGGCGTCAATAAAGTTAGCAGTCGGGGCAGCATTAAGATTAATAGCTCAGACCCACAAGCTAAGCCAACAATCCTATTTAACTATTTGGAGAGCGAGCAAGATAGACAAGATTGGCGTGATTGTATTCGATTGACTCGTGAGGTTTTAAGTCAGCCAGCACTGGATGAATATAATGCGGGTGAAGCAAGCCCAGGATTAGAGGTAAGTAGTGATGATCAAATAGATTCTTGGGTTAGGGCAAATGTTGAAAGCGCTTACCACCCATCTTGTTCTTGCAAAATGGGTGACTTAAGTGACCCTATGACCGTTGTTGATAATCAAGGTAAAGTAAATGGTATTGAAAAGTTAAGAGTAATTGATTCTTCTATATTTCCAACAATTCCAAATGGAAATCTTAATGGACCAACAATTATGTTAGCTGAAAAAATGGCGGATATCGTATTAGGAAATAAGCCACTCAAAGCTTCTGAAGCCGATGTATGGATTGATTCAGATTGGCAAAAAACCCAACGATCAGGGCGACCTAATAGGGCGTCGTAAAGTAAATAATTTTTCGTAAACAAAATAACTTGCTTATTCTTATAAACCCGTATAAAAATTACATCAATATAAATTACTAAAAATATGGCATGGAAGTCGTAAAATTAAATACTTATATAGTTGGTACCCCAAAGCCTCATATTGGTGGAATGTATTGGATCTTCCTTTCTATTGAAACTAAGTGCGGCATCGTTGGGATTGGAGAGATATATTCGGCCTCCTTTCATCCTGAAGTTGTTGTTAAGGCAACTGAAGATGTCTTTGAGCGATACCTAAAGGGCCATGACCCACATCATATTGAGCGCTTTTTCAGAGAGTGTTTTTCAAGTGGCTTTACTCAAAGGCCAGATTTGACAATGATGGGGGTATTAAGTGGGCTAGAGATGTCTTGTTGGGATATTATTGGAAAAGCTGCAAATAAGCCAATATATGAGCTTATAGGGGGCAAGGTTCATGACAAGCTAAGGTCATATACATATCTATACCCAAAAGACAAAAATGGAGTGCTTAATTATGATGATCCAGACTTAGGCGCTGAGTCTGCTATAAATTTTATGGAGCAGGGCTTTAGTGCAGTTAAGTTTGATCCAGCTGGCCCTTATTCAATATTCTCTGGACATCAAATATCACTGAGCCGCTTAAAGCACTGCGAAAATTATTGCCAAAAAGTAAGGGAGGCTGTTGGAGATAACTGTGACCTTCTTATTGGAACTCATGGACAGTTAACTCCCGCTTCAGCTGTGCGGCTAGCTAAGAGGCTTGAAAAGTTTGACCCTTTGTGGTTTGAAGAGCCTGTTCCTCCGGGCCAGTCAAGTGCAATGGCAGAAGTTGCAAGTAAGACAAGTATTCCAGTTGCTACTGGAGAGCGCTTAACAACAAAGTATGAGTTTTTTGATATTTTAAAAAATAACTCTGCGTCAATAATTCAAATGAATTTAGGGCGAGTTGGCGGTATTTTAGAGGCCAAGAAAATTGCGAGCCTTTCTGAAGTTTTTTATGCTCAGATTGCCCCGCATATTTATAATGGCCCAGTAGGAGCTGCAGCTAGTATACAGCTCGCTACTGCAACACCAAACTTCCTAATTATGGAAAGTATTGGGACTTGGGATGGCTTTCACTCAGATGTACTGATGCAGCCTCTTGATTGGAGTAAAGGAAATATTATTCCTTCAGATAAACCAGGATTAGGGATAGATCTTAACCTTAAAGTTATTGAAGCGAATTCACCTTATAAAGGAAAAAAGCTCCATCTTTCGATGGATACAAAACCTTACTATGTTGATGACGATTAAAAATTTGTAGTTTTTTGGAGATTTAGATGAAAGTAGGTTTTATTGGTTTAGGGAATGCAGGTGGCAAACTTGCAGGCAGTATTTTAAGAAATGGTTTTGACCTTACAGTTCATGATCTTAACTCTTCTCTTGTTAATGAGTTTATTGAAAGAGGAGCAAAGAGTGTTGGCTCGCCTCAAGAAATGGCAAAGAAATGTGATGTGGTTATTACTTGTTTACCATCTCCAAAAGCCTGCTCTGAAGTTATGGAATCTTCTGATGGGATCTTATCGGGATTAAGCAAAGGGAAAATTTGGCTTGAGATGAGCACTACAGATGAGGCTGAGATTCGAAGAATTGGTGCTTTAGTTGAAGCAATTGGTGCATTACCAATTGATTGCCCTGTTTCAGGTGGCTGCCATAGGGCTGATACAGGTAATATTTCAATCTTTGCTGGATGCTCAAGAGAGGCTTTTGAAAGAGCTTTGCCAATACTAACCACCATGGGAAGACGAGTGCTTCATACTGGTGACTTAGGAACTGCCTCAACTCTAAAAGTTATGACCAATTACTTAGCTACGGTTAACCTTGCTTCGATAGCAGAAGCGCTAACAACAATGAAGATGCTTGGAATGGATATGAACGTAACTTATGAGGCGATCAAAGCATCTTCTGGAACTTCATTTGTCCATGAAACTGAATCTCAGGTTATTCTTAATGGTAGCAGAGATATAAGCTTTACAATGGATTTGGTTTCTAAGGATATTGGAATTTTTAATGAGCTTGCTCAGAGAAAAGGGCTGGATTTAGAAATTGCCCCTTTAATTGTTGAGATTTTTAAAGATGGTGAGAAGAGATACGGGCCACGTGAGCTTTCTCCAAACATCATTAGGAGGCTTGAAGAAAGGGCCAATGTTGAAGTGTTGGGCGATGGTTTTCCAGCTGAAATGATTGATGATGAGCCAGAAGAAAAAGGCTATGAAGTAATAATTAAAGGCCGAAAAGATATTTAGTTTTTTTAGTAATTAAAGCTTAAAAATTAATATTTTCAGCAAGCTCTATAAAGTCATCTAAATATATTAAAATTCATTAACTTTTTTTTAAATTAGCCCTATTATGAATAGCAATCAAACTCCAGACTTTAAGCCAAAAGATATCGTTCTTAATATTTCCCAGGTTGTAAAAGATGGTATTAAGCAATCGGTACTTGCAAGTAAAGGTAATGATTGGGAGAGTGTGGTGGGTGTGCTTGATAATAATGAACATCTTATTGGCAAAGAGATGAGTGTTAACTCTCATCTTAATGCAGTTATGTTTTCTGAAAAGTTTAACAAGGACTACGAAAAAACCTTACCAATAATCTCTAACTACTATAGTGATCTTGGTGCTAATGAAGACTTGTATGAAGCATTTAAAAGAGTTAAGAATACAAGCCTTAATGATCAACAAAAGCACATTGTTAAAGACTCAATTAAGGGTTTTGAGCTTTCAGGCGTTGCCCTTAAGGGGAGTGACTCTAAAAGATTTAAAGAGATTCAAGAAAGATTAAGCGTTTTAAGTAATCAGTTTTCTAAAAATGTTTTACAAGCAACCAACTCCTGGAAAAAGTCAGTCTCTATTGATGATTTGAATGGATATAGTGAGGCAGAGCTTTCCAAGGTTAGAGAAGGAGATGAGTACATCGTAAGCCTTCAAATACCAGTCTACATTGATCTTATGACTTATGCTGAGAATAGAGGCTTAAGAGAAGAGGTTTATAGAGCATATATTTCAAGAGCGTCTGATGTTGGGATTACTCCAGTTAAATTTGATAACCGCAAGGTTATGGATGAGATCTTAAAATTACGCTCAGAAATGTCTATCCTTCTGGGCTTATCAAACTATGCAGAATACTCGGTTCAATCCAAAATGGTAGACTCACCCGAATCCGTCATAGATTTTCTAGAGAAGTTAGTAAATCTATCTCATCTGCAAGCAAAGACAGAATTGAAAGATCTGGAGGCTTTTGCTGGACATGATTTAATGCCATGGGACTTAATGTTCTACTCAGAGAAATTAAAGCAAAAAGTATTTAACTTTAAGAGTGCTGATTTAAAGCCATATTTTCCAGAGAGTAGTGTTCTTAGCGGTTTATTTGAAACGATTCAAAATCTTTATAGTGTTACGCTTACTGAGGTAGAAGAGGATTGCTATCATCCTGACGTTAGAGTAATAATGTTAGAGGATGAAGATGGGCCAATTGGAAAAATATATTTTGACGTTTATGCAAGAGAAAATAAACGAGGTGGGGCTTGGATGTCAGATTTCCAAGGATTATATAAAGACTCCTTGCCAGTTGCGTTTGTTGTTTGTAATTTAAACTCACCTAAAGATGGCAAGCCAGCGTTATTTGATTTTGATGAGATTGTGACTATTTTTCATGAGTTTGGTCACGCGCTTCATCATTTATTAACTAAAGTTACTTTTCCATGTGCAGCTGGAATTAGCGGCGTTCCATGGGATGGCGTTGAGCTCCCTAGTCAATATATGGAAAATTTTTGTTATGAAAGAGGCGTAATTGATTTAATTTCGGGTCACTGGGAAACGGGTGAAAAATTACCTGAAGAATTATTTAATAAAGTGATTGACTCTAAAAACTTTCAATCAGGACTGCAGATGCTTAGGCAGTGTGAATTTTCGCTATGGGATATAAATACTCATATTTCAAATCTAGATACATATAAAGTTCTAGATAGCGTGAGAGAGAAAACCGCTTTAGTGCCAGTTATTGATGAGAATAGATTCCTTAATTCTTTTTCCCATATTTTTAGTGGTGGCTATGCAGCTGGGTATTTCAGCTATAAATGGGCTGAGGTGTTGGCTGCAGATGCTTATGAATTTGTTAAAGATAATGGCGGAATTGAGTCTAAATCTGCTGATGATTTCCGAAGATTTATTCTTGAAGTTGGTGGTAGTCTTGACTTTATGGGGCAATACATCAAATTTCGTGGCGGCAAGCCTAAAATGGAAGGCCTCTTAAAGTCTTCTGGAATCTCAATTTAAGATATATAAACTTGGTAAAATATGATTTATTTGTTTTCGCTAGTGGAAAAAACTGATGATTAAGTATTTGTTAGGTGCAATTCTTGCTTTGGCTGTTATTGGCGGCGCCTTCAAATATGAATCTAATGACACTAGTTGGCAATTAATTATTCTTAAGAAAGAGGCTTTAAATAGTGTAACTAACGGGGCGATAAGAATTTACAAGCTATTTCCAGACATTAAATCACTATTTTCAGATTCAGATTTAGCTGGTACTGAGGAAATAATACTAGAGGACTAGAGTTCTTTTAAGGTGCCTTAGATATAACAAGTGAGCCATTGGTTCCGCCAAACCCAAAAGAGTTTGAAATTGCATGATTAATCTTCATTTCTCTTGCTTCATTCGCAGCATAGTCTAAGTCACATTGTGGGTCCTGATTAAATATATTTATTGTGGGAGGCGCTACTTGATCTCTAATTGCAAGAGTTGTAAATACTGCCTCAATTCCTCCTGCAGCGCCCAAAAGATGGCCAGTCATTGATTTAGTTGAGCTCATAACAATATTTTTTGAGTGTGCACCTAAAGCTAGTTTAGCGGCCTCTGTTTCAGCGGCGTCACCAGCTGGAGTCGAGGTTCCATGAGCATTAATATAATCTAGCTGATTCGGATTGATACCGGCATTATTCATAGCATTTTTCATGCATCTTGCAGCACCTTCGCCGCCTTCTGATGGAAGCGTCATATGATATGCATCACTACTCATGCCGTACCCTGTAAGTTCTCCATAAATGTGTGCCCCACGTTTTTTAGCGTGCTCATACTCCTCAAGAACGACAACGCCTGCACCGTCACCAAGAACAAAGCCATCTCTATCAACGTCCCAAGGTCTTGAAGCAGTTTCTGGGTCATCGTTTCTAGTGGAGAGTGCTCGAGCTGCAGCAAAGCCCCCAAGGCCACAGTTAGTTGTTGACATTTCAGTTCCTCCAGCAATCATAACGTCAGCATCACCATATTCAATTATTCTTGAGGCGTCACCAATATTATGAGTTCCCGTTGTACACGCAGTTACAATTGCAAAATTTGGACCCTTAAGACCAAATTTGATAGACATGTTCCCAGAGACCATGTTGATAATGGAAGAGGGTACAAAGAATGGGGAAATTCTCTTGGGCCCTTTCTCTCTAAAAAGATCTGCTGTTTTTTCAATTGTAGTTAGTCCGCCAATGCCAGCACCAATTGCAACTCCAATTCTCTCAGCATTTTCATCTGTTACTTCAATGCCACTATCTTCAAAAGCTTGTATTCCAGCAGCCATACCGTAATGAATAAATATATCCATTTTTTTAGCCTCTTTAGGGCTTAAGTATTGAGACACATCAAACTCTTTAACAGCGCCTCCAAATTTAACAGCTTGAATTTCAGTATCTATATTTGTTATTGGCGCTATACCAGAAACGCCATTAATAATATTAGCCCAAGCATCATTAACATTGTTACCTACTGGGCTTACAATACCTAATCCAGTAATTACAACTCTTCTTTTATTCATAGTAGATTTTCTTTTAAAGTTAACAAAGTAAATTTATATAAGTTATTTAATTTGAGAGATAAATGTTGCGTAAAAAAAGGCGTATTACTTTTTAAAGTAAACGCCTTATAAGATTTATTGAAGTTTATTAAGTGTTTGCGTTGATATAATCTATTGCTTGTTGAATAGTAGTAATATTTTCTGCTTCTTCGTCTGCAATTTCACAATCAAACTCTTCTTCAAGAGACATTACAAGTTCTACAGTATCTAATGAATCAGCCCCTAAATCATCGATAAATGAAGCATTATTGTCAATTTCACCACTAACATCTAACTGCTCACTTACAACTTTACGTACTCTATCTTCAATACTCATTTTGAGTTAAATCCTTAAATTGTTTAAAAGTTTATATTTTATCTTCAAAAAACATTTAAATAGCGCTAAATTTTAAATATTTATTGATAAAAAGTTGGATCCTTAATGTTTGCATTGTTAAAGCCATTTATCCTAAGTACGCATGCATCACACTCGCCACAAGCCTCTCCATTTGAGTTAGCTAGGTAACAGCTAATAGTTTGTGAGTAGTCAACACCAAGACTTAATCCTTTTTGGATGATCTCTGCTTTGGTCATACTAATTAAAGGCGTTTTAATTTCAATTTTTTCACCTTCAACAGATTGCTTTGTTGCCAGATTTGCCATATCTTCAAATGCTTTAATAAATTCAGGCCTGCAATCAGGATAGCCAGAGTAATCAAGAGCATTAACACCAATATAAATTTTTTGACAGTCAATTACTTCAGCCCATGCTAGTGCAAAAGATAAGAAAATAGTATTTCGGGCTGGAACATAAGTGACAGGAATTTCATCACTTTCAGAGTACTTTGGAACATCTATTTTATCATCTGTTAAAGCAGAGCCTCCAATATCAGCAAGGGAGATTTTCATAATGCGATGCTCTACCACTTTAGATTGCTTGGCAATAGTTTTTGCAGATTCTAGCTCAGAGCGTTGCTTTTGACCATAATCAAAACTTAGCGCATAACACTCAAAATCATGAGCTTTTGCAATTGCAAGTACGGTTGTTGAGTCTAAGCCGCCAGATAACAAAACAATCGCTTTAGACATTTGCCAGATTACCTTTGGTCTCTAACCAAGATTTACGGTCTGAAGCTCTTTTTTTAGAAAGCAGCATGTCCATAGTTTCTGCAACCTGAAGTGGGTGATTAAGAGTCAACTGAATTAATCTTCTAGTATCTGGCTGCATGGTTGTTTCTCTAAGCTGCTTTGGATTCATCTCACCTAATCCTTTAAATCTTTGAACTTGAATTTTTTGACGACTATTTTCCTTTGCAAGTTTGGCTTCAAATGCATCTTTCTCTTTATCATCTAGGGCGTAGAATACCTGCTTTCCTGCATCAATCCTATATAGAGGCGGCATTGCCACATAGACATGACCTTCTTTAACTAGCTTAGGGAAGTGCTTAACAAATAAAGCGCAAATAAGGGTAGCAATATGAAGTCCATCTGAGTCAGCATCAGCTAAGATACAAACCTTTCCATATCGAAGTCCAGAAAGATCACTATTATCGGGTTCTAAACCAATTGCAACACTTATATCATGAATTTCATTTGAGGCAAGAACTTGAGAAGAGTCAACTTCCCATGTATTAAGAATTTTACCTCTAAGTGGTAATATGGCTTGATACTCTTTGTCTCTAGCCTGTTTTGCTGAGCCTCCAGCAGAGTCTCCTTCAACTAAAAAAACTTCAGTTTGATCAAGATCTACACTGGTGCAATCTGATAGCTTTCCAGGAAGCGCCGGCCCACTTACTATTTTTTTTCGTATAACTTTCTTGGCAGTTTTTAATCTTACTTGAGCATTAAGGATTGCTAGTTCAGCAATTTTTTCAGCTATATCAGTATGCTGATTTAGCCATAAACTAAATGAGTCTTTAACTACTCCTGAAACAAAAGAGGCGCACTCACGTGAAGATAGTCTTTCCTTTGTCTGGCCTGAAAACTGCGGATCAAGAATTTTAATTGACAATACAAAGGCAATATTTTGCCAAACATCATCAGGCGTTAATTTAATATTTTTTGGTATAAGGCTTCTGAACTCACAAAACTCTTTTAACGCATCTGTTAATCCAGATCGGAGTCCATTAACGTGAGTTCCTCCACCAATTGTAGGAATCAAGTTTACAAAGCTTTCAGCCGTAGTATTTGTAGTATTTTCAGTCCAAGTTAGTGCACAATTAAGCTGCTCCTCTTTCGTTTTACTAGAGATTACAAAAGGTATTGCGGGAATGCAATCTAACCCATCTAGAGAAGCTTGAAGGTAGTCTTTAATACCATCTTCAAAGAGCCATTTATCTGTTGTTTCATCAATTTCGTTTACAAAGTTAACTTCAAGCCCAGGGCAAAGTACTGCTTTAGAGCGAAGATTATGCCTTAAGTTTTTGATTGAAAACTTTACAGTATCAAAATATTGAGGATCTGGCGAGAACTTTATTAAAGTTCCAGTATTTCGCTTACCAACTTCTCCTATTTCCTCTAAATCTTTTGATTTAGCGCCTGATTCAAATTGCATATAGTATTGCTTTGAATCTCTTTTTATCCAGATTTCAATTGAACTCGATAGGGCGTTCACTACAGAAATTCCAACTCCATGAAGTCCACCAGAGAATTGATAAGAATCATTTGAGAACTTGCCGCCAGCATGAAGTTTTGTAAGGATAACCTCAACAGCAGGTGTTCCTTCTTTTGGATGAATATCTACAGGTATTCCTCTGCCATTATCTTCAACAGACATAGAATTATCTTTATGAAGAGTTACGTTGATTTGAGTTGCATAGCCAGAGACAGCTTCATCAACACTGTTATCAACTACTTCTTGAGCGAGATGATTTGGACTTTCAGTATCGGTATACATTCCTGGGCGTTTTTTGACTGGCTCCAGGCCAGTTAGTACTTCTATTGATGACGCGTCGTAATTAGACATATGATGTATTGGTTGTAATTGGCTGACATAATACCAAAAAAAAGCCCCAAAAAATGGGGCTTTTTTTATAAAGACAAATAGTTTTACATCATGCCTGGCATTCCACCACCCATGCCGCCCATATCAGGCATTGCAGGTCCAGAATCTTGAGGCTTATCAGTAATCATTGCTTCAGTAGTTATCATTAAACCAGAGATGCTTGCTGCATGCTGAAGCGCTGCGCGAGAAACCTTAGTTGGGTCTAAGATACCCATCTTAAGCATGTCACCATATTCTTCAGATGCCGCGTTATAGCCAAAGTTTCCTTTACCTTTTAAGACTTCATTTAAAACGACAGAAGCTTCGCCTCCACCATTAGAAACGATTTGTCTAAGAGGCTCTTCTAAAGCGCGTCTACAAATACTGATTCCAACGTCCTGGTCACTGTTATCACCCTTAAGTGAGCTCAGTGATGAGATAGCGCGAACAAAAGCAACGCCACCGCCTGGAACAACACCTTCTTCCACTGCAGCGCGTGTAGCATGAAGCGCATCATCAACACGGTCTTTTTTCTCTTTCATTTCAACTTCTGTCGCTGCACCAACTTTAATTACTGCAACACCACCAGAAAGTTTAGCTAAGCGCTCTTGAAGCTTTTCTTTATCATAATCAGAGCTAGTAGCTTCTATTTGAGTTTTAATTTGGCCAACACGGCTTACAATAGCTTTTTTAGCTCCTGATCCATCAATCAAAGTTGTATTATCCTTACCAATTTCAATACGTTTTGCAGTACCAAGATGCTCTTCAGTAACACCTTCAAGTGATAAGCCAACTTCTTCAGAAATAACTGTAGCTCCAGTAAGAACCGCTATATCTTCTAATATAGCTTTACGGCGATCACCAAATCCAGGTGCTTTAACAGCAGCTACTTTGACAATACCACGCATGTTATTAACAACAAGAGTTGCAAGCGCTTCACCTTCAATATCTTCGGCAATTATTAGAAGTGGTTTTCCAGCTTTTTGAACTGCTTCTAGTGCTGGCAGTAAGTCACGAATGTTTGCAATTTTAGAATCATGAAGCAAAATATATGGATGCTCTAAATCAGAAGTCATAGATTCTTGATTGTTTATGAAGTATGGAGAAAGATATCCACGATCAAACTGCATTCCTTCAACAACATCAAGTTCGTTTTCAAGTGTTGAGCCTTCTTCAACAGTAATTACACCTTCTTTTCCAACCTTTTCCATTGCCTTAGCAATAATTTCACCAACAGATGTGTCTGAATTTGCTGAAATAGTTGCAACCTGAGCAATTGCTTCGCTATCTTTACATGGTTGAGATGCCTTTTGTAACGCTGCAACAACAACTTCAGTGGCCTTGTCAATACCTCTTTTAAGGTCCATAGGATTCATTCCTGCTGCGACTGACTTAACTCCTTCTGAAATTAAAGACTGAGCTAATACAGTTGCTGTAGTAGTTCCATCACCAGCAATATCATTTGTTTTAGATGCTACTTCTTTAACCATTTGAGCGCCCATATTTTCAAACTTACCTTCAAGTTCGATTTCTTGAGCAACTGAGACACCATCTTTAGTAATTGATGGAGCACCAAATGATTTATCAATAACTACATTTCTTCCTTTTGGTCCAAGCGTTACTTTAACTGCATTTGCAAGCGTGTTAACACCTGACATCATTAAATCTCTAGCTTCTGAGCCGAATTTTACGTCTTTTGCTGACATTATATTTCTCCTTTATTCTTCAATTACTGCAACAATTTCATCTTCGCTCATCACTAGAAGCTTTTCTTCTGCTACAGTGATTTCCGCACCTGAGTATTGACCAAACATTACTATATCGCCAACCTTCACATCCAAAGGAATTAAATCTCCTTGGGTACTAATTCTGCCATTTCCAGCTGCAACAACTTCACCTCTAGAAGGCTTTTCAGTTGATGAATCAGGGATAATTAAACCACTTGCTGTTGTTTTCTTTTCTTCTACTCTTCGCACAATGACACGGTCATGTAAGGGACGGATTTCCATATTCTCTCCTGGTGTTGAACTACAAAATTTGTCGTTAAAGGTTTACTTGGCCTTCTAGACGTTCTTTAAGCTTTTTAATAGCTTTGTTTTCAAGTTGACGAACCCTTTCAGCGGAAACACCATACTTGTCTGCTAAAGTATGTAGGGTCGATTTTTCTTCTTTCAAGTACCTTGCTTGCAAAATATCGATACTTCTTTCATCTAAAGAAGAAAGTGCTTGATAAAGCTTATTATGCTGGTCTTCTTGGTTTTTATCATTTAATACTAATTGCTCAGGGTTTTTACCAGGATCTGAGATGTAGTGCTCTGGAGTATAAGTATCATCGTCATCATTAACCTCAAAAGCAACATCGTTGAGCTGAAGTCTAGATTCCATTTCAATAACATCTTTTTCTTTAACACCAAGATCTTCTGCAATTATTTTGGCTTGCTCACTTGTTAGAGACTGAAAAATATTTGCCTTTGCTTTTCTGAGTTTAAAGAAAAGCTTTCTTTGTGCTTTAGTTGTTGCTACTTTAACAATTTTCCAGTTTTTAAAGATGTATTCATGAATCTCTGCACGAATCCAATAAACAGCAAAAGAAGATAGCCTAACTTTTTTATGAGGGTTAAAGCGTTTAACCGCTTTCATTAAACCAATCGTGCCTTCTTGAATTAGATCAGCATTTTCAAGACCATACCCTTTATAGCTGTGCGCAATAAAGGCAACGAATCTCATATGAGCAAGAACAAGTCTTTGTGCAGCCGATAAACTGCCATTCTCATAGAGTTCAATAGCCAACTCATATTCTTGCTCTGGAGTTAGAATTGGAGGGTACTTTTGTACCTCTAGATCTCTAGATGTATTTTTTATCGATAATGCAAAATCACTCATAAATCTTCTTAAAACCATAAATTAGGGCTAAATTATACCAAATTTTTCAGTTATATCAATTTTTTAAGTAGTTTTTTGTGTTTGATTGACTGCTCTTCTAAAGACAGGTGAGCGCGCTTAGATAGATTATTTGAAGAGGATATTATTGACTCTAGATCAGCTAAAGCAGCATTAAAATTGTCATTAATGACTAGATAATCAAACTCACTATAATGACTCATTTGATTTTCTGCATCCAGCATTCTTTTTTTGATGATTAGCTCATCATCTTGAGCCCTATTCTTAAGCCTTAGTTCTAGTGCTTCTTTTGAAGGTGGTAAAATAAATATGCTAATTGCACTAGGTAAGTTCTGCTTAACTTGATGAGCACCTTGCCAGTCAATTTCCAGGATGACATCTATGTTTTTGTTCAAATTGTCATTAATTAGTTTTTTAGAAGTCCCATAGAAGTTTTCAAAGACTTCAGCATGCTCAATAAATGCATCATCACTCACCATTTTTTGAAATTCAGCAACTGAAACAAAATGATAATTAGTTCCATTAACCTCACCGGCTCTAGGCTTTCGTGTCGTATGAGATATAGAGACGCGCAAGTTTTTAGTATTATTAATTAATGACTCAACAAGAGATGTTTTTCCGCATCCTGAGGGAGCTGCTACTATAAATAGATTAGACATTTTTTAATCAAATTTCCATATAATTATTTTGGTACATAACCCTCAATTTGATCAATGTCTTGCTCTGAAAAAAAGTAATTTTCCATTTGTTCTTTTAGGTAGCTCTGTGATGACTCATCAAATAAGTTTAAATTATTTTCATTAATTAACATAGTTTGGTGGTCAAGCCACATTTGCCAAGCCTCTTTAGAGACTGAATCCAGTATCCTTTTACCAAGATCGCCAGGGTAGGGAGCTCTTTCTAGTCCTTCTAGCTTTGTATCTAATTTAATGCAGTGAACTTCTTTCATAATTGTTTTAATCTAACTCCAAGTGTATAAAGCGTTAAAAAATATATAGCTATTGAAATGGTAATAGTTTTTGAAATAAGTATAGTCCTCTCTATTAGAGAGGATTCAAGATAAAGACTTATACTTGAATCAAAGTAATAAATATACAGCGACATTATAGTGACTGCAAATATTACTTTAACTAGCATTTTATAAAAAGTAATATGAAACCTAAATATTGACTGCTTTATTAAGAAAAAATATAGAATTGCAGCATTAATTAGCGCTGAGATTGATGTTGCGGCTGCTAAGCCAACATGATCAAAGTACTGAACTAATATTAAATTTAGAACTATATTTGAAACCATTGCAACTACGCCAGCTTTAACAGGAGTTTTAGTGTCTCCTCTTGATAGAAAAATTGGCGCAAAGATTTTTATTGCAATGAACGCCATTAAGCCAGAGCCATATGCCTGAAGACTTAAAGATGTTTTTTTAGCAGATAAGGCATCAAATGCATCATATTGAAAAAGCGTAATTATTAGTTCTTCTGCAAGCAGAACTAAACCAGCACAAGCAGGAAGTCCTAATAAAATTGCATATAAAAGAGCTTTATCAATTGTATTTATAAAGTTTTTAGTGTCATTTTTTGCATGATAGTTACTCAGTTTTGCCAGTGCAACAGTAGCTAAAGCAATGCCAATTAAAGCTAGAGGAAGCTCTAATAACCTATCTGAATAATACAGCCATGAGACACTTCCAGCTATAAGGGTTGATGCAATCATTGTGTCAACTAATAAATTAATTTGAGATACTGATACTCCAAATAAGGCTGGAAGCATTCTCTTTCTAAGTATTGAAAGTGCCTTATGATGACCAAACTGTAATTTAGGCAGTCGTTTTATTTTTCTTAAAAATGGAATTTGAAAGCCAAGCTGTATAATTCCTCCAATGAGGACGCCCCAGGCTAGCGCCATAATTGGCGTGGACAAGTATTTAGATAAAAATACAGCGCTAAGGATTAATGAAACATTTAGTAATACTGGAGTAAATGCTGGAATTATAAAATTATCATAAGTATTAAGGATAGATCCAGATAAGGCAGTAAGAGATATTAAAAGCAAATAAGGAAAAGTAATTCGAAGCATATCAGAGGCTAAATTAAACTGAGTTGCATCAGCTTTAAAGTAGAACCCCCATGCAAATAAAAGTATTATTAATGGCGCTATTACTATTGCAATAAGGGTAATAATCATAAGTATGCTGAGTAATTTAGTAGCAATATGATTAATTACTAATTGAACCTCTTCATCAGATTGATTAGCTTTTGACTCTGCCAAAATTGGCAAAAAGGCTTGTGAAAAAGCGCCTTCGGCAAATAGACGCCTAAAAAAGTTAGGTATTCTAAAGGCTACTAAGAATGCATCAGTTAGTTCATTAGCTCCAAAGAGCCTTGCAATAATAAAATCTCGAACTAGCCCTAAGATTCTTGAAATAAAGGTCATTGCAGCGACAATGCTGCTGGACTTTATGAAAGACTTAGACATAACAGAAAATGCTATCTATTCATCAACTGGGCCGCGCATGATGCCCACTCTTGAGTTTCGTATACATTCTACAAATTGCATAACTTCGTGACTATCAGACTCTGATGCTTCAAGCTCACTTAGTGCATGGTCAAGAAGTCTGCCTTGAGAATCACGATAAACGACCTTAAAGGCACGTTTTATAGATGAAATTGAGCTTGCACTAAAACCTCTTCCTGTCTCTTATACACATCTCCGAGCCCACGAGACCAGAGAGGATCTCG
>OJIH01000011.1_pt1 | contig 31277 bp, 25 predicted proteins | sample 1595351 | NCBI WGS metagenome assembly OJIH01 (sample SAMN05416697, study PRJEB24817) | seawater metagenome | isolation source: Sea water | place: Canada:Atlantic | collected 2013-07
TGCCGGTGACAAACCGGAGGAAGGTGGGGACGACGTCAAGTCATCATGGCCCTTACGACCAGGGCTACACACGTGCTACAATGGGAAGGACAAAGAGCCGCGAAGCCGCGAGGTGTAGCTAATCTCAGAAACCTTTTCGTAGTCCGGATTGGAGTCTGCAACTCGACTCCATGAAGTCGGAATCGCTAGTAATCGTAGATCAGAATGCTACGGTGAATACGTTCCCGGGTCTTGTACACACCGCCCGTCATACCATGGGAGTGGGTTGCACCAGAAGTGGCTAGTCTAACTTTATTGAGGACGGTCACCACGGTGTGATTCATGACTGGGGTAAAGTCGTAACAAGGTAGCCCTACCGGAAGGTGGGGCTGGATCACCTCCTTAAGAAATGTACGAGTGTTCACACAAGTTGTTTGATAATATTAAAGAAAGAGAAAAAGACCAATAACCCAAATTCAATTTAATTGATATTAAGGGTCTGTAGCTCAGTTGGTTAGAGCGCACCCCTGATAAGGGTGAGGTCGGTGGTTCAAATCCACCCAGACCCACCATATTTTTTCTGGGTTATTAGTTTTCTATTGGGGCTATAGCTCAGCTGGGAGAGCGCCTGGTTTGCATCCAGGAGGTCAGCAGTTCGATCCTGCTTAGCTCCACCATTTTTCTCAAATGAAAACTTAAATAAGATTTATTTATATGTCTTATTTAAGTTTTTATACCAAGCCTTGGTTTATTCCTTGGTTCGGAGCTCTTTAACAATTTGGATATGAAGTAAAGTTTGTTAAATACAATACAACGTAAAAGGTGTATTGCATTGACACAACAATTTCAAAAAATATGGATTCTCATTGATAGATTTATCTATCATTGAAAAAATAGAATTCACCGATTGTATCGTAAGATGCAGTTAGTGACTTCTCGGTGTAAAAAGAACCATTAACCCAGATACTTTGGGGTTATATGGTCAAGTGAATAAGTGCATACGACGGATGCCTTGGCAGTAGAAGGCGATGAAGGACGTGATAATCTGCGATAAGCTTCGGTTAGCTGATAATAAGCTTTAACCCGGAGATCTCCGAATGGGAAAACCCAGTGATCATAAGATCATTATCCTTAACTGAATACATAGGTTAAGGAGGCAAACCTAGGGAACTGAAACATCTAAGTACCTAGAGGAAAAGAAATCAACCGAGATTCCCTTAGTAGCGGCGAGCGAACGGGGACCAGCCCTTAAGCAATTTTGAGATTAGTAGAATGTTCTGGAAAGTTCAACGACACAGGGTGATAGTCCCGTATACGAAAATCTTTTAATTGTGAAATCGAGTAAGGCGGCGCACGTGAAACGCTGTTTGAATATGGGGGGACCACCCTCCAAGGCTAAATACTCTCTACTGACCGATAGTGAACAAGTACCGTGAGGGAAAGGCGAAAAGAACCCCGGGAGGGGAGTGAAATAGAACCTGAAATCGTATGCATACAAGCAGTGGGAGCAGACTTGTTCTGTGACTGCGTACCTTTTGTATAATGGGTCAGCGACTTACTTCTCAGTAGCAAGGTTAACCATTAGGGGAGCCGTAGGGAAACCGAGTCTTAAATGGGCGTTTAGTTGCTGGGAGTAGACCCGAAACCGGGTGATCTATCCATGGTCAGTGTGAAGGTCAGGTAAAACTGACTGGAGGCGCGAACCCACTTATGTTGAAAAATGAGGGGATGAACTGTGGATAGGGGTGAAAGGCCAAACAAACCCGGAGATAGCTGGTTCTCTCCGAAATCTATTTAGGTAGAGCGTCGCGTATTACTTCTGGGGGTAGAGCACTGTTATGGCTAGCGGGTCGTCAAGGCTTAGTAAACCATTGCAAACTCCGAATACCAGAAAGTATGAGCGCGGCAGACACACTGCGGGTGCTAACGTCCGTAGTGGAAAGGGAAACAACCCAGACCGTCAGCTAAGGTCCCAAAATTATAGTTAAGTGGGAAACGATGTGAAAAGGCCCAGACAGCCAGGAGGTTGGCTTAGAAGCAGCCATTCCTTTAAAGAGTGCGTAATAGCTCACTGGTCGAGTCGGTTTGCGCGGAAGATTTAACGGGGCTAAACTATATACCGAAGCTGCGGATCGCAATTTATTGCGATGGTAGGAGAGCGTTCTGTAAGCCGTTGAAGGTGAACTGTGAGGTTTGCTGGAGGTATCAGAAGTGCGAATGCTGACATGAGTAACGATAAAGGGGGTGAAAAACCCCCTCGCCAGAAGTCCAAGGTTTCCTACGCAACGTTAATCGGCGTAGGGTTAGTCGGCCCCTAAGGCGAGGCAGAAATGCGTAGTCGATGGGAAACGGGTTAATATTCCCGTACTTCATATAACTGCGATGGGAAGACGGAGTAGGTTAGCTCAGCAAGGCGATGGTTGTCCTTGTTCAAGCGTGTAGAAATGGTTCTTAGGAAAATCCGGGAACCTCTATTTCAAGGCGTGATAACGAGCCCTCTTTTGGGCGAAGTGAGTGAGACCATGCTTCCAGGAAAATCCTCTAAGCTTCAGGTTATATGAAACCGTACCCCAAACCGACACAGGTGGACGAGATGAGAATTCTAAGGCGCTTGAGAGAACTCGGGTGAAGGAACTAGGCAAAATGACACCGTAACTTCGGGAGAAGGTGTGCTCTTGTTATGTGATATCACTTGCTGATTGAGCAAAGAAGAGCTGAAAAAACTAGGTGGCTGCGACTGTTTATTAAAAACACAGCACTCTGCAAACACGTAAGTGGACGTATAGGGTGTGACTCCTGCCCGGTGCTTGAAGGTTAATTGATGAGGTTAGCGCTTGCGCGAAGCTTTTGATCGAAGCCCAAGTAAACGGCGGCCGTAACTATAACGGTCCTAAGGTAGCGAAATTCCTTGTCGGGTAAGTTCCGACCTGCACGAATGGAGTAACGACGGCCACACTGTCTCCACCCGAGACTCAGTGAAATTGAAATTGCTGTTAAGATGCAGTATACCCGCGGCCAGACGGAAAGACCCCGTGCACCTTTACTACAGCTTTGCATTGAACTCTGATCCTACTTGTGTAGGATAGGTGGGAGGCTTTGAAGCTTTAACGCTAGTTAGAGTGGAGCCACCCTTGAAATACCACCCTGGTATGGTTGGGGTTCTAACCTTGGTCCGTAATCCGGATCGGGGACAATGCATGGTGGGTAGTTTGACTGGGGCGGTCTCCTCCTAAAGAGTAACGGAGGAGCGCAAAGGTATCCTCAGCACGGTCGGACATCGTGCAATGAGCGCAAAGGTAAAAGGATGCTTGACTGCGAGACTGACACGTCGAGCAGGTAGGAAACTAGGTCTTAGTGATCCGGTGGTTCTGAGTGGAAGGACCATCGCTCAACGGATAAAAGGTACGCCGGGGATAACAGGCTGATACCCCCCAAGAGTTCACATCGACGGGGGTGTTTGGCACCTCGATGTCGGCTCATCACATCCTGGGGCTGAAGCAGGTCCCAAGGGTATGGCTGTTCGCCATTTAAAGTGGTACGCGAGCTGGGTTTAGAACGTCGTGAGACAGTTCGGTCCCTATCTACCGTGGGCGTTGGAGACTTGAGGGAAGCTGTTCTTAGTACGAGAGGACCGGAATGGACACACCTCTGGTGTTTCGGTTGTCACGCCAGTGGCATTGCCGAGTAGCTATGTGTGGAAAGGATAACCGCTGAAAGCATCTAAGCGGGAAGCCCCTCCCAAGATTAGGTCTCCCTGATTATTTAATAATCCTAAAGATCCCTCGAAGACTACGAGGTTGATAGGCTAGGTGTGAAAGTGCAGCAATGTATTGAGCTAACTAGTACTAATTGATCGTGAGGCTTGACCATATAACACCCAAGATATTTGGAGATGTTGTTGTGTCAACAGGCAATATGCCTTATAAACTTTACTTAATCCATTTTGTTATACCTTTTTGGTATAAAAACTTTTTAATTCACTTGAAATAAGTTCAGACTTAATTCAAGTAAGCAGTTTGCTTAGTGACAATAGCAAGTGTGACCCACCTGATCCCATCCCGAACTCAGCAGTGAAACCACTTAGCGCCGATGGTAGTGTGGGGTCTCCCCATGTGAGAGTAGGACATTGCTAGGCTTTTATTCTAAATACCCCGACCTTTTTTAAGGCGGGGTATTTTTTTTTCTGAATCTTAATCACGTAAAATATAACCAGCATTATCCCAAGCATCATGCAGATAGTTTATGACTGATAAATTTAAAGTAAGGAGCATTGCTAGCGGAGTCAGCGTAATTGATTCTGGCTATTTCAGTAATGACTTTGCAGCTATATATATTATTAAGCAGAATAATAAGGTTGCGATTATAGAAACTGGAACCACCTTTAGTGTTTCTAATGTTAAAAAAGCACTTGAGAATGATAGCCTAAGCTTTTTGGATGTTGCTTATATAATTCCTACTCATGTCCATCTTGATCATGCAGGTGGGGCAGGTGGACTTATGAAGCAATGCCCAAATGCCAAGCTAATAGTTCATCCTCGCGGGGCGAGACACTTGATTGATCCTACCAAGCTAATAGCTGGAGCTATGGCTGTGTATGGCGAGCAAAAATTTAAGAAGTTGTACGGTGAAATTATTCCAATTGAGGCAAGCAGAGTTATTGAGGCTGATGACAATTTTATTTTAGATTTTGATGGAAGAGAGTTAAAGTTTATTGATACACCAGGACATGCAAGGCATCATTTTTGCATTTGGGATAAACAAACAGAATCGATGTTTACTGGTGATACGTTTGGCATCTCTTATCGTGATCTTGATCACAATGACCAGGTATATATATTCCCAAGCACAAGCCCAGTTCAGTTTGATCCAGAGGAATTAATTAAAAGCATACATAAAATAATGAAGTACAAGCCTAAGCGAGTCTGCTTAACACATTTTGCTGCAATTAGACCAACTCAAAAAGTAGTTGAACAGTTGATAGCTGGTATCCATTTTGTTAGCAATTTGGCAAAAAAATATGCAACTGAGGGTGATGCTGAAAAAGTGATTCAAGAAAAGATGATGAATTATTTTTTAGAAGGAATTGAAAAGATTGGCTTCAAAGACTTTGATTTTTGCAGAGAAAGGTTAGAGCTTGATATCAAAATAAATACTCAAGGTTTAATTTATTGGCAAAAAATAGTATAAATTGAGACTTGAATTTCATTAATTAAATATTAAATAAGTATCATATAGCTCTGCTTTCTAAACTTAACTATGAAAAATCTTTTACTATATCTAAACCATTATTTTGCGAAGGTTCCAGGGCAGCTTATACCTTACCGTAAAACAGTTCTTGCATTAGCATTGCTATCCACTATTTTTATGGGGTATGGTGCTTCTCGCTTTGTTTTAGATACTTCATTTGATGTTTGGTTTAGTGAGTCTGATCCTGCAATTGAAGCTTTGGATGATTTTCGTGACCAGTTTGGGAGTGACGATGGTTTATTTATTGTTTATGAGGCTAAAGATGGCGATGTATTCTCAAATAAATCTCTAACACTAATCTCTGAAATAACAGAGGTTTTAGATAACTATAGACAGATAAGTGATGATGTTTGGCTTGAAAAATATGGACTAACTCCTGAAATTGTTGAGTCATTAACTCATATTAAGCGTGTTCAGTCACTATCTAATATTAGAATTCAAAAAAATGAAGATGATGTTTTAAGTTCACCTCGTTTAGTTCCTAAAAAAATTCCAAGTGACGCCTTGGTTTTAAGTGAAATTAGTTCTGAGGCAGATAATCAGCCAAGTTTGCCGCTCTTTATGTTCTCAAAAGATCATCGTTTTGGGGCAATTTCCATTCAAACAGACTTTGGAGCAATCCCAGTAATTCAAGAATTAAATGACCAGTTCTCTTTGTTTGATGATGATGCGTGGAGTGATGATTTTGATGAAGGTATGGATGATAATGCTGTTATTCAAAAAATTGAATATCAGCCAGATGAGCCAGGACTTTATATTCCATTTATGAAGGCTATAACGGCGATAACTGAACAGCAAAAGATGTCAGAGCATTTTAATTTTTATCCAATTGGCAATTCTGCAATGATTTCCTTAGCTATGGACACGCTCATTCAAGCTGCGTTTCTACTAGTAGGCATGGTGGCAATCATTAACCTTTTGCTTTGGTCATTGTTTCGCTCTGCAAGTGCAGTCGTTCTTCCTCAATTAGCGATTGGCCTCAGTATTCTCTTTGTTATTGGAAGCCTGAGCTGGCTCAATTTAGCATCAACAACTCTTATTGCATTAACAGTGATGCTTATTATTGCGGTTGGCGTAGCTGACTGCGTTCATGTGATGAGTTCTTATTTGTTTTTCAGACGTGATGGCAAAGAACATGATGAGGCGTTATCAAAGGCCTATGGTAAGACAGGCGTTCCTATCTTATTAACAACAATTACCACGATGGCGGGAATGTCATCATTAGCGGTAACTGGGATGCCAATGTTTGTACAATTTGGCTTCTCTTCTGCTGCTGGTGTCTTTTTTGCTTTCTTATACACAATATATTTACTGCCAGTGTTACTCAATTATTGGCACCCAATGCAAATTAAAAAGACCCAGGCAATTAGTGCAAGTAGAAAAACGGGAGTAAGGTCGATAGTGTCTTTATTGAAATCAAAAATGTTGAGTTTTTTATGTTTCTTTGTAAATCCAATAGCAAAACTTTCAAAGAGAATGGGTTTGAATTGGCTCTTAGGCGCAGAATGGCTTCAACCTTTATTAAATAGAATTCCAGCTTTTGTGGAGCGCTTCCGATACTCTATAGCTATTATTTTTGTGAGTGTATTTGTAATTTGCATATATGGCGCAACTCAAGTCAAAATTGACTCCAATCTAGTTGAACTTTATTCTGATGATGTTCCTATTGGTCAGGCCTATGAAATTGTTGATGAACACATGATGGGCACAGGAAATATGGAAATCGTTGTAGACACAGCAATTTCAGATGGAATAATGGACCCAGACGTATTAAATGCTATGAATAGACTTCAAAATACAATTGAGGAAAATTATAGTGAATTTATTATCCGAACAAATTCTTTGGCAGATCTAGTAATAGACACTCATGCTATTATGCAAGACTCAGAAGATTATCGAAATATTCCTGATAGTCAAATTGCGGTATCCCAATTGCTTTACTTGTTTAACAGTTCAAATCCTGAAGAGAGAAGAGCCCTTGTCAGTGATGATTACAGTAAGAGTCACATAAGTGTTCAATTAAAAAATGCAGGCTCTAACGAATACAAGGAATTTTTTAAAGATATTCAGCGTGATATAAATAAAGAGTTTAATGGATTAAAAGATCGATATCCTAATATAAAAGTTCAAATTACTGGATCATTCGCTTTAATGATGAGGCTTGCTGATGACATTAGTAATAATCAGTTTAAGAGTTTGGCGATAGCAGCTGTGGTTATTAGTCTGTTATTGATGATAACGCTAGGTTCTTTTCAGGCAGGCGTTATGTCGATTATTCCTAACCTAATACCCGCATCATTAGCATTTGGATTAATGGGTCTTCTTGGAGTTCCGCTTGATACAGACACATTAATGATTGCTCCTTTAATTATTGGTATTGCAGTGGATGATACGATTCACTTTATTAGTCACTATAGAATGTCACTTGCACAAAATCACAATATGAAGCTTGCGCTCGTGGAAACTATAAAAGAGGTGGGCCAAGCTGTAACATTTACAACTCTCATCCTAGGCTGTGGGTTTTTGATGCTTACATTTAGTGACTATTTGGGATTAGCAAAGATTGGGACTTTTGGTTCTTTAGCTATATTTGTTGCACTACTATGCGACTTATTGTTTTTCCCGGCATTGATTATGATTTTCAAGCCGAAGTTTGGTCAGAAAGATGTTGAAGATAATTTAAATTTTATAGAGGCTACAAAATGAATAAATTAATACTTACTTACTCAAAATCTACTTTGCTTACTGTTGTACTTGGTGCATTTTTAACTCTACAAGCGCCAAATGTATATGCTGAAACTAATTTAAGTGCACGAGAGATTATGGAGAGAGTTGATGTTGAGAGCAGGAAGTCTACTGACTCAGCATTCACCCGTATGAAGCTGACTACTTGCAAGTATGGTCTTAGCGGCGGTAAGGTAAAGTGCGCTGAAAAAGCCCGAGTTAAGTTAATAGAAAATGCACAAATTAATACTGGAGAGGGTAGCCAAGATACTAAGAGTATTGCCATAATCCTTGAGCCAGCAAGTGAAAAAGGAATTGGAATGCTCTCATATAGTTATGATGACAGTGACCGAGATAATGAGACCTGGTTATATCTTTCTGCTCTTGGAAAAGTAAAGAGAATTAGTGTTAGGAACAGTGATGATGAGGAAACTGAATCTGCAAGTATTTTTGGAACTGAGATGACCACTGAAGATCAAGAGACAGGAAAGCTTGATGACTATACATACGAATTACTAGAGTTCGGAACTTTTAGAGGAAGAGAGGTTGCAGTTGTTGAGGCGACACCAAAAAAACATCGAATTAGCAAAAGCAGTTATGGGAAAACGCAAAATTGGATTGATACTGAAAGGTTTATAACTCTTAAGGTACAAATGTTCGATAAATACAACAATCCTATCAAGAAGCTCGAGGTTGGCAAAGTTGAAAAAATTAATGATGTTTGGATGGGAAGAAGTCTGACATTTTTTAATACGGTAAGCAATAGGCTAACAAATATGAAACTTGAGGCGATAAACTTTGATATGGATATTAAAGAAGATTTTTTAACTCAAAGAGCATTGACTGACCAAGCATTTAGAGAGAAATTTCTGAAGGATTTACGTAAACAAGCTAAATAAATTCTGAGTATGTTAAATTTTATCTATAAAGGAATTATTGCTTTAATTATTAGCTTTGGAATTAACTCCATTTCTATTGCTGAGGACGAATTATTATTTGACGATGAATTAGTATTTGACGATTCTGATGAAGAGTTTGGTGAGTGGGATGATGACAGTGATGTCTTTGGTGATAATGACATAAATCTAGAAAAATCTTTTTCTTGGCTGGACTTAAGTGTTTCGCAGAAATATGGTGTTAATCCTGCAAATAGTTATAGCACTGCTATGGAAAGAACTGAGTTGAGGTTAGGAACAAGTGGCTCTGTTTTTGACTCAGGTTATGGCGAAGTAGAAATTAAAGCAATAAAATATTGGCCGAGTGATAGCAACAACGTAATTGAGGCCAGTGATATTGACGTAGAGAAGGCATTTTTGCAATTTAGTTTTGATGACTGGAGTGCTAAGCTAGGTCGATATACTATTGGCTGGGGTGAGCTTGAGGGCGGCGCACTTGACGTAATTAATCCTTCAGGAGGGCTTACAGACCCATCCATGATTTCCCAATGGATTTTGAGCTCTACTCGTTACTTTGAAGATAGTGATTTAAGTTTTTTTTATAATACAAATCCTAGAATTGCAAAAAGCACATTAATGACACTTAAAAATGATAGCTATGATGAATTTGGATTGCGCTATGGAATAAGTGGGGAAGGAAGTGATATGGCTTTTTATGCTGGTCAGCTAGTTCCTAATGATGCAATCATTAACCTAACAGATGGGTTGGTTTATGCAACACCATATCAATTATTAGGGCTTGGAATGAATAAAGCCTTTGATGATTATTTGCTTAAATTTGATGTTGCCTATAAACATAACTTGCAGCAAAACCGTTCAGGACAATTTGTAAAGGTAGATAGAATTGATTGGGACTTGGCTTTTGATATTCAAAAAAATGATAGAACGATCTTGATTTCAGTTAACTCTCAGTACCTATTAGATTTCTACAGTGATTATCTAACACCGACTTTAACAGGAAGTGTCAGTGCAGATAAAAATAGTACGACATATATGGCAAGAGTAAATGACAAGTTTGGTGATTCAGACTGGAGCTGGAATACCTCCCATATAATATTATCAAACAATGATCTTTCACTAACTTCAGCTGGACTTGACTGGGATATTAATGATCACTGGAAAGCTTCATTGGGCGTCACATATGCTGATGCTAAGCCAAACCGTGCGCTAAGTTTGTTTGACCAGTACCAAAGAGTTAACTTGGAAGTTAAGTACCAGTATTAATGACTCAGTTAGTTAAGGTGTTGCATTTTTAAGTCAACTTAAAGCATCAATCCCTCTTATAGCATAGGATATTGTATAATTTAGCTAAAATAATTTAGGTTTATATAATGTTAGAAAGCAAGCTTTTAAGAGGAAATATTGATTTTGTTGTTGAGCAACTTAAAAGGCGTAATTTTACGTTTGATGTTGATGAGTTTAATAAGCTTGAGGATCAAAGGAAAGTGATCCAGGTTCAAACACAAGAGCTGCAAAATTTACGTAATACTAAATCAAAAGCAATAGGTCAAGCGAAAGCTTCTGGAGAAGACATTAAGCCTTTGTTAGATGAAGTTTCTAGTCTTGGAGAGAGCCTTGATGGTGCTAAATCCGAATTAAATGCACTCCAATTTAAGATTGATGAGATTGCCATGGCAATTCCTAATTTACCTCATCCTTCAGTTCCTGAAGGTTTTAGTGAGGATGACAACCTTGAAGTTCTTAAGTGGGGGGAGCCCAAAAAATTCGACTTTGAGCCAAAGGATCATGTGGATTTAGGCGAAATGCATGGCATCGACTTTGCTGCTGCCGCGAAGATTTCAGGTGCTAGATTTGTTGTTATGACTGGTAAGATTGCAAAACTTCAAAGAGCACTCACTCAGTTCATGCTTGACCATCATACGGAGGTTAATGGTTACACCGAGACGTATGTTCCTTACCTGGTAAATGCAGACTCTCTGATGGGCACTGGTCAATTACCAAAATTTGAAGCCGACTTATTTAAAACGCATCTCCATGGAGAAGAGGGTGATGCGAAATCACTTTACTTAATTCCAACTGCTGAAGTTCCAGTAACCAACATTGTGCGCGACTCAATTATAAAAGAGTCTGATTTGCCTCTAAAGTTTGTAGCGCACACGCCATGTTTTAGATCTGAAGCAGGATCATATGGAAGAGATACTAGGGGATTAATACGTCAGCATCAGTTTGAAAAAGTTGAATTAGTTCAAATCTCTAAACCTAGTGATGCTTACGATGTTCTTGAGGAGCTTACAGCGCATGCAGAGGGCATACTAAAGCTACTAGAGTTACCCTACCGAAAAGTTTCATTGTGTACTGGTGATTTAGGTTTTTCTTCAGCCAAAACTTATGATTTAGAGGTGTGGCTTCCTGGCCAGTCTGCATATCGCGAAATTTCATCATGTTCGTGTTTTGAAGCTTTTCAAGCGAGAAGAATGCAGCTTCGTTGGAAAAACTCAGACACCAAAGAGTCAGAGTTTTTACATACTTTAAATGGCTCAGGACTTGCAGTTGGCAGAACTTTGGTTGCGGTGATAGAAAACTATCAAAATGCGGATGGCAGTATTACAATACCAAAAGTCTTACAGGGCTACATGGGCGGCTCAACTAAGATAAAATAACCCCTTTATTAATTTGGAGTGAGAAATGAATTTACCACCAGAACTATTTCTGATAGCAATGTTTGTACTGATGTATTTTTTATTAATCAGACCACAACAAAAAAGAGCTAAAGATCACAAAACCCTATTAAAAGCCTTAAAAAAAGGCGATGAAGTTGTTACTAATGGCGGTGTCATTGGGAAAATTACTGCAGTTGATGAGTCTTTTGCAGAAGTAGAGATTGCTTCAGGAGTTATAGTTAAATTACAAAAACAGGGCATTAATCAAAAGATGCCAAAGGGAAGCGCAAAATCTATGACTAAGTCAGGCTCTAAGGAAAAAGCAATCCCCAAAGCTAAAAAAACAAAAGCAATCGGCAAAAAAGAGATAGAAAAATAATATATAAAAACTCAATATGAATCATTACGCAGCTTGGAAAAATGCACTTATTGTATTTTTCTTATTCCTCTCAACTCTATATGCATTGCCAAATCTGTATGGTTCAGATTTGGCGATTCAGATTACGGGAACAGGCGACTATATTGTTGAAGATAGTGATTTAGAGTCTATAAGTAGTACACTGACAGAAAATAATGTTGACTTTAAATCTATAAAGATTGATAGCAATAATATTCTCGTTCGTTTTAACAACTCCCAATCACAGCTTTCTTCTAAGACACTTTTAAAGAACTCACTAAGCAGAAATTATGTGGTTGCTCTTAATCTTGCTCCTTCAATTCCACAATGGCTTGGGAATCTGGGTGGTAAGGCAATGTCTTTAGGGCTTGATCTCAGAGGAGGCGTTCATTTTTTACTTGAAGTAGATATGGAGGCAGTAGTTTCAACCTCTTTAGATCGTTATTACAATGAGCTAAGAACTGCTTTACGTAAGGATAAGCTGTATAAAAAAATTCGCAAAGAAGATAATAGGTTAGTTGTAAGCTTCAAGAGTGAAGATCTTAAGAACAAGGCAAAAAAGGTTTTAAAAAATGATTTGCCTGATTTGGTAATTGTTGAAGGTAGTGAGTTAGAGCTAGAGTTTGGTCTTGAAGTTTCATCAAGTGCTCAATCTACAGCAAAATCTAGTGCACTAAAACAAAATATTACTACCCTTCGTAATCGAGTAAATGAGCTAGGTGTTGCTGAGCCGATAATTCAGCAACAGGGCACAGAAAGAATTGTTGTTCAATTGCCTGGAGTTCAGGATACGGCCAGAGCCAAAGAAATATTAGGAGCTGTAGCAACCGTTGAGTTTAGGTTAGTTGACGAGCAAAATGATGTTCAAACTGCCATCCAATCAGGAAAAACACCATCGGGCTCAAAGCTTTATAAGTTTAAAGATGGAAGACCTTTACTACTCAAAACAACTGTTATAGCAACGGGTGAAAATATAGTAGATGCATCTTCTAGTGTTGATCAAGATAATCAGCCACAAGTTAGTATTGTTTTAGATAGTTCTGGCGGAAGAACCATGCTGGAAACTACTAAAGAATTTATAGGCTATAGAATGGCTGTTGTTTTTATTGAAAATCAAGTAGAAACAATTATTGAGGATGGTGTTGCGGTGAAGAAGCGCAGTAAGACGCAAGATATTATTAATGCAGCAACAATTCAAGGAACCTTCTCTAATCGTTTCCAGATAACTGGCCTAGACAGCTCTAGAGAGGCGCGAAACTTAGCGTTACTATTAAGAGCAGGTTCGCTTTCAGCGCCTGTTGAAATTATTGAAGAGCGAACAATTGGTCCAAGCTTGGGTGCTGATAATATTCAAAAAGGATTCATTTCTGTTTTAGTTGGTTTTGCCTTAGTGTTGGTATTTATGGCGTGGCGATATCGCGTATTTGGCTTGGTTGCAAATGTGGCTTTAACATTAAATTTAATCACTATAGTTTCAATACTATCTATGATTCAGGCAACTTTAACCTTACCAGGAATAGCAGGTATAGTTTTGACAGTTGGTATGGCGGTTGATGCTAATGTCTTAATTTTTGAACGCATCAAAGAAGAAATGCGCTCAGCTAAAGATATTCAAAAAGCAATTTCTGCAGGTTATGAGAAAGCACTGTTGACTATTGCTGATGCGAACATTACAACCCTTATAGCATCCTTGGTGTTATTTAGTTTTGGTACAGGAGCAATTAAAGGTTTTGCTGTTACACTTTCAATTGGAATTATTACCTCTATGTTCACAGCAATTATTGTCTCTAGGGCAATGATAAACCTTATTTATGGTGGAAAGAAAGATAAGGAGTTGGCAATATGAGTCTTAAATCATTAAATATTCCAGTTATTGACTTTGTAGGTAGACGCAAATATGCGATGATTTTTTCTGCAATTTTATTAATTGTCTCTATAGCTTCAATAGGATTTCAAGGTCTCAAATTTGGTATTGACTTCACTGGTGGTACATTAATCGAATTAGGCTATGAAAAATCAGCTGATCTTGAAGGTATTCGTTCAAAGCTTGCTTCTGCGGATTTTAAAGGTGCCAATGTTCAATATTTTGGATCAGATACTGAAGTTCTTATTCAGTTGGAGCCACAAGCTACTTCAAGTGCAAAACTCAGTTCATCAATTATTAGAATGCTTGGTGAGGGAATTGATGTTCGCAGAGTTGAATTTGTTGGGCCAAAGGTTGGTGAAGAGCTAACCAATGATGGCGGCCTTGCAATGCTTTATGCACTTATTGGAATTTTAATTTATGTTGCCTTTAGATTTGAGTATCGCTTTGCTCTAGGCTCCATTGCGGCCCTTATTCATGACGTGATTATTACGTTAGGGGTGTTTTCATTACTGCAAATTGAATTTGATTTGACAGTATTGGCTGCTATTCTTGCAGTAATTGGTTATTCTCTTAATGATACGATCGTAGTTTTTGATAGAATTCGAGAAAACTTTCTTGCAACTCGCCAAGTGGAGTCTGGATCAATTATTAATGAGGCTCTTAATCAAACTTTATCACGAACATTAATGACATCCCTCACAACTTTACTTGTTCTTTTTGCTCTATTTTATCTAGGGGGAGAGGTGATTCATAGTTTTGCTGGTGCACTTCTTATCGGTGTGGTAATTGGTACCTACTCTTCAATCTATGTTGCGAGTTCAACTATTCTTGCGATGGGAATTTCCAAAGAAGACATGCTGCCTTCAGAAAAAGAGAAAAAAGAGATTGACGCTAGACCGTAAAAATAACTTTATTTGCTAAATCTTTCGAAAACAAGACACGCATTGGTCCCACCAAAACCAAAACTATTTGAGAGAATGCGATTTAGTTTAATGCTTTTCGTTTTCCTAACAATTGGTAAGCCTATTGCTGCGTCATCAAGATTTTCTATATTCACAGATTCGGCAACAAAATCATTTTGAAGCATCAAAAGTGAATAAATAGATTCGTTAACTCCAGCTGCTCCCAGCGCATGACCCGAAAGAGATTTAGTTGAACCAATAAGAGGCGTTGAGGTAGTACCAAATACCTCCTTGATTGCACCTAACTCTTTAACATCGCCAACTGGTGTTGATGTTCCATGAGCATTAATATAATCAATTGAACCATTAAGCCCATCAGTAGCAATCTGCATGCAGCGTTTAGCACCTTCACCTGATGGTGCGACCATGTCATAACCATCAGAAGTAGCGCCATAGCCAACTAACTCTGCAATGATAGTTGCCCCTCGAGCCTCTGCATGGTCTAAAGACTCAAGCACAAGGGCTCCACCACCTCCAGATATTACAAATCCGTCTCGATCTGTATCAAAAGCACGTGATGCCTTATCAGGAGTGTCATTATATTTTGAAGAAAGGGCGCCCATAGCGTCAAATAACATAGTTAAAGACCAATCAAGCTCTTCTCCCCCTCCAGCAAACACAACATCTTGTTTGCCAAGTTGAATTTGCTCCATAGCGTTACCAATACAGTGCGCACTGGTAGAGCAAGCAGAACTGATCGAGTAATTTATTCCCTTTATTTTAAAGAGTGTGGAAAGGCAGGCAGAAGTGGTAGAACCCATAGTTCTTGGGACGCGGTATGGGCCAACTCTTTTGATGCCTTTTTCTCTTAAAATATCAGCAGCTTCAACAATATTTTGATTTGAAGCTCCACCAGAACCCATAATTAAACCAGTTCTTTCATTCGAAATCATTTCTTCACTTAATCCAGATTCTTTGATTGCCTCATCGAGTGCGATTGCATTAAATATCGCCGCATCAGCCATAAATCGTAGCATTTTTCGATCAATAACATCACTAGTATCGACCTCTGCAATTGCACCATGAACATGAGACCTAAGACCCATTTCTGAATATTTTTCACTAAATACTATTCCAGATTTAGCAGACTTTAAGGATTTAAGAACTTCGGACTTGTTGGAGCCTAAGCTGCTAACAATACCCATTCCTGTAATGACTACTCTGTTCATCAGAAGGAAGATGTATCAGTAAATAATCCTACCCTAAGGTTTGTTGCTTCGTAGATAGTTTTCCCATCTACTTCCATGGTTGCATCTGCAATACCCATATAGAGTTTTCTCGCAATAACTCGAGATAGACTTATATTGTAAGTAACCTTTTTACTTGTTGGTAAGACTTGGCCAGTAAACTTAATTTGTCCAGAACCAAGTGCTCGACCTCTTCCTGGTCCACCAAGCCAACCTAAATAAAAACCAACTAACTGCCACATTGCATCTACACCTAGACAACCAGGCATTACTGGATCTTCATTAAAGTGACAATCAAAAAACCATAAATCTGGATTAATATCAAGTTCTGCAGTCATTCCACCTTTACCATATTCTCCACCAGTTTCAGTAATATTGGTAATGCGATCAAACATCAGCATAGGTGGTTTGGGAAGCTGGGCATTGCCAGGGCCAAAAAGTTCGCCCTTACCACAGGTAATTAAATCTTCATAAGAATAGTTGTTTTGCTTCATAAAGTCCAATAAATCAAGTACTGATAGAATTTTATCATAGTTAAATTACTATTGAAATTCAACTTATGGCCTAATGTCAGCAATAATGTCACCAATATCTTCTAGCCCTACTGATATACGAATAAGGTTTTCAGTGATATCAGTTTGTCGTTTCTCTTCATCTGAGAGTCGAACATGAGTTGTAGAAGAGGGATGCGTGATGGTAGTTTTAGTGTCACCAAGATTTGCAGTAATTGAAATCATCTTAGTATTATTTATTAGACGAAAAGCTTCGGCTCTACCACCACTAACCTCAAATGAAACTATTCCACCAAAGCCTGTTTGCTGCTTTTTTGCAATTTCATGATTTGGATGGTTTTCAAGGCCAATGTAGTGAACTTTTTTAATGAAAGATTGGTCACTAAGCCAAACAGCTAATTTCTTTGCACTTCTACAGTGAGCATCCATTCTTATCTTGAGTGTTTCTAAACCTTTTAGGACAATCCAGGCATTGAATGCACTTAAGGTTGGACCAGTGCTTCGAGTAAACGCACTTATTTCATCAATTATTGACCCGTTTCCCGCAACAGCTCCTGCAAGACATCTACCTTGCCCATCAATATATTTAGTGGCAGAGTGAATGACCAGGTCAGCTCCTAAAGTCAGTGGCTTTTGAAGAGCGGGGGTCATGACACAGTTGTCAACAGCTAATACAATATTGTTTTTCTTTGATATAGCTGCAAGCTTTTCTATATCAACAACTTCACCAAGTGGGTTTGATGGTGTTTCTAATAAAAATAATTTGGTATTTTTTTGAACACTTTTTTTCCATCCATCTAAATCCCCTAAATCAACAAAAGTAATTTGAATATCAAGCTTTTCAATAATACTATTTAGAAGAACTATGGTTGTTCCAAACATACATCGAGAGGCCACCATGTGCTCTCCGGGCTTAAGAAGAGTCATAATTGTTGCAAAGATGGCAGACATTCCGCTAGCAGTTGCCTGGCACTTTTCTGCACCTTCTAAAGCAGCTAATTTATTTTGAAAGGCGTCAACTGTTGGATTAGTAAACCTCGAGTAAACATTACCTTTTTGTTTGTTTTCAAAGCGATCAGCAGCTTGTTCAGCACTCTTAAATCTATAACTCGAAGTCAAAAAGATAGCTTCAGAATGCTCTTGCTCCTCTGTTGCATGATGTCCTTCGCGAACTGCTTTTGTTTGAAAATTAAGGTCTTTCATAATTTATGCTCAATTAGTCAGCATCATTGTAGATTAATTCTGAGCTTTCATTGGAAATATTACCCAGTTTGGCATTGTCGGATCTTTGAGCTTCAAGGTTATTAAGATAAGGCTCATCTATGTCTTTGGTGAGGTAGTTGCCATCAAAACATGAGCAATCAAAACTTTTAATATCAGGGTTTCCCTGTTGAACTGACCAAATTAAGTCATCAAGATTTTGATAAATTAATTTATCAGCGCCAATAGTTTTACATACTTCTTCTGTTGTTTTATTGTGGGCGACAAACTCATTTTTACTAGCCATATCAATTCCATAAACATTTGGATATCTAACTGGAGGCGCGGCAGACGCAAAGAAAACTTTTTTCGCACCAGCAGCTCTTGCCATTTGAACGATTTCCTGGCTTGTTGTTCCGCGAACAATAGAGTCGTCAACTAAAAGTACATTCTTGTCTTTAAATTCGAGTTCAATCGCACTTAGTTTTTGACGAACAGATTTTTTTCTTTGTTTTTGTCCAGGCATAATAAAGGTTCTAGCAATATAACGGTTTCTTATAAAGCCTTCTCGATATTTTAAATTTAACTCATTAGCGACTTGAAGAGCGGATGTTCTCGAGGTATCAGGAATAGGCATTACAACATCAATTTCCTCATATTGCCACTCAGACTTAATTTTAATCGCAAGTCTTTCGCCCATCCTGAGGCGTGATTTATAAACTGAAATTTTGTCGATAATTGAATCAGGTCTTGCAAAATAAACAAATTCAAATATGCAAGGTGATAATATTGAATTATCTGAGCACTGCTGAGAATGAACATTACCTTTACGGTCAATCACAATTGCCTCACCAGGTTCTACATCTCGGGTAATTTTGAAGCCAAGTGCTGTAAGGCCAACACTTTCTGAGGCCAACATATACTTAGTGCCATTTCTTGTAGTTCTTTCTCCAAGGATTAAAGGCCTTATTCCATGGGGATCTCTAAATCCAAAGATACCATAGCCTGGAATCATTCCAATAGCCGCATAAGCTCCCTTTACTCTTTTATGAAGTTTTGTTACTGCATTAAAAATATCATTTTCATTAATTCGATGTTTTTGCTCTTCAGCTATTTCGCTCGCGAGTATGTTGAGTAATATTTCTGAGTCTGAATTTGTATTAATATGACGAAGATCTTGCTCAAAAAGTTCACTTGCTAATGACTCTGCATTGGTCAGATTTCCATTATGTGCAAATGCTATTCCATAAGGTGAATTTACATAAAAAGGCTGCGCCTCTGCTTCAGAAGAACTCCCAGCTGTAGGATAACGGACATGACCAATCCCCATATCACCAATTAATTTTTCCATATGTTTTGTTCTAAAAACATTACGAACAAGGCCGTTACCTTTGCGCATATAAAAACGACCCTTACTGGCAGTTGTTATTCCAGCAGCATCTTGACCGCGGTGCTGAATAATTGTGAGAGCATCATAAATATAAAGACTCACATCTTTTTTTGTAGTTGATAGTATTCCAACAATGCCGCACATAAGTTAATCCCCTGTAATCTCACTTTCTATGAACTCGACAATTTTATCGCCGGGCTCAAGTTCAATAAATAATAAATGTTTAGACAATACAGGCTTTACATCGACCGACCAATCTTGAAATGTTCTTAGAGCGCCACTAGTTTCAACCCATGCATGGTTTTGAGTGACCCAAGTCATGCTTTGAAGGATTAATACAATGATTAGAACAAAAATGCCACCTTTAAATAACCCTAAAAATGCACCAAGGAAATTATTAGTTATTCCACCAACATTTCTAGCATTGATGAGAGTATCAAGTGAGCTCAAGACTCTTATAATGCTGTCATAAACCGGTGCCATAAGAGAGGGGTTTTCTGAGTCAATTTTAATGTTAAGGAGTTTTGATAAGGCAATTAGCGCAATTACTAAAATTGCAAAAACTATAGCAAATGTAATAAAATTTCGCAATGAGTCGTTCGCTATTAGTGATTCAATTGTTTGAAATTCAGCTACAGCCCCTCGATAGTTAAAGCTTATTACTGCAGTAATTGCTAATATTGTTGTAACCGCAAAAGGTCGATTTAGAGCGTTTGGATTATCATTATTTGAAGAGGCTTCAGTAAGCCTATAAAAACCTTTTTTGATAAGCCAAATACTAAGGAATATACCACCAAAAGATAAGGCAAAAATAGATTGGTTGTCTGGGCTAATCCAGCTACTTAGGAAAGTCTTTGCAAACGAGTCGTAATATAGCCAAGCTAAGATAATTGCAAATATAACAAAAATAAAGCTAATGATTTCCCTAGCAAGTCCTTGAATAAAGCCCCTAACTACAAAAATAATTAGAATAATCAAGGTAAGCCAGTCTGACCAAGCCAGTAAACTTATAGCACTCCAAACATTGTCAAAAAAATTGCCCATGAGCTCCCTGATAGATAGGTGTAATTTTACAACAGTTTCTTATGGTTTGTCGTTAACTCCAGAAACTATTAACGTTAAACTTTTTTATGATTTTGAATGCATCAGTAATTGTATAAAAAGAGCCAAAAATAACAATTCGTTTAATTTCATTAAGTTCAAGTGATTGGCTAATCGCACTATTCATATTAAGGCAGATAGTGGTCGATTCAGGCTCATCAAACTTATTTTTTAGAGACTCTAAATCGATTGAGCGCTCCGCTGAAATTGGAACTAAAAACCAATGTTTAATGGTTCCAGAGGCGAGTTCAATCATATCAACAATGTTTTTATCAGCCAGCGCTGAAAAAATGGCGACGGTTTCCATTGGGTTTTCTGACAATGTATTTATAAGAGCCTCTACTGCTGCTGGATTGTGTGCCACGTCAAGAACTACTGTTTTATCGCCTATAGTTATTTTTTCAAATCGCGCTGCGACTCTAGCTTTTTTAACCCCTTCAGTAATCATAGAGATGGATACTGGAAACCGATCTGCAAGACTTTCAATGGCCTTAACTGCGACTGCAGCATTAAGTTTTTGATGTGCTCCTTCAAGACCTATTTCATTTTTATAACTTTCAGAGATAAGGGTAAGGGGAGTTTTAATTTGTTTTGCGTATGACAATAAACTTTGAGGCGGATCTTGATCACCACAAATACATGGTTTTGCGGTTCGCATCACCCCTGCTTTTTCCCTGCCAATCGCCTCTCTTGTATCACCTAGGTAGTCTGTGTGATCAATTGCAATATTAGTGATAATGCTTACATCACTATCAACCACGTTCACAGAGTCAAGTCTTCCGCCAAGACCAACTTCTAGAATTGCAAGATCCACACTAGCTTCTGCAAATATAATTAAAGCTGCAAGTGTTGAAAATTCAAAATATGTGAGCGTTACACCTTCCCTTTTTGTCTCAATTAATTCAAACGCTTTTATGATTAATTCATCAGAAACTTCCTTACCATCAATCGCAAAGCGTTCGTTATACTTTAATAGGTGAGGCGAGGTAGAGCGACCAACCTTGTATTTTGATTTATGATAAATACTATCAATAAAAGAAACGGTAGAGCCTTTCCCATTTGTTCCTGCTACTGTAATAACTGCATATGGAACTCCACTTGGAAACAGAAGATCATAGACAATTTGAACTCTATCAAGGCCTAAAACAATGGTTTCCTCCATTAATGTTTCTTGCCAATTCAGCCAATCATCGAGAGTTCTTTTATTTTGCATATTGAAGAGTAGTTTTACTAAATCAAAAAAAAGTTTAAATTATTTATCTTCCCAAAACTCACCTTCAATAGTCTCATCTTTGTTAGTTTTTTTTGTTTCACTAGTTTCGCCTCTATTGATAAAGGCTGAATTTTTTTTACTAAAGACGCGCTCTGCATTTTTTTCTAAAAAGTGGTTTATGAAATAGCTTCTACTCCAGGGCATTAAGCCAAGCAAGCCCAGAATATCGGTAATAAACCCAGGTGTTAATAACAAAACACCAGATACTAAAATGACAACCCCCTCAAACATCTCTACTGCAGGAGTCCTTCCTTCAGCAATACTTTGTTGAGCCTTTGCCATCGTTGACCAGCCCTGTTGTTTCAGAAGACGAGAGCCAATAAATGCAGTAATAATCACAAGTAGTACTGTTGAAAGTCCACCAATAGCTTGACCTACAGTTACCAGAACGTAGATTTCAGCAAGAGTGACAACAACAAATATAGGAAATAACATTTAACCTCCTTTTATGTTTGTAAAAATTATGTCCCAAACCCCATGGCCTAATTTTTGACCTCGATTTTCGAATTTAGTTAAAGGCCTATTTTTTGGTCTTAAAGAATACATATGGTCACCAGCACAGTTTTTAAAGTGTGAATGTGATTCTAGCAACTCCATAATATGCTCAGCATAGTTCTCCCAGTCGGTAGCTATATGAACAATACCATCTTTTTTAAGTTTGTTGGATAGAAGGTCCAAAAAGCTTATTTGAACAATTCTACGCTTATGATGTTTCTTTTTGTGCCAAGGATCAGGAAAGAATAGCTGAAAATGTGAAATACTGTTATCTAAAATATTGTTTGTTAGAACCTCTACCGCATCATCCTTGATAATTTTGAGGTTGCTAAGTTTATTCTTATTAGCCTCATTAATAAGCCTTCCAACACCAGCCTCATAAACCTCTACCCCTAAAAAGTTTTGATTAGGCTGATCGATTGCCATCTCAAGTAGGCTGTCACCATTTCCAAATCCAACTTCAAGTGTGACGTTATTTTTTGATAGAAAAAGTTTATTAAAATCAAGTTTTTTTTCATTAAGATCAACGCCATAATCATGCCATAGCTCATTAAGACCAATAGATTGAGCCTTGGAGATTCTTCCTGAGCGCCTTACAAAGCTCTGTATTTTTCGTAAATATTTTACTTCTGTCATAGTTGGTAATCAATGATTAGCGGAGCATGATCAGAAAAACGCTGCTCTTTATATATTTCGCATGATTTGGCAAGGCCAGCTAAATTGCTACTGACTACCTGGTAGTCAAGTCGCCAGCCTGTATTATTGGCCCATGCCTGTCCTCTATTTGACCACCAAGTGTATTGATATTCTTCTTGGTTGATTTCTCTAAAAGAGTCGATGAAGCCAACATCATCATAAAGTGTATCAAGCCATTCTCTCTCTTCTGGGAGAAAGCCAGAATTTTTTTGGTTAGGTCGCCAGTTTTTTAGGTCAATTTTTTTATGCGCGATATTCCAATCACCACAGATAATATATTTTCTGCCATCTTTTTGAAGTTTTTTTAAATGAGGCATAAAGCGGTTGGTAATAAATTCCATTTTGAATGCTTGCCTCTCTTCTTTTGACGACCCTGATGGAAGATAAATTGAGAGAACACTTAAATCTCCAAAATCAGCTTGAATAATCCTTCCTTCTGAATTCATATCTTCCCAGGGGCTATAAGAGATCTTATCAGGCTTAGTTTTGCAGTATAGCCCCGTTCCACTATAACCCTTGCGCTCTGCACTATGGTAATAGGTATTCATTCCTTCTGGGTAGAACTTTTCATCTAGCTGATCCTCTTGCGCTTTAATTTCTTGAAGACAAACGACATCAGCATTTTTTGTCTTGAGCCAGCTAAATAGACCTTTTCGCTCAGCAGCTCTAATACCGTTAACATTAATTGTTATAATTCTCATTGCACTTATTTTAATAGTTTAGGAATAACCAATGGAACAGTATCAAAAGGATTTTGTAGATTTTACGTTAGAAACTGGGGTACTCAAGTTTGGTGAATTCACTCTTAAATCTGGGCGAATTAGTCCTTACTTTTTTAATGCAGGGCTTTTTAATAAAGGCAGTCACTTATCTCAGTTAGGAAAGTTTTATGCTCAAGCTATTGAAGCAAGTGGCCTGGAGTTTGATGTACTTTTTGGACCTGCTTACAAAGGAATTCCATTAGCAACAGCAACAGCAATTGCCCTTAATGATAGCCTTGGAAGGAATATTCCTTATTGCTTTAATCGCAAAGAAGTCAAGGATCATGGTGAGGGAGGAAGTATCGTTGGGCATTCATTAGAGGGCGATATTCTCATCATTGATGATGTTATTACAGCTGGCACTGCAATTCGAGAAGCGCAAGATATTATCACCGCCAATGGCGCTAAAACAAAAGGAGTCATAGTTGCATTAGATCGTCAAGAAAAAGGAAATGGAGAGCTTTCAGCGATTCAAGAGGTTGAAGAAATTTTTGGAATTACGGTTCTAAGTATTATTAACTTGTCTCACATTGTTGACTATTTAAAGGATTCAAAAGATGAAGACACTGTTCTAAGAATTGAGCACTATAGATCTCAATATGGCATCAACTAATCCAGTTATTATGAAACGTAATATTTATTTATGTAAGTCGTTATTTCGACAGTTCAACAATAAAGGTTGAAGACTCGACACCAATAATTTTTACTGATTGTCCAGCGCTAAGATTTGAACCTTTAGCAAACCAAAGAGACTCTCCTATCTGGACTTTAGCGACTTCATCCTCGATAGATACTATCATGCATTCTTTCCCAATATGTTTCTTTGCCTTATCATGCAGCTGCTCATCTACTGTTTTTACAGGGTAGTATTTTTTTGATAATAGAGTTGCCACAACTGCAAGAACTATAAAAATCAGCAGCTGTAATAAACCAGAAACATTAGGAAGCAGAAAGAAAATTATACCAACAGTAATTGCTGATGAGCCAATCCAAAGTAGAAATACTGTCCAGACAAATAGCTCTAAAATTATTAAAGCAATGCCAAGAATCAGCCAGTGGATAAAGTTTAAATTTTCAAATAAGAATTCCATGACATAAGATTTTATATTCTTTCTTAAGTTGTATTAAATTTTTCTTTATTTTTTCTTAAATTTAGTACATAATTCGCTTTGGAGGCGTTAAATGCAAACTAAAAATCCTTTAAAAAACCAAGATTTAATTGATCAATTTCATAGAGATGGATATATATTTCTTGAAAAAGCTCTTACAGAGCCTCAATTATTAGCAGTTAATAATCAATTATTATCTTGGGTTGATGAAAGCAAACTTCATTCAGAGTCTTTTGGTAAGATTAAGGATGGTAGGCCACGTTTTGATGTTGATACAAAAAGCCATAGCGCAGATACGCCGGCCTTAAGAAGAATTACATCACCAGCAGAAATATCAGATTCTTGCCTTGATGTTGTTAAAGACAATAGTGCATTAGATCTTGTTGCTGATATATTTGGGCCTAATATTAAGCACTGGACGAATAAACTAAATCTCAAATTACCCAGCTCAGGGACAGAAGTTAAGTTTCATCAAGATTTTCCTTTCGAGCCCCATTCAAACGAAGATATCATGACAGTTCTTTTTTTTCTAGACGACGTTACACTTGAAAATGGGCCACTTGAAGTTGTTCCAGGTTCACACAATGGGCCTCTTTATTCTTTGTGGCATGATGGAGTTTTTACTGGGGCGGTGGGTTCTGAAATTGAGTTAGCTAATAAAGGTGAAGCCGTAAGTTGCACTGGAAGGGCGGGCTCAGCTTGCTTGATGCACTCTAAACTATTGCATGGCTCTAGTTCGAATCGAACAAAATTTCCACGATCTTTATATATTGTTAGCTATACTGCAGAAGATGCAATACCGTTAACTGAAAACCCATTGCCAAGTGACTTAGATGGAATGATAGTTAGAGGTATAAAGACCGATACAGTAAGGTGCTCAAGTTATAGTGTGGAGTTACCAGAGTACCCAAAAGAGGTTTCTTTTTTTGGGCAGCAGGATAAAACTAAGAGCTCAATGATGTAATAATTTTACTGTTCGTAATTATAATTCCTTTAGTTGAATGGCCTTATTCTAATGAAAAGTGATAATTCTATTAATCAGATTAAAAAGATTCATCTCGCTAATGATGAGCTAGTGATTGATTGGCAAGATGGCAGTCAAAGTAATCTCTATAGTCATTGGCTAAGAGATCATTGCCAAATGCCTCAATCAAGAAATGCTAATAATGGGCAGCGATTATTTAGTGTTATCAACATACCCAAAAATACCTCTATTGAAGAGGTTAAGCAAGATGAAAGAGGTGATCTACATATTCGGTTTATGCCTGAAAATTATTGGTCTATCTTTTCTCAGAACTGGCTATGGATAAACTGTTATAACCTTAATAATCATTTCGATGATAGAAGTGAAAAAAACAAACATTTGTGGCAAAAAACTAGCTTTAAAGATGGCCTGCCTAGGACTAAGTATAAAAATTTTCAAGAAACCGATAAAGGCAGGTTAGAGGTTTTGCGCGCAGTTCGAGATATGGGTTTTTGCATTATCGAAGATGCTTCTATCAAAGAAGGTCTTGTTCAATCTGTAATTTCTCAACTAGGATTTACTAGAGAGACAAATTATGGAAAATTATTTGAAGTTCGAACTGAAGTAAAACCAAATAATCTTGCTTATACTAATATGGGGCTTGGCTCCCATACTGATAATCCGTATCGAGACCCTGTTCCAACAGTACAGCTTTTACATTGCCTAGAAAGCTCAACACAGGGTGGAGAGTCAGTTTTGGTGGATGGCTTTAATGCGGCAAAAAAACTGAGAGAAGAAAGCAGTAAAAATTTTGAAAATTTAACAAATAACTGGATTAATTTTCGTTTTTCTGATGATAAAACAGATCTTAGGTCTAGAGTGCCAATGATAGAAGTTAATGATAATCATGAAGTTATCAAGGTGAGATATAACAATCGATCTATCGATACAATTAACCTACCTTCAGAGAAGATTCGCCCATTTTATTTGGCATATCGGCACTGGGGAGAGGTAATAGAGAGAGATGAGTTAAAGGTTATATTTCAGTTAGTACCTGGGGAAATAATTATATTTGACAACACTAGAGTGATGCATGCAAGGACCGCTTTTTCTGATAAAGGTAAGCGCCATTTACAGGGCGCTTATACAGATTTAGATGGCCTTTATAGTCTTCTTAATATTTTAGAAAATCGAAATAATGACTAAGATTAATAGTGATAATATTGTAAATCATATCGAAGATGTTTTTAAGAGGCGTGGTGCTGAATCCTATTTAGGTGAAGACGTAACAATGGCCCAGCATATGCTTCAAGCTGCACAGTGCGCTGAGCAATCTGGTGCAGATGCCAGTCTAATTGTTGCAGCGCTCCTTCATGATATAGGGCACTATAAAAATGAAATACCTGAGTCAGTACTAGCCAAGGGTATGAACAATTTTCATGAAGAAGCGGGCGCTAATTTTTTAGAAGACTACTTTCCAACATCAGTTGTTGAGCCAATACGTCAACATGTTTCTGCAAAGCGCTATCTATGTTCTGTTAAGTCAGACTATTTTGAACGTCTTACACAAGCCTCAATACACACTCTTAATTTGCAAGGTGGCCCAATGAGTAAAGATGAAGTTAAAGAGTTTGAAAAAAATATTTATTTGGATGATTGCATAAAACTGCGTTACTGGGATGAGGAAGCTAAAGATCCTTCAAAGTCTCATCCACAATTTTCATACTTCAGGCCTTTAGTAGAGTCATTAGTTCAATATTAGTATTTAACTTAAAAATACTCTCTATTTTTAATCGTCATACATGTCTTCATTGGGAAAGTATAATATTAGTCTAATAAATTAAATTTAACCAGTTAATGAATAACAATAAATTACTAATAATCAATGGCCCTGGGCTTTCCGATTTAAGTAACTTTAATGATTATGGTTATGAGCATCTGACCTTGGAAAAGTTGCAAAACAAATGTTTGGAGACGTGCAAATCATTAGGCATGGAGCTAGATTTTTTTCAAACTGATGATCAGGCTACTTTGACAAAAAAAATAGTTGAAGGAATAACAGAGTGTGATGCATTAATTATCAACCCTGTTGGGTACTCGCATGAATCAACTTTTGATTTAGATGCCTATGCTTCAAATATAAAGTCTGATACTCTTAAAAATAAACCCGTGATTGAGGTGCATATTACAAATATTTTCCATGATAACGAGGGCATCTCTGAGCCTGTAATAGTTTCAAAAAGTGGAGTCGGATTTATATGTGGCCTTGGCGTTCATAGCTATGAACTAGCTATTAGATCAATTCATGAAAAACTAAACCATAATTAGATGAATATTTACGTAATCAATGGACCTAATATAAACCTTCTTGGAACGCGGGAGCCAGAAATTTATGGTAGCGAAACATTGGGTGATATTGAAAAAAAATGTATAGAACAAGGCTTAAAAGATAGCCATTCTGTTAAATTTATGCAGTCAAATTATGAGGGCGAAATAGTTGAATGGATTCAGCATGCAATCAAAGAAAAAATCGATGCTATTGTTATTAATGCAGCAGCTTACACCCACACTTCGATTGCAATTCATGACGCATTAAAATCTTTTTCAGGTTTCAAAATAGAGTTGCATATTTCCAACCCACATTTACGTGAATCTTTTCGCCATGTTTCTTATATCTCACCTGTGGTAGATGCTGTAGTTGCCGGTTTAGGTCCAAGTGGGTATAGCCATGTTATTCAATTATTAACAGAGCTAAAAAAACAATATAACGAAGCGTAGATATGTCCTAGTAGGTATTCTAAGATGGGTATTTTTTATTAAGATAAGATTCTACTGAAGTTACTATCATATGGTGCAAATGGAATAACCTCCACTGAGATCATTTCTCCTAATAAATCTAGCAACATTTGAGTTCCCAGCTCTGATTTTTCTGGATTTACAAATGCGTATGCTAGGTTGAGGTTTACTCTGTGTCCCCAATCACCTGAAGTTATTGTTCCAATGACTTTACCATCCTCCATAAGTGAGGCTCCACCATAAGCAGGAGCGTGCTTGCAAGATACTTTTAAACACACAAGTTTTTGTTTTGGGCTATTTTTAATGCGATTTTGTAATGCGTCTTTACCAATAAAGTTATCTTTGTTTAGGTTAACAAAACGTTCGAGACCAGTTTCAAAGGGATCAAATTCAGTTAATAAATCTGACTTCCATGCTAAAAATCCTTTTTCCAATCTCATGGACTCTACAGCTCTAGACCCAAACAGCTTCATTCCAAACCCTTTTCCTGCATTAGAGATTGTTTGATAAGCTGCATACAGAAATGCATTTGGGACATGCACTTCATAAGCAAGCTCACCTGAAAAACTTACTGACATTACGGTGGCTGGAGAAAAGCCTATGAAACATTCCCTGACACTAAGCCATGGAAAGGCCTCCTTACTCCAATCTTCACGACTACAACTAGATAGAACTTCTCTGGAATTTGGCCCTGCTAAAAGAAGAATGGTTTGGTCGTTCGTTAAACTTTTAATTTCAACTTCTTCATCGGCTTTTAAGTGTTGTTTTAGCCAATCCATGTCATGAAACTCAGATGCTGCAGCTGAGCCATACCAGATTCTTTTTGGACCTCGATCTGAGGATGGAAGATTAGAAATTGTTGCTTCACTTTTTATCATTCCAAAGTCATTAAGAAGGTAACCTAATCCAACCCGACCTATCTTGTGAGTAATATTGCCACAAAACATTCGATCAATAAAACTCTCGGCATCTGAGCCACTAATTTCAAAACGGTTAAAGCCATTAACTTCGGTGAGCCCCACATTATTTTGGACATTTTTTACTTCATTTGCGACAATATCAAATGCTTCATCAAAGTGAAATGAAAGCGAAGGATGAAAGTCCTCAGATGGTTTTATGTATTCAACACGCTCCCATCCATTAATGACTGTGAATTCTGCATTTTCTTTTGCCATTACTGGGGTAAGAGGAGTAGTTTTCGCATTGCGAGCAGCTGGGCGATGCTCATGTGGAAAGTGAAAACGGAATTCGTTTTGGTAGTCTTCAATAGCCTTTAGAGAGGTCATCTCAACATTAGCATGAGTTGTAAATCTTCGAGGGTCAAGGCACCAGGTATCATAGCAAGCCTCACCATGCACAATCTGCTGAGCGAGAAGCCAGCCATGTCCACCACCTTCACCTAGTCCTGCACGAAGACCAATAATGCAAAAAGCATTCTCCTTGCCTGGAATTTTTCCAACCAGTGGAGCGCCATCAATTGTGTAGGTAATTGGGCCATTAATGATGCTTCTGATTCCAGCATTCATAAGAGCTGGCATGCGCTCAAATGCCCCATCCAAAACATCAGTCACTCTCTCTAAATCATCTGGACAGAGAGCATTTACAAAGTTTGGATCAATGCCATCCATTCCCCATGTCTTACAATTTTGTTCATAAAAACCAATCAAAAGCCCACCCTTATCTTGTCGACAATAATAGTCAGATATTGGGCAACGAAGTAGGGGCATGCGGTGACCTGCCTCAGCTATTTCAGGAATATCTTCTGTTAAAAAATATTGATGCTCCATCGACGCTACAGGATGATGAACTCCCATCATTGCGCCGACTTCATTGACTCTATAGCCGCAGGCATTAACAATAATATCGCAATCAATATCACCATTTTCAGTGGTTACTTTCCAAGTGCCATCTTTATATTGTTTTAGGCCAGTGACAGGGGTATTTGTATAAACTTCTGCACCAGCTTGACGAGCTTTTCGGGTTAATGCATGACACAATTGATATGGATCTATATCTCCATCTAGTGGGTCCCATAATCCACCAATTAAATTTTTTGTTGAGATCAATGGATGACGTCGTTGACACTCCTTTGCATCAATTACTTCAAAATCAACATCCATACCTCGAGCCATTGAAGCGAAGTGATGGTAGCCCTGTATTTGTTCTTTTGTACTCGCAAGTCTTATTCCTCCATCACCGTAATTGTAGTTGATTGGGTGATCTGGATCTTCAGATAATTCTTTGTATAATTTAATTGAATGTGTTTTTAAGCCAACCATTGTTTGGTTCATGCCAAAATTAGTAACCTGTGCCGCAGAGTGCCAAGTTGTTCCACTAGTTAGATCATTACGTTCGACAAGAACAACGTCAGACCAGCCCTCTTGAGTAAGGTGGTATAAGGTGGAGCAGCCCGCAATTCCTCCCCCAATAACTACAACTTTCGCTTTTGTCTTCATATATTTATTCTCTAATAGTAAAACTCTATTGTTGAGACTGAGACATCAGCTATGAAATCTTTGCCATAGGCTACAATACCAAATCTTCTAATTTTTTTTGGATCCAAGGCTGAGTTTTTTGACCATCTTCGTTCGAATTTATTAAAGGGCAGGTCAATCATTTGCCATTCTTCATTCGCTATGAAAGTTGTAGCATAATAGTCTGATGGAGACCAGCTTTCATTGGTTCGAATGTGAATATAGTAAGTTTCCCCATTGCCTCTTACATTGAGTCGAACACCTTGAAGGTTTTTACCTTCCTTTTCAGAACTTGCAAATGAGACCCCAGAGCGAAACTGAATAAAGCCACCATTGTTTGCTGTACTAACATTGCCTGTAAGTCTTGCATAATAGGTTTCTCCATCTTGTTCAAGTGTTACTTGGCCATCCGATACCCCACCCATTACTCGATCACTTGTGTACTGCCAGTATTTACCACTATCAGCATTAAATGGGAACGATAGGTCTTCAACAGCAATCGCTTTTGAGCTAATAGTAATCATAACTATTAAGGATAAAAAATAACTTATTTTTGAAATTTTTAA
>OJIH01000014.1_pt1 | contig 28890 bp, 29 predicted proteins | sample 1595351 | NCBI WGS metagenome assembly OJIH01 (sample SAMN05416697, study PRJEB24817) | seawater metagenome | isolation source: Sea water | place: Canada:Atlantic | collected 2013-07
CTGGTCTCGTGGGCTCGGAGATGTGTATAAGAGACAGACCCCAAACAATTCGGAATCGTGCCAGCATTGATCCAACTAAAACCGACAATAAAGATATAGCAACTAAAATATCTGCAATATAATTAGGTATATCTACTGTTCGACTCATCGCATCAGCACCCACATAAATTGACGCTAGAAATATAGCTGAAACAATTACCCCAATAGGATGAAGCTGTGCAAGCATTGCAACTGCTATTCCCGTATAACCAAAGCCAGGTGATAAAGTTAAAGTTAAGTAGCCTTTCAGACCAGTAACCTCACTAACTCCAGCCATACCTGCTAATCCACCACTAAAAAGAGCAACCATTAGCACTGATTTATTGATCGATATTCCATAAAAAGTTGAGGCTTGCTGGTTGTACCCAACCGCTCGTATTTCATACCCCCAAACTGTAAAACGAAGTATAGCCCACATTATAATTGACATCACTAGTGCAATAATTATTCCAAAATGCAATCTACTCTTAGCAACTATAGTAGGCAGAACTCCATTATCGATAATTCTTGCAGCCTGAGGCCATCCCATAGCCATAGGGTCTTTCCAAGGCCCTTCAAGCAACATATTCACAAAAAGTAAAATTATAAAATTCAGCAACAGGGTTGTTACTACTTCATCCACCTTCATATGGGTTTTAAGAAAGACTGGTAACAACAAAATTAAACAGCCCGCTAAAGCACCTGCAATAAACAACACTGGAATCATTATTATAGAGGGTAGATCAATCATTCCTGTCCCAACTAATGTTGCCGCCATAGCACCACAATATAATTGCCCCTCTGCACCAATATTCCAAAATTTTGCTCGAAATGCAACAGCTGCTGCTAGACCTGTAAAAATTAATGGGATTGCCCTTGTTAGGGATTCAGTAATTGCAAAACTTGAACCTAAAGCTCCATTAATTAAAGCAATATAAGCAGTGATTGGAGATTCGCCCGCCCAAATTATAAAAAAAGCGCCAAAAATAAAAGCAACTAAAATAGAAAGAATGGGTAATACTGCAATTAACCATACAGGAGTATTTCTTCTTGTTTTAAGCCTCATTAAAACTACCCTCTTTCATTTCACCACTCATCATAAGGCCGACTTGATTTATAGTCAGTGAACTAGCATCAAAAGGTCCTTGTAATTTCCCATCAAATATAACTGCAATACGGTCAGATAGTTCAAAAATTTCATCTAAATCTTCACTAATCAGCAATACTCCAGCACCTTTTGTTTTAGCATTTATTATTTGATGTTGAACAAAACTAATAGCACCTTCATCTAAGCCTCTTGCTGGTTTATTTGCTATTATAAAACGAGGGTTGTTCGATAAACTTCTTGCAAGGATTAACTTCTGAATATTACCACCAGATAATAATCTTGTAGATGCAAAAGCTCCTTCGCAACGAATATCATATTCTTGTATTAATTTTTCAGCATTATTAACTGCCTTCTTTTTGTCAATAATAAAACCTGATTTAGCTTTAGAGCGTAACTCCTCTCCAAGGAAATTTTCCCATAGCGCCATTTCCCCAATAACACCCTCTTTTGAGCGGTCCTCTGGAATCCGTGCTACGCCAGATTTTGTAAGATAACGAGGATCATATTTAATTAAACTCTGTCCAAATAGCTTAAATTCGCCTGAGCTTGGATGAGTTAATCCCTGAAGAATTGAAGCTACTCCAAATTGACCATTACCTGAAACTCCTGCCAGACCAATAATTTCTTTTTCATGTATCTTGAGATTTATATTGCTAAGTCCAACCGTGCCATCACTCGCATTAAGACAGACATTATTTAGCTCTACAACTGCTTTACCAATTTCCAATTTTTCATAAGCCGGTCGAGTAACTTTGTGGCCAACCATCATTTCTGCAAGCAACTCCTTATTTGCCTTTTTAGTTGCTACCTCTCCCACTAATTTGCCATGACGAAGAACCACAATACGATCACTAATTTCTAAAATTTCATTTAATTTATGCGATATAAACATTATTGATAAACCTGCATTTACCATTTCCTTAAGTACTTTGAAAAGCTGAATAGTTTCTTGTGGAGTAAGAACTGCAGTTGGCTCATCTAATATTAAAATACTTGCATCACGATAAAGTGCTTTTATTATTTCAACTCGCTGTTTTTCTCCAACCGTTAAATCGGCCACTTTAGCATCTGGATTAATTAATAAGCCGAAGCGCTTTGATAATGCTTCAAGTTTTTTATACGCTAGTTTTTTTTTACTCCAAAGTCTACTTAAAGGCTCTGTACCAAGAATAATATTTTCTAATACTGTAAGATTTTCCGCTAAAGTAAAATGCTGATGAACCATTCCAATTCCAGCATCTAATGCAGCCTTTGTTGAGCCTGGTGTTAATCTCTTACCCTCAACTTCAATAAACCCTTTGTCACTAATATAGTGCCCAAAAAGTATATTCATTAATGTTGTCTTTCCTGCACCATTTTCACCTAACAAAGATAATATTTCACCCTCACCTAGTGAGAGTGAAATATTGTCGTTAGCTACAACAGCACCAAAATTTTTACAAATTTTGGAAAATTGTAGTTTCTTCATCTGATAATCTTAGTAAGTTGATTTTGGCTCATCGTCATTAACTACAACTGTAAAGTTACCACTCATGATATCCGAAGAAATTGCTGCAACTTTAGCTTTAACATCAGCTGCAATCTGATCATCAAACTCATAATAAGGTGCTAAAGAAGCTCCACCTTTTTGCATCATAGTCCATTCTTTATAATCCTCTGCTACGTATGTACCAGCTTTAACACCAGAGATTGCATGATTAATTGCATTCTCCATATGCCATAAAGCAGATGTGACTACAACACCTGTGCCGTTTTCCTCTTTATTCATATCATTAACATTACCAAATGCAATAATATTTCTTTCTCTTGCAGCATCCACTACACCAGCACGCTCTGCATATAAGACATCTACACCTGCTTCAATTTGAGCAAATGCTGCTTCTTTTGCCTTCGGAGGATCATACCATGAGCCAAGAAAACTAACTTTAAACTCAACATCAGGGTTAACTGACCTTGCGCCAGCCATAAAGGCATGGAACAAACGGTTTACTTCACCAATTGGGTAACCACCAACCATACCAATCTTATTAGACTTAGTCATACCACCAGCAATAACACCCATCAAATAGCAAGGCTCATGAATATAATTATCAAAAACTGAAAAATTATTGCCATATTCGCCGCCATACCCACTTCCAGGATCACCCATTAGATATGCTATTTCTGGATAATCATCTGATACTTTTCTAGCCTCAGCACTAATACCAAAAGCCTCACCTACAATAAGATGCACTCCACTTTCAGAATATTCACGTAAAACTCGAACATAATCTGTATTAGAAACTTTTTCAGAATACACATAATCAATTTCACCTGCATCCGCTTGGGCTTGCAAAGCTAAATGCAATCTGGCATCCCATTTTTGTTGTAGTGGTTGAGTATATATTCCCGCTACTTTTATTTTAGCTGCCAGCACTTGTCCAGACAAAAGAAAGCTACATAATGTAATAATCAATAGATTACTAAATCTTCCTATTTTCATAAATTACTCCTATATTTTTTATAAAATGTAACGCCTACATTGATTTTAATCGCCACTCAATGTCATAGCATTACTCCACTTATTGAGCCAAATAATATGAATCAAGGACTCAATAATTTCTTGCTTCCAAGGCTTTTTCTAGTTAAGCTTGCATTGGAAAATTTGGATGTTTAGTTCAAGTTAGATGCTTAGCATGAAATTTTTTCCAGTTCTCAGGTCTACCTCCCAAATACCATTGGAGCTATTGAGATCAAACCTAAAATTGGACAAAACCTCTACTCCTTATTTGGTTTAAAGCACACTTCAATTTATTTATTAATTAACTTCATACTAATTTAATTAATAAAATAACTAAATACTTCTTGACTGAATAGACAGGCTATATAATTTTTATATAGTTGTCAACTATTAATAAACAGACTAACTTAAAATTAACTTGAAAGCTCTATTAAACAAGTTTGAACTTGAGCTAAGTTCAAATTGAAATATTAACCTTTAACCTATTGATTTTTATAGAAAGAGAAGCTATATGAATGAATTTACAACTTTTCATTAGGTTAAGAAATATTAAGTTACTAATATGTTATCATTTTTTTTTGATTTACTTTTGAGCTCGTTGAACTGAAAAGGCAATCCAATTCTTACAAATTTAAGGATAAAATTCTATGACTTCTAAAACAATCGATATAGGCCTTGATGAAATTTTTAGTTTAGCTAAGGCGGCACTTATTAATCATGGAGCTAACGAAGAAAATGCAGATGCAGTTGCAAATACAGTAACTAATGCTGAGCGTGATGGTTCAATTTCTCATGGTCTATTTCGTATTCCTGGGTATATCAAGGCCCTTCAAAGTAAAAAAGTAGATGGCTCTGCGAAACCAGAAATAACTGAAGTTACGCCAGTAATTTTAAAGTGTGATGCAAAGAATGGATTTGCTCCATTAGCGCATCAATATGGCATTAAAAAACTGATCGAAGCTGCTCAAAAATTTGGAATTGCGGGATTATCAATTCAACGCTGCCATCACTTTGCAGCCCTTTGGCCCGAAGTTGAGGCAATCAGTGAGCATGGACTTGTTGGATTGACGTCTGTTTCATATATGCCAGGTGTTGCTCCTTCTGGAGGAGCTACAGCATTATTTGGCACTAACCCAATTGCATTTTCATGGCCGCGCCCTGGTAAAAATCCAATTGTTTTTGATATGGCAACTGCATCTATGGCAAAAGGAGAAATTCAAATTGCTGCAAGGGACGGTCACTCTGTGCCCCTTGGTACTGGCCTGTCTTCATCAGGAGAATTAACAACTGATGCTTCAGAAATTGATAAAGGTGTTTTACTTCCATTTGGCGGTCATAAAGGTTCGGTCATTGCCCTTATGGTTGAACTCTTATCTGGTCCATTAGTTGGAGAAACCTTCTCTTATGAAACCAAGGAGCGTGATAATGGGGATGGAGGTCCAGCCCAAGGAGGTCAGTTTATTCTTGCTATGTCACCAGAAATTATATCTGGCAAAGATACTTCAGCACAGACTGAGGAGTTTTTAAAAAAATATAATGATATCGATGGGACTCGCTTGCCTGGATTGAGAAGACATGAAAATAGAAAAAATATTGGCCCAAGAGCAGTCAATTTAGAGCTAATAAATACTATTAAAAAGTTAGCATAACTAAAATCTAAAGCAAACTAGAGTAGAGGTAATCAGCCAAATCAACAGTATCTTTTAGTGGATTTTTAGTGCAGTAGTTTATGGTTGCTAAATATATTAGCTGAGGGTCAGGTATCCCAGGATAGCTCGACGTTTCATAATTTCTTCCAGTATAGTAGCCACTAAACCAAAACATAATCATGTTTTTAACGTCAGCATTTTCTTCTTCTACCAGCTTATTTACAGTTTCGCACTTCATATAGCCAACTGCTGAGTATGAATAACTTGTGCCTACAATTAAAAAATTCCCAAATACAAGCGTCAAGATAACTAGAAATTTTTTCATTAATACTCCTAGTTCAAGAAATTAATAATACTAATGTACCCTTTCAACTGCAATTGCAACACCCATACCACCACCAATGCACATAGTAGCAAGGCCTTTATTTACTTTATCACGCTCCATGCCATGAAGCAAAGTCACCAAAATTCTAGCGCCAGATGCGCCAATTGGATGACCTAAAGAAATTGACCCGCCCGTTACATTCACTTTAGACTTATCCCAACCTAGTGAGTCATTTACAGACATTGCTTGCGCTGCAAACGCCTCATTAGCCTCAATTCGATCAAGTTCAGAAGCTTTCCAGCCAGCTTTTTCAAGACACTTAGTGCTTGCCGGAATTGGACCCGTTCCCATGATAGACGGGTCAACCCCAGCGCTAGAGTATGAAACAATTCTTGCCATAGGCTTTAGTTTCAGCTCTTGCGCCTTAGATGCACTCATGACCATAACTGCTGCTGCGCCATCATTAATACCTGATGCATTCCCTGCTGTTACAGTCCCATCTTTTGAAAATGCTGGACGGAGATTAGCTAAAGAATCCATACTTGTAGTATGTCTTGGAAATTCATCACTATCAAAAATAATGTCATCACCTCTTCGCTGTGGAATAGATATTGGGGTTATCTCATCTCGAAACAAGTCAGATTTTTGAGCAGCTTCTGTTTTTTGTTGTGACTCTAGAGCAAACTCATCTTGAGATTGTCTTGAATAGTCAAACTTGGTTGCAATATTTTCTGCAGTAACGCCCATATGGCAATCATTAAATGCACACCATAAACCATCTACAACCATAGTGTCAATCATCGCCCACGGACCCATTTTTTTACCTTCTCTTGATTTTGGAAGAACATGACTTGAAAGACTCATACTTTCTTGACCGCCAGCAATAACTATTTCAGCATCACCGCAAGCAATTGCTTGAAATGCTAACTGTACTGCTTTTAATCCACTACCACAAACTTTGTTAATTGTCATAGAGGGAGTTTGATAAGGAAGCCCTGCCTCTATTGCAGCCTGTCTGGCTGGATTTTGGCCACTTCCAGCTGTCAGAACTTGTCCCAAGATAACTTCATCAATTTGATCTTTATTTACACCAGTTTTTTTTAATAATGAAGCTATCACTTCAGCACCTAATTTATGTGCTGGAATTGAAGAAAGAGAGCCGCCAAATGATCCTAGAGCAGTTCTTGTAGCTGCAACGATAACAATTTCATGATTCATATTAATTACCTTTCCTAAAAAAACTTCTAATAATTATAAAGCTTAATAAAAATTAACTACTTTGCTTTTTTATTTATTCTTGCTTTCTGTTTTTCTTTGAAAAAGGTTTTATTAGCAATGTACACCTTTTTATGGACTTCACAGTAAACAATAGACTTATCCTTGTTTGTTAATTTTGTTATTTTAACTATTTCAAATTCATTTAGCTCTTTCGCTTTTTTCTTAATTTCTTCAAGTTCCTCTAAGCTATAAATAAAGTCAGCATAAAGATCCTCTTTTGCAGGCCTTCTAAAGAAAATTTCAGCAGCCTTATCCCAAACCACATAATCATCTCCAATAAGATTCATTAACTGAGTCATTGGAAATGGATCAACAGCGGAAAACATGCTCCCACCAAAAATAGTATTTACATAGTTTGCATTTTTATAGCTAAAAGGAAGTTTGATTTGTATTTTAAGAAAGTCTTCAGAAATATATATAACCTTTGCAGAGGTTCTTCTATACATTGGAGATAAATTAAAACCAAGTTTCAATACTTTTGGCTTGCTAATAAATCTTGCGGCTAGTTCTGCAATTTTTTTATACGTAATCATTCTATTAAGTTATAAAAACAAAAAGACATCCGAAGATGCCTTAGTTATATAAATTGGCTCCCCGACCTGGGCTCGAACCAGGGACACACGGATTAACAGTCCGTTGCTCTACCAACTGAGCTATCAGGGAATAGCGTGAGATTATAACGAGCTATGAATTTTGAGTCAATCAAATCTTTGCTTTTATAGCCTCAACTTGGCGATTTATTTTTGAACTTATTTTATTGAATCCTTTAGAGCCTCTCCAAACTCAGAACAAGATAGTAAAGTAGCTCCATCTATAAGCCTCTCTAAGTCATATGTAACCGTTCTTTTTTGAATTGTTTTAGCCATTGCATGAAGTATCAAATCAGCAGCCTCTGTCCACCCCATATGTCTAAGCATCATCTCTGCAGATAAAATCATAGACCCAGGATTTACCTTGTTTTGACCCGCGTATTTAGGAGCAGTACCATGAGTAGCCTCAAACACTGAAATATCATCAGAAAGGTTCGCTCCAGGAGCAATACCAATACCACCTACCTGGGCTGCTAGAGCATCAGATATATAGTCACCATTAAGATTTAAAGTTGCGATAACTGAATACTCATCAGGCCTTAAAAGTATTTGCTGGAGGAACGCATCAGCAATTGAGTCTTTAATAATAATTTCTTTACCCGTATTTGGATTAGTAAAGCTACACCAAGGGCCACCATCAATTTCTTTTGCACCAAACTCATCTTTAGCAAGCTGATAAGCACAATCTCTAAATAACCCCTCTGTAAACTTCATAATATTGCCTTTATGGACAATTGTCACAGATGGCTTATCATTATCAATCGCGTACTGAATAGCAGCTCTTACGAGCCTTGAAGTTCCCTCTATTGATACAGGCTTGATACCGATACCAGATGTTTCAGGAAAACGAATTTTAGTTGCACCCATCTCTTTTTGAAGAAACTCAATTACTTTCTTTACTTCCTTTGAACCTTGCGGAAATTCAATGCCCGCATAGATATCCTCAGAGTTCTCTCTAAAGATTACCATATCAATCTTTTCAGGCGCCTTAACTGGTGATGGAGTTCCATCAAAATACTGGACAGGGCGAAGACAAATATAGAGATCTAAAATCTGCCTTATCGCAACATTAAGTGACCTCATGCCGCCGCCAACTGGTGTCGTTAATGGCCCTTTTATATTAACTACAAATTCTTTGATTGCATCCACTGTCTCCTCTGGCAAGTACTCACCATAGATGCTGTCTGCTTTTTCACCTGCAAAAATCTCCATCCACTGAATCTCTCTTTCGCCGTTATATGCTTTTTTGACAACAGCATTAACAACATCGAGCATTACAGGAGTAATATCAACACCAATTCCATCACCCTCTATATAGGTAACGATTGGTTTATTAGGAACAACGAGCACGTTATCCTTTATTGAGATTGCCTCTCCAGTAGTTGGAACTGTGATATTTTTATAGGTCATTAAGATTTTTTTGTTTAGAATTTAAGACGCATTATTATACCGTCTTCTTTCTGATTTGGGTGTTTTGAGTTATTCATATAGTAATTTTTTCTTAGTGAAATCTCCTCAAATCCATGTTTCAAGTAAAAAGCGATGGCGGTCTGATTACTCACTCTTACCTCTAACATAATCTGACTAATCATTCTATCTTTAAGCTCTTTAATAAGATAATGAAGTAGTTTATTACCATAGCCTTTTCCTTGACAAGCTTTATTGATACTAATATTTAAGATATCAGCAGTATCGAGTGCGGGCATAGCCATCAAAAAACCAATAATTTGATTTTTAATACTAATTGAGTAGCATAAATTGGCTGGATTTAGAATACTCTCAATAAGCTGATTTTTAGACCAAGGATTATGAGAATTTTGTTGCTCTATTAATACTATAGAGTCGATATCATCACGACTAAGTCTGTTAAAGGAAATACTGATAGGCTTTATTATCGGTTTCGTTTTTATAGTAATACCCAAGCTCATCAAACTTTGACTCTAGCTCTTTGATATCCTCGACCTGAAGTCCAATTAAAACCCTTCCATAGTCCGCGCCATGATTGCGATAATGAAAAAGAGAGATATTCCATTCTGTCTTAACTTTTTTAAGAAAACTTAAAAGTGCACCTGGTCGCTCTGGAAATTCAAATCTGTAGATAACCTCATTTTCTGCATTAGCATGACCACCAACCATATATCTAATGTGAGTTATTGCCATTGAGTTATCACTCATATCAAATACTTCAAAAGAGTTACTTAGTCTTGCAATAAGTGCTTGTTTTTCAGATTCACCTTTAGTTAGCTTGACGCCTACAAAAATATGCGCATCTTTCTTTGCAGAATATCGATAATTAAACTCAGTAACTGCATTGTTATCTAATAACTCACAAAACCTTAAAAAACTACCTGGTTCTTCGGGAATAGTAACAGCAACTATAGCCTCATTAACTTCACCTAAGTCAGCTCTTTCGGCAATATACCTAAGTCTATCAAAGTTGACATTAGAGCCAGATACAATTGAAACAATATTTTTATTTTTAAGGCCATGCTCTAGGATATATTTTTTAACGCCTGCTGTTGCAAGAGCTCCTGCGGGCTCTGAGATTGAACGAACGTCCTCATAGATATCTTTAATAGCGGCGCACATTTCATCGTTGCTAACCAAAATGACATCATCAACGCATTCTTTTGCAATCTCAAATGGAAGTTCACCAATTTGTTTGACAGCAACGCCATCAGCAAAACGCCCAACATCGTCAAGCACAACTCTTTCATTAGCCTCTAATGCTTTAAAAAGGGTCGGTGAGTCAACTGGCTCAACTCCGATTACTTTAATGTGTGGAGCATAATGCTTAATATAGCTTGCCATTCCCGAGATAAGTCCACCACCACCAACAGGAGAGAAGACATAGTCTATTTGATCAAGCTGAGCTAAGATTTCTTTTGCAACAGTTGCCTGTCCTGCAATAACCTCAAAATCATCATAAGGACTTATAAAACATAAATCTTTCTCAGATACTAGCTTTTTAGCATGGACAAATGCATCATCATAGACATCTCCAAAAAGAATAACTTCTGCTCCTAATTCTTGAACTGCTCGAACTTTAATCTGTGGTGTGCTAGTAGGCATAACGATTGTTGCCTTTATGCTTAATTTGCTCGCACCAAGAGCAACCCCTTGTGCATGATTTCCAGCAGATGAGGCGATTACGCCTTTGGCTTTCTGCTCATCGCTCATTGAGCTCATTTTTTGATAAGCGCCACGAAGTTTAAATGAGTGAATAATCTGATCATCTTCGCGTTTTAAGTAAACTTGGTTAGCAAATTTTTTACTCAATTGCGTTGCAATTGATAGAGGCGACACTTTGGCAACTTCATATACAGAACTGTTGTCAGCCAACTTAACGATTGCACTCATAGAGCTCCTTTATATAATCTACGCTTACCAATGTATGAGTGGTTGGCGTTCCATTTACTATCTGAAAAGGTTGATCGTCTTCACCTAAATGGTCAAGAACAACTAAAGCACCCTTAAAGTTTTTCGTATTAGTATACTCGCTAAGAGTAATTACTGTCTTTAGACCTGCAGAAGTTGCTGACTGAAAACCAATTTCTGAGTCCTCAATAACAACACATTCGCTGCATTCTAAATTCATTTTATCAAGAACATAATCATAAATATCAGAAGCTGGCTTTTTTTTATCAACAATATCGCCAGCTGCTACAACTTCAAAATTTTCTAACGCACCCTTTCCAAGAGTTGACTCAAGAATCGCCTTAACATTATTAAATGAGGTTGTAGTTGCTATTGCTAACTTCAAGTTATGGTTAAGAGCATCGTTAATAAGCCTTTCAACGCCAATACGCAGTGAAATAAAACCTGCAGATATTTTGTTAATAAAAATCTCAGTTTTTTTATTATGGATATTAACGATATCACTCTCGTTTAACGGCCATTTTAGTTTTGGATTATAGTTATTAATATAGAAAGACAATCTTTCTTTACCTCCACTTACTGATAACAGTGTCCCGTATAAAGCGCTATCCCAATACCAATCTAGCTCATAAAAATCAAAAGCCTCATTAAACGCTTTAAGGTGACCATCATGCTCTGTATTAGCAATCGTTCCATCCACATCAAATATTATTGCTTTAAGTGTCATAATAAATATAATTAAATAGGCCAATTTGAAAAAAAATCATTGCTATTTTAAGCAATTTTTGGTAAAAACTACCTTTTTTTACACAACTAACTCAAATGACTTCTGAACCAAACTTTGATGAAATCCCAGCTTACATTCCAAAAAAGAGTGAAGACTTTATGTCAGCCGGTCAGCTTAAGCACTTTATCCATAAGCTTAATGTCTGGAGAGAGCAATTAGTTTTCGAGGCCGAAACGACTATTAATCACATCCAAGAAGACTCCACTCCAGTTGCTGATATTAATGACAGAGCTACTATTGAAGAAGAGTTTGCGCTTGAGTTAAGAACTAGGGATCGTGAAAGAAAACTTATCAATAAAATTGATAAGACACTTCATTTGATAGATACTGGTGACTATGGATATTGCAAAACTTGTGGTATCGAAATTGCCCTCAATCGCTTAGAGGCTCGCCCAACTGCTGATCAATGTATTGACTGTAAGACGGTAGAAGAAAGAAAAGAAATTTAGTAAATCTTTAGAAGTGCTGATATGATTTGCCCTGGCCATCATAGCCTTTAATTTTTAGTTTCTTTGAGTCATTAATAACCCCTATCTTTGTAACTCTTATTTTACAAATTTCAGCTATTTTCATTATTTCTGAATTTAAACTTTCTGGCGCTGTAAAGCATAATTCATAGTCATCACCTCCACAAACTGCTAATGACCAATCATCATTATCTGCGATATAATTAGCCATTGATTGGCTTAAGGGGAGTTTTTGAACATCAATCATTGCCCCAACTCTTGAGGCTTTTATGATATGAGATAAATCTTGCTCAAGCCCATCAGATATATCGACACATGAGCTTGCTATTCCCTTTATAGCGATACCAAGTTCAAGTCTTGGCATTGGTTTATTAAGCCTTATCATTTCTGCTTTATGGGGCTTTTCACCCTCATTAATTTTTTTTAGACAGAGCGCAGCATCACCAATCTCACCTGAGAGATATATGTTGTCACCACTCATAGCACCTGATCTCTTAATCGCTTTTGATTTTTCAACAACCCCCATCATAGTAATAGTTATATTAAGAGCACCTCTAGTGGTATCACCTCCAATTAAGCTCACATTATATTTTTTAGATGCCTCTTTGAGAGACTTAGAAAAATGCTCCAACCAAGTCTCATCTAATTTAGGAAGAGTTATTGCAAGTGTGAAGTATTTTGCTGTCGCGCCCATTGCTGCAATATCACTTAAATTAACTGCTAACGATTTATAAGCTATGTCTTCAGGAGATGTGTCTTTAAAAAAGTGCACACCTTCTGAAAGTGTATCTGTTGAGGTAACTAATTGATAGCCTGAATCAAGATCAAAAATAGCAGCATCATCACCAATGCCTAATTCAATAGTAGAGTCAGATAATGGCCAATTAAAGTAATTTTGTATTAATTCAAACTCATTCATATCTTTAATTACTTAGAGCCTCTAAGTGGGCTTCAATGCACTCTGAAAGCGCCTGAAGATCATAACCACCTTCAAGAAAAGAAATGACTCTTCCATTACTATGTCGTTTGGCAATTTCTACAATATTTTGCGTCAAAGTGTAATAATCTTCAGACTCTAGGTTGATACTCGCTAAAGGATCTCTTGTGTGGGCATCAAAGCCAGCAGAAATGAGTATTACTTCTGGCTCAAATAAGTCAACATTTTTTAAAATTTTCGTTTCAAATATTTCCATAAACTTATCTCTAGTAGTATCTGAAGATATTGGCGCATTAAATATATTACCTACTCCAGTCTCAGCCTCTACCCCTGTTCCAGGAAATAAAGGATGCTGATGAATTGAGCCATAAAAAACACTTTTATCATTATAAAAAATTTCCTGTGTGCCGTTGCCATGGTGCACATCAAAATCAATAATCGCTATTTTATTGATATTAAATTTACTCTGTAAATACCTAGCAGTAACAGCGGCGTTGTTTATAAAGCAGAATCCGTTTGCTCTTGATGTTTCTGCGTGATGACCAGGCGGACGAACTGCACAAAAGAGTCTTTTTGTTAATCCACTCATCAATTCATTAGCTGACTCAATGCCTGCTCCACAAGCTCTTAATATTGCCTCTTTACTTTGAGGACAAAGAATAGTATCAGCATAAGGCTCTTTTTCTACACCAACAAGCCCAGAGATTGGAATCATTGAAAGCAGGTCGTCAATATAAGATTGGGGATGAACAAGATTTATAGTTTTAAAGTCTGCCAATGGCGAGTCTTTAAAAGATATATTAAGTTGACTAATACCTTTAATTGAATCAAGTATTACTTCTAAGCGTTCTTTTCTCTCAGGATGGTTTTCACCATTATTTTTTGCTATACAGTCTAAATGCGAGAAAACAGTTATATCTTCCATTCAAGAATTACATATATGCATTTTCTTTATGAGAGTGATCCGTTGCATCAAGAACAGCAGATATTTCTGGATATAAGCCCTTAAGTTGTTTTTCAACCCCATCTTTAAGAGTCATGTTTACTGAACTACATCCTTGACAGCCCCCTCCAAAATTCAAAATCACTTCTTTTTTCTCAGTGATTTCAACAAGGTCAACAAAGCCTCCATGTGATGCTAAGCTTGGATTTACTTCAGTCACGATAGTAAACAGAACCTTTTCCTCAAGAGGAGCATCATCTTTAGGCGCTTCACCTTTGGCATTAGGAGCAGTGATAGTAAGTTTTTTATTAGTACCATCTAACTTCAACGCAACATGGGAGTCACTTAAAAATTGATTATTAGATTCATCAATAAAAGCACTAAAACCCACAAAAGGAAATTCATTATAAGTATCAGGGAGATCGCTCTTGATACAGAAGTTAAATGTTACCGTTGCAACCGGAGTGCCAGCTTTTTCAACGTCAACTTTTAAGCCAAGATCTTTTTCATCTTGTTGCTCAAAAAGGTCTGCAACATAAATTTCTGCTTCTTCAGTAATACTAAACATTTGGCCTCCTAAAGACAATATTATCGATTAGTCGAGTTTCGCCTAACCTTATAGCGGATATTATAATAATTTCTGAAGTGTTAGTCGCGATTTGTGTAAGGTTATTCGCATTTAGAATTTCAAGATATTCTACTTCAAAGTTAACTCTTAACTCAGATAGAGTTTTTTCCATAACAAATTCAGTAGAATCTCCCTGCTCTATAGCCGTTTTTGCATTACTAAGTTGCTGATAAAAAAAGGGCGCCTTCTGTCGGTCCTTATTACCTAGATATTTATTTCTTGTGCTCATTGCCAGGCCATCAATCTCTCTTTGAGTAGAAACTGACTCTATCAACACATTTAAATTATTATTTTCAACAAGAGATTTAATAATTAAGAGCTGTTGATAATCTTTTTCGCCAAAAACCGAATAATTAGGATTTACAATATCAAATAATCGATTTACGACTTGCGCCACTCCATTGAAATGTGCTGGTCTAGAAGCGCCACAGAGCAATCCTCCCATTTCACCCACATCATAATTTGACAAGGTTCCATTTGGATATATTTCATTTTTTGAGGGAATAAATAAGGCATCTACACTCTGATCCTCTAAAAGAAGCTTGTCATCAGAAAAAGTCTTGGGATATGAGTCAAAATCTTCATCTTTAGCAAACTGAGTAGGATTGACAAAAACACTTACAACAACAACATCTGCCAAAGATTGGGCTTTTTCTACTAGCCTCAAGTGTCCATCATGAAGACCTCCCATGGTTGGGACTAGGGCAACTTTTTTATTACTACTTCTGTGGGTATCTAAAAAAACCTGAAGATCACCTGACCTTTCAAAAATTTTCATTAATAACTCTCACTTTTATTAGGAAAACTTCCTTCTTTTACCTCCGAAACAAAGGCTTTAATTGCTGAAGAGATACTGCTTTCTGAGCTTAAAAAATTACGAACAAATCTTGGCTGCCTACCAAGTGTTATGCCTAACATATCATAACTAACCAAAACCTGGCCATCGCAATCCTTTCCAGCTCCAATTCCAATTGTAGGTATTTTTAGCTTTTTAGTTATCAACTTTGCTAAATTACTTGGAATGCACTCAAGCACTAAAATACTTACGCCTATAGATTCGAGCAACTTTGCATTATCTAGAATTGATTTAGCATCAGCCTCATCTCGACCTTGAACTTTATACCCACTTGAATCAACAACTAATTGTGGCTGAAGGCCAAGATGGCCACAGACTCTAATATTATTGGAAACTAAGGCATTAATGACATCTGTATTTTCAACTCCACCCTCTAACTTGACCATATGTGCGCCATTATCAATCAATTCTTTTGCGTTGACTAAGGCAGTTTTCGGATTATCATAACTATGAAAAGGCATATCTGCGATGACTAAAGATTGATTACAAGCTTTTGCAACAATTGCAGAATGGTAAAGCATGTCATTCATAGAAACTGAGCGCGTATTTTCAGAGCCCTGAATAACCATTCCAAGAGAGTCACCAATTAAAATAATATCAACGCCTGCATTATCAATAAGCTTAGCCATGGAAGCATCGTATGCTGTTAGGCATGTAATTTTTTGACCATTGTCTTTGAATACACTTAACTCAGAATGTTTCATAGTTTTTTCACATCTAACTTATTAATTCTATCTAGTAGACTTATTATTGGCCCTAATAAAGGAATTTTAATTTTAGGCTCTATTTCAAATAAAGGCACTAAAACAAAGGCCCTATGTATTGCTTCTGGATGGGGTATAGATAACCTTTTGTTTGAAATAACCTGCTCTCCATAAAGAAGTATATCTAAATCAATCGTTCTTGATCCCCATTTTAACTCTCTTACTCTTTGCTGATTATCTTCAATTTCTTGGCAAAGATTTAATAAATTAATAGCACTCAGTTTAGTTTCAATCTTACATACTGCATTGATATAGTTTGGACCAGGAATATCTAAAAGAGGCTTGGACTCATAAAAACTTGATGCATTAATAAGTTCAGTCTTATTATTATCATTCAGAGAATCAAGGGCTCTTTTTATTTGAACTTTTGGATCCTTTAAATTTGAACCTAAGCCGATATAAGCTAACAATGAATTAGTGTCCCTATATTTTCTCCTTGGTATATTCTTGTTAAAACGCTCTCTTCTCTTCCCCAAGCTATATTAGAAAATGTTTTAGATTTTGCGGCTTGCTTTGCAGCCATAACTTTTGAATACATTCCTCCAGAACCTAAAATACCCCCAGTTTTTCCAGCAACTCGCTCTAATTTTTCATCATCAAAATGAATCTCTTTTATTAAGCTGGCATTCTTATTTACTCGAGGATCGTCATCGAAAACACCATGCTGATCTGTCAATATAATTAATCTTTCGGCATTCAAAAGATTTGCTACAAGGGCCGCCAACGTATCATTATCACCAAATTTTATTTCTTCGGTTGCAACTGTATCGTTTTCATTGATTACTGGCACTGCGCCAAACTCAAGCAAATTCTCTAGAGTTGCAGAGATATTTTCGAAATGTTTGGTATTAATTAGGTTATCTTGAGTCAAGAGCACCTGAGCTGTCTGGACTTTATGTTTTGCAAATAGATATTCATAAGCCTGGACTAACCCCATTTGACCAACAGCAGCAGCTGCCTGAAGTTTATGAATATCAGTTGGTTTGTCTTTCCAGCCAAGTCGTTTCATACCTTCAACAATTGAGCCACTAGAAACCAAAACAACATCAATGTTATGAGATTGCAGTTCAACAATTTGCTCAACCCATTCAGAGATTAAGTCTTTATCAATCCCTTTTCCATTATTAGTTAAGAGGGCAGATCCAATCTTTACGACCCAGCATTTATTCTTCTTCATCTTTCTCTTCAATAAGGTCATACAAACCAAAAACTAAGGACTTGCAGCCCATACCATTTAAAGCAGATATGTTAAACGCATTACCTTTATATTTGACTGTTTTAAGAAAATCTTTAATTATCTTATCTCTTTTATCTTCTTGAATAAGGTCAATTTTATTAATAGCTAATAATCTCGGTTTTTCAAAAAGCTCGTCATCGAATTTTTTTAACTCAGCCTCAATAGTTAAATAGTTACTAGCAGGATCCGAGCCATCTGCTGGCAAGATATCAATCACGTGAAGAAGCGCTTTTGCTCTTGAAAGATGTTTAAGAAATTCAAACCCAAGACCAACACCTTCGCTTGCTTTTTCAAGTAAGCCAGGTATATCAGCCATAACAAAGTGATTATTGCCAGCCTTTACAACTCCAAGATTTGGGTGGAGAGTTGTAAAAGGATAATCAGCTACCTTTGGTCGTGCCCCAGAAATTTGCCTGATTAAGCTCGATTTTCCAGCATTTGGCATACCCAAAAGTCCAACATCTGCCATTACATTAAGTTCTAATCCAATCTCTCTAACCTCTCCAGGCGTTCCTGGTGAAGTTTGCCTTGGTGCACGATTAATTGAAGATTTAAAACGAGCATTACCTAGCCCATGAAAGCCTCCTTTTGCAACCAAAAGATCTTGCTTATGAAGTGTAATTTCGCCGATTACTTCATCCGTTGAAAGGTCAATTATTTTAGTTCCAAGTGGGACTTCGACATACATATCAATAGCTGACTTCCCTCTTCGATCACTTCCTTCTCCAGGTAGGCCATTTTTAGCTCTATATAAACGGTTATAACGAAACTCGCTTAATGTATTAAGTCCCTCTTGACCACGGAAAAAAATACTACCACCATCACCGCCATCACCGCCATCTGGACCGCCATCTGGAATATATTTTTCACGGCGAAAGCTGAGGCAACCTCTGCCACCTTTACCAGCTTCAACCATCACACTTGCAGAGTCAACAAATCTCATAATTTATACGATTAATAATTTAATTAATAGCTTGCACCAAAAAATGAATCAATCTAAAACAAAATAGATGCAATAGAAGTTAAGTGATAAAGCTATAATATCAGTCAATTATTATACCTTTTTTCTTATCTAAAGCCCTCTTCAAGATAAGCAAAAGTATTCCATTTGAATTATTTAATCATAGACTTTGGCTTAGTGTTATTTATGAAAATAAAAGCTCAATTAAAAAAATATAATGAAATAGTCAAATGAATAGATTTATATATACAGTTTTAATTATTCTAAGTTTGCCATTTGCTCTTTTAAGGATCCTATTAAGAGATGCTAAAAACTCTAATTGGATCCGTAAACTAAAAAATCAATTAGGTTTTGTGCCTAAAATTTCAGGCAAGGTTATATGGTTACATTGCGTATCTGTTGGAGAGTTTAATGCAGCCAAACCTCTAATTGACAAGATATTTCTTAAATTCCCTCTTCACCAAATTGTTATCACAACTACAACTATTACAGGCTCTGAAGCTGTCGAAAACCACTATAAAAGTAGAGTAATTCATTGTTTTTTTCCTTTTGATGTTCCCTTTATAGTTAGTTCGTTTCTAAAAAAAATTAAACCTGTTGCTTGTATTCTTTTAGAAACAGAAATTTGGCCAAATTTAATTACTAAACTTAAACATAAAAATATTCCAGTAATGCTTGTTAATGCAAGATTATCAAAAAAGTCTTTTAAAAAATATAACAAATTCTCCCCTAAGTTAGTTAGTTCGACTCTAAATAGCTTGAGCATAATATGTTCTCAGAATGAAAGCTCATCAAAACGCTTCATCTCACTTGGTGCTAATAATAATATTATTACTACCGGAAGCTTAAAGTTTGATTCCAATGAACCTAGCAATTCAAAAACTATTCAAACATTAAAAAATATAACTGGAGATCGAAGAATTGTTGTTTTTGCCAGCACAAGAAAAGGTGAAGAGTTACAAATAATCAAAAGCTATCTCGCCCTTAAAAGCAAATTCAATGCACTTCTTTTAATGGTACCAAGGCACCCAGAAAGATTTAATGAAGTTTTTAATATGGCTAACGAAACTGGTCTTAATGTTAAAAGAAGATCATTAGCTGGTCATTGTGAGCAAGATACAGACATACTAATTGGAGATAGTATGGGTGAAATGATGTCTTATTTAAACATAAGTGACATAGCATTTATTGGTGGAAGCCTGACAAATAATGGTGGTCAAAATATGCTTGAAGCTGCATCACTTTCAAAACCTATTATTTTTGGTCCAAGCGTATTTAACTTTGAAGAAATCTCGAAGAGGCTTTTAGATGATGGATCTGCTATACAAGTAAGTAACGCTGAAGAGTTAATGAAAACTATTTCTGAACTGCTTTTAGATGATGAAAAGAGAAAACTAATTGGAGAAAGTGCTAAAACTACTTTTGAAAATAATCGCGGCGCAACGACTAAAATATTTAAAGCAATCGCACCGTATATTAAAGATACTTAAAGAAGACTCTTAAGCACCCTCTTTTAAGTAGATTTCACTATCATTATCTAAGAATTCTTCAGACTTTTTATCCATTTCGATTTGAATTTCCTGAATTTTTTTAACTTCTTTCGCATCCAACCCTTTAATATCTTGAGAAATCTTCATAGAACAAAACTTAGGTCCACACATCGAACAAAAGTGCGCAGTTTTTGCAGCTTGTTTTGGAAGAGTTTCGTCATGAAAACTTCGAGCAGTATCAGGATCTAAACCAAGATTAAATTGATCTTCCCACCTAAATTCAAAACGAGCTTTTGAAAGAGCATTATCTCTGATTTGAGCCCCAGGATGCCCCTTGGCTAAATCAGCAGCATGCGCTGCAATTTTATAAGTAATAATTCCTGTTTTAACATCATCCTGATTTGGTAGCCCTAAGTGCTCTTTAGGAGTTACATAACAAAGCATTGCACAGCCATACCAGCCAATTTGAGCAGCTCCAATCGCTGAAGTAATATGATCGTAGCCAGGAGCTATATCAGTAGTGAGTGGGCCAAGTGTGTAGAAAGGCGCTTCTCCACACTCTTCCAACTGCTTTTCCATATTGTCTTTAATCATATGCATTGGCACATGACCAGGACCCTCAATAAAAGTTTGAACATCATGCTTCCAAGCTATTTTTGTTAATTCACCTAAGGTCTCAAGTTCACCAAACTGGGCAGCATCATTAGCATCTGCAATCGAGCCAGGTCTTAGGCCATCGCCTAAAGAAAAGGTCACGTCATATGCCTTCATGATTTCACAGATATCTTCAAAATGCGTATAAAGAAAACTCTCAGTATGATGCGCAAGACACCACTTAGCCATAATTGATCCACCTCTTGATACAATCCCCGTAACTCTATTCATAGTTAGAGGGACATACTTAAGACGCACGCCAGCATGGATAGTAAAGTAGTCAACCCCTTGCTCTGCTTGCTCAATTAGAGTATCTCTAAACACTTCCCAAGTTAAATCTTCAGCAACTCCTTTAACTTTTTCAAGAGCCTGATAGATAGGAACAGTTCCAACAGGAACAGGGGAATTGCGAATAATCCACTCGCGAGTTTCATGAATATTTTTTCCAGTAGAAAGATCCATAATAGTGTCAGAGCCCCATCGAACTCCCCAAACCATCTTTCCTACCTCTTCATCAATTGAAGAGCCTAAGGCTGAATTACCAATGTTTCCATTAATCTTAACTAGAAAGTTTCTACCAACAATCATGGGCTCCGTTTCTGGATGATTAATATTATTAGGAATAATTGCACGGCCCCTAGCAACCTCATCTCTTACAAATTCAGGGGTAATTATTTTAGGAGTTGCAGCCCCAAAGCTTTCGCCTTTGTGTTGCCCAACTTGATCTTTATACTCCTGCCAAAGACAATTTTCTCGAATAGCAATGTATTCCATTTCTGGGGTAATAATGCCTTTCCTAGCATAGTGCATCTGAGTAACATTTTTTCCTTTCTTTGCCTTTCTTGGGGCTTTTAAATGTTCAAATCGAAGCTCATCAAGTTTTTTATTGCCAAGTCTCTCGTTTGCAAATTTCGAGCTAACACCATCAAGAATCTCGGTGTCATCACGCTCTTCTATCCATTTCGAACGGAGTGACTCAAGCCCCTCTCGATAACTGATCGTTTTACTAGGATCTGTATAAGGTCCAGAAGTATCATAAACGTGAATTGGATCATTTTTTTCTGCAAGATCACCAATGGTATCGGTGAGTTTGATTTGCCTCATTGGGACTCTAATATCGTCACGTGAACCCTTGACATAAACCTTGGTTGAGTTAGGAAAAGGCTTAATAAATGCCTCATTAATACTTGATAGACTAGTAAGTGTTTCGGATGATTGCTTCATTATTGTATAATTTAGTTAATGTAACTTGAGAAAAGAAAATGTCCATTTTAACTCATCGACCAAGAAGAATGAGGAAACACGAATTTAATCGTTCATTAATTCGTGAGAACTCACTGAGTGTAACTGATCTTATATATCCTTTATTCATTATTGAGGGTGAAAAGAAAAAAGAAAAAATTGATTCAATGCCTGGAATTGAAAGACTTAGTATTGATCAATTATTGATTGAGGCCAAGGAAATTGTTGATTTAAAAATTCAAGCGATTGCTTTATTTCCAGTAATTTCTCCTGATAAAAAGACGCTCGAAGCTGAAGAATCTTATAACCCTGATGGACTTATTCAAAAGGCGGTTAGGGCACTTAAAAGAAACTTTCCAGATCTTGCAGTTATTACAGATGTGGCGCTAGATCCTTTTACAAGTCATGGCCTAGATGGCGTTATTGATAGTAATGGATACGTTCTTAATGATGAAACTGTTAATATTTTAGTTAAACAAGCGCTGTCCCATGCTCAAGCTGGAGCAGATATTGTTGCCCCTTCTGACATGATGGATGGGAGAATTGGAGCGATTCGTTATGCGTTAGAAGAGCAAGGTTATATTCACACAAATATACTTGCGTACTCTGCCAAATATGCCTCTTCTTTTTATGGTCCATTTAGGGATGCTGTAGGCTCATCAAAAAGCCTAGGTAAGTCTGATAAAAAAACTTTCCAGATGGATCCTGGAAATTCTGACGAAGCAATTCGTGAGGTAGAGCTTGATATTTCAGAAGGCGCTGACATGGTTATGATTAAGCCAGGCTTGCCTTATCTTGATATAGTCTCTAAAGTAAAACAGACCTTTGGCGTACCAACTTTCGCTTATCATGTTAGTGGCGAGTATGCAATGCTTAAAGCGGCTAGTCAAAATAAATGGATTGACGAGAAATCAACAGTACTTGAAACCCTTCTTTGTTTTAAAAGAGCTGGAGCAGATGCTGTTCTAACCTACTATGCCAAAGATGCGGCTAAATGGATGCAAGATTAGTAATCACTATTTATTATAAAAACTTTATAGATTCTCAAGCTTAATGAAATAGAAGATACAAATGAACCAAAAAATAGCCTTTTACTTGCTTTCAATCATTGCAATATTTTTTATTGGTTATAACTATTCACAGTTTAATATAGAGCCAGTAAAGCCTGAAATTATTACTATCAATAATAATGACGAGATTGAAGTATATAAATCAGACAAATTAAGCCTTCAGCAGCAACTAGAAGAACTTAATAATCAACTTATACTTGCACTTGACGAACTCAAATCCACCTCTCAAAAACTCAACCTTTCTGCCAGTAAAATCCAGGTTCTTGAAGAAGAGTTAAGTAAAATTCAAAATGCATTCAATCTAAGTGATTCATCACTCAAAAAGAGTAATACTAAGCTTTTGGAAAATGAGAAAACTTTAAAAGAGTTAGAAAAAGCATTATCAGATGCCGAGCTGGATATTGAACTAATTAAATTTGATCTTGAAATTGCGGAAGCCAATCTTCGAGCTAACTAAGAAACTAATTTATATTTTTAAGAGTAATATTTAGCTATTTGAGATAGATCTTCACGAGGAGTTCTATAGCTGTTAATTACCTGAGTTTTATCTTCATAGCCAATCGCCATTCCGCAAAGAACAATTTTATCTTTATAGTGTGGAAATTCCTCTCTAACAATCTCAGGATACTCGCCAAGAGCTGCTTGCGGACAAGTTGCTAATCCATGCTCGACCGCTGAAAGCATAATAGACTGGATAAACATGCCATAATCCATATAAGAGCCCTTCTCCATCGACTTATCAATAAAAAAAAGTAGGATAACAGGCGCGTTGAATGCTTGATAATTTAACGCCCATTGATCAAGCTGTTTTTGCTTATCCTCTCTCTTAATACCTAATGTTGAATACATTAATAAACCGCACTCTTTTCGTCTTTGCTTAAACTCACCCAACCATTCAACTGGATAGTATTTATAATCCATAGCCCCTTTCTTACCATCTCGAAAGGCTTTCTCAAGCTTACTACATAAGCCATCCTTACTTTCTCCAGTTACAACAGCAACCTGCCATGGCTGGGTATTTACTCCAGAAGGAGCTGTTTTTGCTTGATTAATAATTTCATTAATAACACTGATAGAAACATCTTTATCTAAAAATGCTCTTGTTGATTTTCGTTCAGCTAAAGCGGTTTTTACATCCATCAGTCACTCCATTATGTGAGATATAATTATCAAATCCAAAAATTTAAATAAATTTGCTCTAAATAGCTCTAGGCTTGGCATAAAGAACTATTATATTTCCAAATATTATTAATATAACGCCAATTAATCCTGTCCAGCTCCAAACATAATCTTCAAATAAAGTTGATAGAAGCAAAGCAATCGTTGGAGTAAAAATATTGACGTATGAAGCTTTATCAGCACCAATATTTCCTACAAGTTTAAGATAGACACCAAACCCAATTGCTGAGGCCACTACAGATAAATAAATTAGGGATGTTACATAACTATAGCTTGTGCTAAAACTGAAACTTATATCACTAAAAGATATATAAGTAACAAGGATAAGTGATCCATATAGCATACTGAAAGCATTACTTTGAATTACGGGGATTTTTCTAGCTTGCATTTGCCCAGAAAGAAGCATACCTATTGATGCAAAAAAAGTTGCCAGCAGCATCCAAAGAAAGCCCTTTACAATTCCTGAATCTAATGACCACTCAGCGCTACTTATCTCATTTGAAAATATAATTGATAACCCTGCAATACCAACTATTGCTCCAAATAATATGGGCAATCTAACAGGTTTTTTAAAAAAAACAAAGCCATTAAAAACAGTAAATAAAGTAAGCGTTGAAAAAATAAGGCAAACCACTCCAGTTGTTAAATAGGAGGTGCCAAAGTAGGCACAAATATAATTAATACAAAATAGAAAAAATCCTAATAAAAGCCAGTTTACGTGTTCTCGCCAAGGATAAGAAAGCTTTAGACCTCGAGCAAAGCACCAAATAAATAGCAAAAGGGATGCAAGCAAAAAACGCCATACTATTGAAACCTGTGGAGCCACATCACCCAACTGAAAACTTATAGCAAACCAGGATGAGCCCCATGCAAGGAGAACTATAATGTATAGGAATGCATTCATGTTTTATCGATTTATAGCAAGGTATGAAAAGACTATTAGACTCTATTTTTAATCAAATCATCGACAACACCGGGTTCAGATAATGTTGATGTATCTCCGAGCTCTGCATAGTCATCTTCTGCAATTTTCCTCAGGATACGTCTCATAATTTTTCCAGACCTTGTCTTTGGAAGACCTTGTGCAAATTGAATTTTATCTACCGTTGCGATTGGGCCTATTTCTTTTCTAACTAAAGCTACTAGATCTTTTTTAAGCTCCTCAGTACCTATAACGCCAGTCATTAAAGAAACATAAGCATAAATGCCTTGGCCTTTTATATCATGGGGCATACCAACTACTGCAGACTCACTTACATCGCTATGAAGAACTAAGGCAGATTCAATTTCAGCTGTACCTAGTCGGTGCCCAGATATATTTAAAACATCATCGACTCTTCCAGTAATCCAATAATAACCATCAGCGTCTCGCTTTACTCCATCTCCTGCAAAATATTTACCCGGGTAAGTCGTAAAGTAAGCCTCCATAAATCGCTCATGGTTGTTATATAAAGTCCTCATTTGACCTGGCCAAGATCTTGCTATAACAAGAACACCTGATGCCTCACCCTCTAAAAGCTCTCCACTCTCACTAAGAACTTGTGGCTCTACACCAAAAAATGGCATAGTTGCAGAGCCTGGTTTTAGAGCTGTTGCAAACGGCATAGGTGTAATCATATGACCACCAGTTTCTGTCTGCCACCAGGTATCCACAACTGGACATCTCTCCTCGCCAACAATACTGTAATACCATTCCCAAGCTTCAGGATTAATTGGCTCCCCAACAGTTCCTAAAATTTTTAAACTAGCCCTAGAGGTTTTTTGAACATGCTCATTTCCAGCACCCATCAAAGCCCTAATAGCAGTAGGCGCTGTGTAAAAAATATTTACTTTATGTTTATCAATCACCTGCCAAAATCTTGAGGCATCTGGGTAATTAGGAACGCCCTCAAACATCAAAGTAGTTGCTCCATTAGCTAGCGGTCCATAGACTATATATGAGTGGCCAGTAACCCACCCAACATCAGCAGTGCACCAGTAAATATCTCCCTCTTGATAATCAAAAGTATATTTATGAGTCATTGCAGCGTATAACAAATATCCTCCTGAGGTATGAAGAACACCCTTTGGTTTTCCAGTTGAGCCAGAAGTATAAAGAATAAATAATGGGGTTTCAGCATCAAACATCTCGCAAGGAAATTCTGGTGAAGCATTTTCAACTAGCTCGTGATACCAAACATCTCTATCACCCCAAGTAACTTCTCCATCTGTCCTCTTTACAACAACAATATGTTCAACACAGTCACACTCTTTCGTTGCAATATCCACATTGGCTTTTAAAGGAATTGATTTGCCTCCACGAACTCCCTCATCAGAAGTAATTACTAGCTTGCACTCACTATCAAGAATTCGATCTCTCAAAGCATCTGGTGAAAATCCTCCAAAAACTACTGAATGAATCGCGCCAAGCCTTGCGCATGCAAGCATGGCAACTGTGGCTTCAACGATCATAGGCATATACAAACAAATACGATCGCCTTTTACAACACCTAAATCCTTCATTCCATTGGCAAATTTACAAACTTTTTCGTGTAGATCTTTATAGGTTATTGATTCACTTGAATTAGGATCATCTCCCTCCCAAATAATTGCAACCTGGTCAGCACGTTCGGGCAGATGACGATCTAAACAGTTATATGACACATTTAAAGTTGCGCCCTCAAACCAAGCAATTTTTCCTTTAGAAAAATCAACATCTGAAACTCTATCCCATTTTTTATCCCAGTCAATAAATTTGTCAGCCTGTTCAGCCCAAAACTCATCTGGGTTTGAAATAGAATAATCATACATAGACTGATAACTCTCAGCATTGATTAATGGCTTTCTATTGCTTTGCATAATAGGATATTGCATTTAATTTCCCCAATGTTCAATTTGTTAAAAAAACCATGTTACCAAAGTCAATGATTATAAAAATAGTTAAATATATTGAATTGGGCAAAAAAAAATGACGCAGTGCGTCATTTTTTATTAACTCTTAGAAGTCTTATTTATTCATCAACCTCTTTAACTGCTAGATCATCAGATTCAGCTTCTGAATCTAACTTTACATCTGAAAGCTCTGCTGCAACTTCGTTTGCCTTGGCTTCTTGAGCAAGTCTATCATGAGCATTAAGCTCTTCTTCCATTGCATACTCTTCAGTCAAAATTGAGGCATCAATCAAACCAGCTTCAATTTCTCTAAGAGCTACTACTGTAGGCTTATCTTTACCAACATCTAAAGTTGATCTAAACCCACCAGAATTTAACTGGTGCGCTCGCTTTGCAGCAACTAAAACTAATTCAAATCTATTCTCTACCTTATCTAAACATTCCTCTACTGTTACTCTTGCCATAATCTTAGTTAACCTATTTTGATCAGATGATAAAATAAAGCAATTTTACTTTAATATGCCTAACATGGAAAGACTTATTGTACTTGATACTGAGACAACTGGAATTCGACCAGAAGAGGGGCATCGCATCATTGAAGTTGGAGCAGTACAAATATTAAATAGAGAAATAACAAACACTGAATTTCACAAATATGTTCAACCTAATAAGCCAGTTGGAGACTCAGTCAATATCCATGGCATTACAGATAAATTCTTAATAAATAAACCGCAATTTGATAAAATTTCTAATGACTTACTATCTTTTATTAAAGGGGCAACTTTAATTATTCATAACGCGCCATTTGATCTAGGATTTTTGAATAATGAATTAAAAATAAATGGTATTGACAAAAAGATAGAAGATATTTGTCAAATCATAGATACCCTAGAACTATCTAAAGAGCAGCGTCCAGGCACTATGCACAATCTAGATGCATTATGTAGACGTTTCGGAGTTGATACAAGTGCTAGAACAAGGCATGGAGCTTTACTAGATGCACAGATTCTCGCTCAAGTCTATCTTGCAATGACTGGAGGGCAATCAATATTGTTTCAAGAAAGCTCAAACATTGAATCCCAGATAAGTGATCCAGCAATTATCAAAAATAATATTGCCAATAAAGACAATATCAAAGTTATCTACGCAAATAAAAAGGAAACTGACCTTCACGATAACTACTTTAAATAGCAAGTAAATAGTGCAAATAAAATAGATTAAATATGGCTCAAAATAGGCATTGACTAACAATCCTATCACAGTATAATTACTCACCTTCGGAGTGTGGCGCAGTCTGGTAGCGTATCTGGTTTGGGACCAGGTGGTCAGAGGTTCGAATCCTCTCACTCCGACCAAAATTTATAATTAAAGTGCAAGCCTAGACTTTATTAAAGCAAAGTTATTGCGCCCATAGCTCAGCTGGATAGAGCAACGGCCTTCTAAGCCGTAGGTCATACGTTCGAATCGTATTGGGCGCACCACTTTTTAAATATTATGGCGGGAATAGCTCAGTTGGTAGAGCCCCGGATTGTGATTCCGGTTGTCGCGGGTTCGAGCCCCGTTTCTCGCCCCACTTCCTATTAGGGTTTCAGCCTAATACTCAACTAAAAAAGAAGTCAAAAAGTCCTTTTGTGTGCCCTTGAGTGTTTTTTTAACGAAAAAAAGAATTTGGTTTAAATATAGACTCCATCTCGGTTAATGAAATAGCTAAAGAATCACAGAAAAGCTCTATATCTGAAAAAGCTATCGGTCCAGAACCAGATTCAATTTCATTAATAAATGAAGTTTTGCACTTCATCTTTGTTGCAAGAGCTTCTGCAGTCATTTCTAATCTTTTTCTTTTTTCAATAAATAGAGCTCTTATCGCTTGATGAGCATCATTATGAAATAAATCTTTTTGAGGGTGAAATAGCATTTGATTTAAACCTGTCTCTTATACACATCTCCGAGCCCACGAG
>OJIH01000017.1_pt1 | contig 28372 bp, 27 predicted proteins | sample 1595351 | NCBI WGS metagenome assembly OJIH01 (sample SAMN05416697, study PRJEB24817) | seawater metagenome | isolation source: Sea water | place: Canada:Atlantic | collected 2013-07
CACCTCTCTATTCGTCGGCAGCGTCAGATGTGTATAAGAGACAGTATTTAAACAATTAAACCTATAATAACATATTGATAACTCATATATATGAGTTCTAAAAATCTATTAAAACTATTTAAAAAAATAATTAATTTATGTCTCAATTAGTACCGCCCCACGCAAGTAATGAACTCAAAATCCTCGCTTTAGGAGGAGATGCATTAAATTCAGAGCTGAAAAAAACAGACTCAATGGATAAATTGTTTTGTTCATCAAGAGAGTTTGGTGATTTGATCATGCTTGGTATTGGTGGTTTTACTCCTCTTGAAGGTTTCATGGGAAAAGCTGACTGGCTAAGTGTGTGTAAAAATATGGCATTGGACAATGGAACTTTTTGGCCTATCCCAATAACACTTTCTACTGATAATGAAGATTTAAAAGTTGGTCAGGAAGTTGCTATTGTGTACGAAAAAAATAATGCAGTTATCGCTACAATGCTTATTTCTGAAAAATACTTAATTGACAAAGAGCTAGAGTGCAACGAAGTATTCAAGACTAGCGACATAAAACATCCTGGTGTTGCCTTAGTTATGGCCCAAGGTAAATACAATCTTGCTGGAGCTGTAAAAGTTTTATCAGATGGAGGATTTCCAAATCAATATGGTGACCTTTACATGACACCTTCTGAAACACGCGCATACTTTGTAAAAAAAGAATGGTCTACTATAGCTGCATTTCAAACTCGTAACCCTATGCATCGCTCGCATGAGTATTTAGCTAAAATTGCTATAGAGATATGCGATGGAGTAATGATTCATTCAACTTTAGGAGAACTAAAGCCAGGTGACATTCCTGCTGATGTTCGCTCCAAATCTATTTCAGCATTAATTGAAAATTACTTTGTAGATAACACTGTTCTCCAATCGGGATACCCATTGGACATGAGATACGCTGGTCCAAGGGAGGCATTACTTCATGCGCTATTCAGACAGAATTATGGGTGCTCTCATCTTATAGTAGGACGCGATCATGCGGGTGTTGGAGATTATTATGGACCATTTGATGCTCACAATATTTTTGATGAAATTGACAATGGTCTGGCTACTAAGCCCTTAAAGATTGATTGGACATTTTGGTGTGAAAAATGTGCTGGAATGTCAAGCATGAAAACTTGCCCACATGATCAGGAAGACAGACTAATGCTTTCAGGCTCTAAATTAAGACATCTTCTTAGTGAAAACCTAGAAGTTCCTGATAATTTTTCAAGACCTGAAGTTGTTGAAATTCTTCGTAAGTACTATTCTAAAATTAAAGAAAGTGACAAAGTAAAAGTTGAACTTAAAGGGCATTCTGCGAAATAGATGAAGATGAAATTAAATTTAATCAACAATCCTGGTCTATTAGTTATGAGTTTTCTGGTTCTATAAAAATTGAATTACAAATGCGCAAATATTCTACAATCTCATGCTCGGAAATATAGTGAATTTATTATGGATAAGGGCCTCCATAATACAACAAAAAAAAGGAAAAATATAATATGATATCTATTAACCCATTTTCTGAAATTTCAGCATTTATTCCATCTTTTGTAATGCAAACTTATGTAATTGCAATGTTTGTTCTTGTTATAGGTGCCACGCTTTTTGATGTGGTTCATAAAAAGAGTGCTAAGTATTTCTTCAACAACTCAGTTAAAGCAAAAAAATCTGCAACCAGAAACGTAGGCTCTGGAGAAAAAGTTTCTATTGCTTTTAAAACTGCAACCAATGAAATCTTAACCTCGTCAGAATTTTGCAGCACTAGAAGAAGATTGGCTCACCTTCTGACAATGTATGGATTTATCATTTTTGTCGTTGCGACAGTTGTAATGATTTTTTCTTACTCAACTCCTAACACAATGACTCCTTCAATTTGGCCATTAGCATGGCATTTAGGTGCAGCTATGCTTTGTGTTGGTGGTTATTGGTTTTGGTTCTTTATAAGAGTTGATGTTGCGGCTGAAGGTAATAAGTGGTACAGAGTAATTAGGGCAGACTTATTTGTTCTATCGCTCTTAGCTATGTCTACTTTTGCGCTCCTATGGTCTTACATGCAGTCCAATGGAATTAATATCTGGCAAACTCTATTTTTTGGGCTATTCATTGGGGCTAGCACTGTTCTATTTGGTGGTGTCTTATGGTCAAAATTTGCCCACATGTTTTATAAGCCTGCTGCAGCTTTTCAAAAACGAGTTACTAAAGCTGACGGTTCAAGAGAGAACCTTCCAGAACCTGCTGATATGCCAAAGAAATTTGGCCTTGGAATTGAGCGCGAAGCGCCAAGACATTACTAATAATAACTAATTTTCGGAGAAAATATTATGCCAACTTTTGTATACATGACTAGATGCGATGGCTGTGGACACTGTGTAGATATCTGTCCATCTGACATTATGCACATTGACAAGACTATTCGACGTGCAGTCAATATTGAGCCAAACTTTTGCTGGGAGTGTTACTCGTGTGTTAAAGCATGCCCTCAAAATGCAATTGATGTAAGAGGTTATGCTGACTTTGCTCCAATGGGCCATAGCGTAAGAGTTCTTCGTGAAGAAGAAAAAGGAACTATCTCTTGGAAAATTAAATTTAGAGATGGTCGTGAGAAAAACTTTGTTTCTCCAATTACTACGCAACCATGGGGTGAAAAAATTCCAAAACTTGCGGACTTAGAAGTTCCTGATCAAGCAGCACTTGATTCACAACTTTTATGTTTTGAGCCAGATGCTCTTAACATTGAAACTGGATTACCCGTAATAAATAAAGATAAGCTAAAAGAGGGAGTTTACTACTAATGGCTAAGAGAAAAACTGTTTGGGAAGACTGCGATATATTAGTTGTTGGTGGTGGTATGGCTGGAACTGGTGCTTCTTATGAGGCTAGATATTGGGGCCGTGATATGAGAATTATATGTGCCGAAAAGGCAAACATTGATCGAAGTGGTGCAGTAGCTCAAGGCCTTTATGCGATCAACTGCTATATGGGAATGCAGTGGGATGAAAACCAACCCGAAGACCATGTTCGATATGCACGTAATGACTTGATGGGTTTAGTTCGTGAGGACCTTGCTTTTGATATGGCTCGACATGTTGACTCTGCCGTTCACAAATTTGAAGAATGGGGCCTACCCATTATGAGAAATGAAGAGACTGGTCGTTACCAGCGCGAAGGTAAATGGCAAATAATGATTCACGGTGAAAGCTACAAACCTATCGTTGCAGAAGCGGCTCGCAAATCAGTAGACAAAATTTATAACCGAATTATGATTACGCATCTTTTAATGGATGAGGCTAAGGAAAATAGAGTTGGTGGAGCAGTTGGCTTTAATTGCCGTACTGGTGATTATCATGTTTTCCGTGCCAAAGCAGTAATTGTAGGAGCAGGTGGTGCCTCTCATATCTTTAAGCCTCGTTCAGTAGGTGAAGGAATGGGAAGGACTTGGTATGCTCCATGGAGTAGTGGTTCAGCCTATGCGCTTCCAATTCAGGTGGGCGCTAAGATGACGCAGATGGAAAACCGAATTGTGTTAACCCGATTTAAAGATGGTTATGGGCCAGTTGGTGCATATTTTCTCCACCTCAAAACATATACTCAAAATACTTACGGTGAAGAGTACGAATCTAAGTGGTATGAACACACTAAAGCTATGGTTGGTGAATATATTGATCATACTCCGACGCCGACATGTTTACGTAACCATGCGTTTATAGAAGAAGTTAAAGCTGGTAGAGGACCAATTCACATGGTCACCATGGAAGCTTTTCAAGATCCGCATCTAGAAGTAATTGGATGGGAAAACTTCCTAGGAATGACTGTCGGTCAAGCAGTTGTTTGGGCCTCTCAAAATATTGATCCTAAATATACTAATCCTGAATTAACTACATCTGAACCCTACGTAATGGGCTCTCATGCTACTTGTTCTGGTGCATGGGTCAGTGGTCCTGAAGACATTTCCCCGCCTGAGTATTTCTGGGGATACAACCGAATGCTGACTGTTGAAGGCCTCTTTGGTGCTGGTGATACTGTTGGTGGAACTGCACATAAATTTTCTTCAGGCTCGTTTACTGAAGGAAGGATAGCTGCAAAAGCAGCCGTTAAATATATCCAAGATATGGGTGATGATAAGATTCAAGTTAGTAATAAACAGTGTGATGATCTGAAAGAGATTATTTATAAGCCATTAGAAAACTATACAGTAGGTCGTAATGAAATTACTGCTGGTACAGTGTCGCCAAGCTATATATTACCTATTCAAGGGCTCCAACGCCTTGAGAAAATTATGGATGAATATTGTGGTGGTATTGGTGTTAACTATATGACGAATGGAAACCTACTTACAAAATGTATTGAGCTCTTAGAAATATTGCAAGAAGATCTTGAGCATATAGGCGCTGAAGATCTTCATCAGCTTATGCGTGGTTGGGAATTAAGACATCGCACAATTACTTCAGAATGTGTTGCACAGCATACATTATTTCGTGAAGAAACGCGCTGGCCAGGTTATTACTATAGAGGCGATCACATGAAATTAGATGATGAGAATTGGCATTGCCTAACTGTTTCTAGACGTGATCCAAAAACTGCTAAATGGACTATGGAAAAAGCGCCCCTTTATCATATAGTTGATTAATCAGATTTAAAGTATCTAGAACTGGGGTCTCAATTTGAGGCCCCAATAATAATGCTATTAGATTATCATACAATCCAAACTTAAAAACTACTAGGTGAACTAAATGAATCTTCTTGAGAAAACTAACGAAGAAATACTTGAAATTGCAGACCCATTGATGGATGAGTTAGTTGCATCATCAAATAAACGAGATTACCTAGGCTTTATTAAACACTTTTCAAAAGAAATGTTGATGGGTGCAAATGAGATTGAAATGGGAAAGCAGTGGACAAAAAATAAAATGTTATCAAGCTTATCTGTTGAAAGAGAGTTCTTAGGCTGCCTTAGAAGAGGTGATCATGTTTCAATTCTATATAAGCAAACTAGTGATGAGGTTCCTGGAGAATTTTTAGGTCGACTTGTTCTGGGTATTCAGGACTCTGAAGTCAAAATATTTGGTGCAACTATTTTTTAATACTTCTTTAAATTATTGAATTCGAATCTGAATACTCAATCTATTACACTATTAGAAATATGAGCGAAACAATCTCCATAAACAAATTTGTTGAACTAACTTACAGAATCATAGATCAATCTAATGGTGAAGTTATAGAGCAGGTCGAAGAGCCATTAGGGTATGTTCAGGGAGATAATTCATTATTGTTCAATCAGGTAACCAAAGAGCTTGAAGGTAAGTGTGTTGGTGATGAAGTAGAGATTTTACTGAAAGCAGAAGATGCCTTTGGAAAAAAGGCTGATGAACTAATTTTTACAGATGATATCAATAATGTTCCAATGGAATATAGATTTATTGGAGCATCTGTTACTATGCAAAATGATAAAGGTGGTACTAAAGATTTCATAGTTTCAAGTATTGAAGATGGGAAGCTCACAATTGATGGCAATCATCCCCTTGCGGGCAAAGATATTATTTTTTATGTAGAAATTTTATCAATTCGTGAAGCAACTGCTGATGAAATCATTGAGGGTGGAAAGTTAGATTAAATATAGTTAATTTTTAAAAAATATCGTCATAGATGTGTTGCTCAATATTCCATTCTTTTTGACTTTCAATAGTCAGCGTTAGACATCTCGCAGCCCCATAATTTCGGATCTTTCCAGCAGAGCCTGGATTTATAACCCAAGGTGTTTGCTGATTATCAATAACTTGTTTATGAGTATGCCCATATATGATGACCCTTGAATCTGGGTAAGTAGCCCTCAAAGAATCATGACTTGGCTGAACATGTCCATGTAAATGGCCATGCTCTATTGCTATGCTGCCTCCAGGAAACTCTACTAACTCAACCTCACTAAAAGAAGATATATGCTGATCATTGTTACCCTTTACGGCAATCATTTTTTGCTTTGGATTTAATGCAGACAAAGAACTTTCCTCTATGATATCCCCTGCATGAATGACAAAGTCACAATCATTCATAAGGTCTATTACTCCTGGATGAATTGTTCCATGAGTATCTGACAGGATGCCAATTTTTATCACTATTGGAGTGACTTTAGTCTCAATCGAAGTGCATTAAGTTTGATGAAGCCCTCAGCATCTTTCTGATCGTATGCTCCACCATCATCTTCAAAGGTTGCAATTTTTTCACTAAATAAGCTATTATCTGATTTACGACCAACTACTGAGGTATTGCCTTTATATAGTTTCAGCCTAACTACTCCACTAACATTTTCTTGCGAGGCATCAATTGCTGCTTGCAGCATTTCACGCTCTGGTGCAAACCAAAAACCATTATAGATAAGCTTGGCATACTTTGGCATTAACTCATCTTTAAGATGTGCAGCTTCTCTATCTAAAGTAAGTGATTCGATAGCACGATGAGCTCTTAACATAATCGTACCAGCAGGTGTTTCATAACATCCACGAGACTTCATGCCAACAAAACGATTCTCTACAATATCAAGCCTACCAATCCCATGCGCACCACCTAGTTTGTTGAGTTCTTCCATGACTTGAGCTGGCGACATTGATTCGCCATTTATAGCAATGATGTCACCTTTTTCATAAGTTAACTCAATATATTCAGCACGATCTGGAGCCTCTTCAGGGGAGACTGTCCAGCGCCACATTTCATCCTCTGCTTCCTGCCATGGATCCTCAAGCAAGTCACCCTCATAAGAAATATGAAGTAGATTAGCGTCCATTGAGTATGGTGATTTCTTTGATTGTTTTTTATAGTCTACTTCAATATTATGCTCTTCAGCATATTTCATTAAGCTCTCACGAGAAGATAGATCCCATTCACGCCAAGGTGCAATAATCTTAATTTCTGCATTCATAGCATATGCACTTAGCTCAAACCTTACTTGATCATTGCCTTTTCCTGTTGCTCCATGAGAGATTGCATCTGCACCAACCTCTTTGGCAATTTCAACCAGCCGTTTAGAGATTAAAGGTCGTGCAATAGACGTGCCTAAAAGATACTCCCCTTCATAAATAGCATTTGCTCGAAACATTGGAAAAACAAAATCACGTGCAAACTCTTCACGTAAATCTTCGATATAAATTTCCTTTATCCCCATGGCTTTAGCTTTAAGACGAGCTGGTTCAACTTCTTCACCCTGACCAATATCTGCTGTAAAGGTTACTACTTCACAATCATATGTTTCCTGTAACCATTTAGCAATAATGCTAGTATCTAATCCACCCGAGTATGCTAATACGACTTTATTCATTATTTTTCTATGTAGTTAAATTCTTTTTTATAAAGCACTTCATTTTCAGAAGTAACGACTTCGACTATCCATTTTCCTGTCCAGGTATGCCAAAGATTTTTTGATGACCAAACCCTCCAACGAGGACCTTTAATATCAAAAATAACATCGGCCATCACTTTATTATTATATATCCAGCGATGCTTAACACTTGTACCTTGAAGATTACGAATGTTTGTAAAAAAATAGATTTTACCCAAAGAATTGTCAAGCTCTCCAACAATATTAAAGGGCTCTCTGTCTACAATCTCTGTCGCAAATTCTGCATTAGAAATATTTTGATGTGGCCATTCATTTGCAAATACATTAGAAAATAAAAATACACTGAGCATTAATACGGTTAATTTTTTCATTTAATCCACCCAATTTATAATATGTTCAAATAAAAGATCTTTTGAAACTTCATTATCTCTATACGTTCTTCCTCTTACAGAAATACCTGCCAAATGAACACTATTCTTATCCCCACTTATTAGTGGGTGCCACATAGGTAACTCTTTCCCTTCGTATAGTAGTCGATATGCACATGTACTTGGAAGCCAATTAAACTTTTTTCCCCAATCTGGCTTAATACTTAAGCAGTCTGGAACATATTTCTGACGGTTGTCGTAGTGTGGACAAGAGCACTCCTCTTCATCTAAATAATGACAGGCGACATCTGTAAAGTAGATCTTTCCAGAATCCTCATCTTCCAGCTTATGTAAGCAGCATCTTCCACAGCCATCACAGAGCGACTCCCACTCCTTAGAACTCATCTGAGATAAAGTTTTATTTTTCCAGAAAGGTTTATCTAAATTTTCCAAAGTTTTTTATAAATTACCATTGCTAGTCGATACAATAATTATAAACTTATTGAAGAAAATAATCTTTCAATTCCAATAGCTACGCCAGAACAATGTGGAAGGCCAACTTTTATATCTCTCAAAAACTCCTCATCAACTAATAACTTTTTCTTTTCAATCATTTTTCTTTTATATAACTCGTTATTAAATCGATCTCGATATTCATCAGCAGATTGTATTTCTTCATAACCATTAGCAATTTCAATACCATTTATATACAATTCAAAGCGATGGGCGATAGGGCCATCAATTTTTGCAAGTGCTGACTGCTCTTTAGGGTAATCATAAATAAAGCAAATAGGGATTTGACTTATCTTTGGCTCAATGAGATGCACAAAAAGAAGGGTTTGAAGATCCTCAATCCAGTCATAATCTGAATTTAAACCTAATGAATTTGCAATTTTCTTTAGGTCTTCCAGATCAGCATTTAATATATCAATATTGCCATACTCAAAAAAAGCTTGTGCGTATGATATTTTAATTGCAGCATCAGTCTTCCCAAGCATTTTTAGTAAATCTATAATTTCGTCAACCAAAGAATGCATATCGAAATCAATACGGTAGAACTCCAGCATTGTAAATTCGTTAGAGTTATTACTCCCATATTCATTATCTCTATATACTTGGCAAATTTGAAATATATCTCCGCTTCCTTTGGATAAAAGTCGCTTCATTTCTAACTCAGGAGATGTATGTAAATATAGATCAGTTGGCCTAGAGATATCACGATTAACTTTCACTTCAATGCTATCAATATAGACATCGGTTGAAGGAGAGAACAAAAGGGAAGGAGTTTTTACTTCAGTGACCTTACGAGAATAAAAAAATTCCCTAATTTTTATGATTAAATCTTGATAATGAACTAGATTTTTTTTTACTTTGGACATGTCAGCCTATATTAGGCGCGACCTGAATACTCATTTGTTCTAGTATCAACTTTGACCTTATCTCCAATACCAACAAACAAAGGAACCTGAACGACCACACCGGTATTTAAGGTTGCTGGTTTACCACCAGTTCCAGCTGTATCTCCTTTAAGGCCAGGGTCTGTATCGATCACTTCTAATATAACTTGAATTGGAGGAACGACTGTAATTGGATTATTATTCCACAAGGTCACAGTACAAATATCTTGCTCCACTAAATAGTCTACAGCACTTCCCATTGACTCTTCACTCAAGTCATATTGCTCAAATGATTCAGGCTCCATAAAATGCCATTTTTCACCATCACTATAAAGGTACTGCATTTCTAACTCCATAACATCGGCGCCCTCAAGTGACTCACCTGATTTATATGTCTTCTCAAGAGTTTTACCTGTAATAAGATCTTTAAATTTAACTCGATTAAAGGCCTGTCCTTTTCCAGGCTTTACAATTTCATTATTGACAATTGAACATGGATTACCATCGAGAATCAATTTCAAACCGTTTTTAAACTGGCTAGTACTGTAATTCATATTGTTTTAATCCTAAAGTTTTAAGGGAAAAGGCATAAATTTATAAATGAATATTTTAATAAGTAATAAAAGAAATATATTCATAATTTAAAAATTTGAAATAAAGACAACAAACGAAGAATGTTAAAATACCCTTCCACATATTTTAACCCTAATGTTTTAATTATATGCATATACATGAACACCAGGCAAAAGGCTTATTTAAGAAACATAATATTAAAGTTCCTGAATTTATTGTTGTTTCAAATAGTAATGAAACTCAATCTGCTTGTGAGAAACTTGGTGGCTCAATTTGGGTTGTTAAAGCTCAAGTTCATGCTGGAGGCAGGGGAAAAGGTGGAGGTGTTATTGTATGCAGTAAAGTGCAGGATGCAGTTGATGCCAGTAAAAAATTAATAGGTACTAATTTAATTACTCCGCAGACTGATGCAAATGGTCAACCTATCAATGAAGTCATTATTGAGGCTGGTCAAGATATTTCTAAAGAGTTGTACTTGGGCCTTCTTGTTGATCGTGCTACAGAAAATATCACAATTCTCGCTTCAACAGAAGGTGGAATGGATATCGAAAAAGTTGCCTCAGAAACGCCTGATAAAATTATTAAACAAAAAATTAATCCTCTAGGTAAATTATCAGTCGAAGAATGTGTCAATGTTGCTAAAAAACTTGGGCTAGATTTATCACTTCACGATGAGTTTGCTTCGACACTTCTTGGACTTTATGCTATTTTTACTGAGCATGATGCCAACCTTATTGAAATAAACCCACTTATTATTACTGGTCAAAATGAAATCATGGCTCTTGATGGTAAAATTGATTTTGATGATAATGCTCTCTATAGAAATGAATCAATTGCTAATCTAAGAGATATTGCACAAGAAGATGAAAAAGAAAGAAGTGCTAGCGAACATCAATTAAATTATATCTCTCTAGATGGCTCTGTGGGCTGTATGGTAAATGGTGCTGGATTAGCAATGGCGACAATGGATTTGATAGAATATCATGGTGGATCACCAGCTAACTTTTTAGATGTAGGCGGAGGCACAACTGCCGATAGAGTAGCAATAGCTTTTGAAATAATTCAAAGTGAAGAAAATGTTAAATCTATTTTAGTAAACATTTTTGGTGGCATAGTGCGCTGTGATCTTATTGCAAATGGTATTTTACAAGCAATAGAGAAAGTAGGATTAACGCTTCCAATTATTGTAAGACTCGAAGGAACAAATGCACAAGAAGGCCTTCAAATTCTTAATAAAAGTAACTTTAATATCATTACTGAGGCTGACTTAACTAAGGCTGCTAAACAAGCTGTGGAGATGGCCAAATGAGTGTCCTAATTAACAAAGAAACCAAAGTAATCTGTCAAGGTTTTACTGGCAAGCAAGGTACGTTTCATTCTGAACAATCCATTGCATATGGAACAAAATTTGTCGGTGGCGTAACGCCTGGCAAAGGTGGACAAACCCACTTGGAAAAACCAGTCTTCAATTCTGTTGCACAAGCTATGGCTGAAACAGGAGCTAATGCCACAATGATTTATGTGCCGCCAAGGTTTGCATTTGCCTCTATAGTCGAAGCGATTGAAGCTGAGATGCCCGTAATTGCATGCATAACTGAAGGCATTCCTGTGCAAGATATGATTAAAATTAAAGCCATTATCGCAGGCAGTAAATCAACATTAATTGGACCAAACTGCCCAGGGGTAATAACTCCAGATGAATGTAAACTTGGCATTATGCCGGGTAATATCCACAAGAGTGGTTCAGTTGGAATTGTCTCTCGTTCAGGAACGTTAACCTATGAAGCAGTTCACCAAACTACTCTAGCAGGACTTGGTCAAAGCACTTGTATTGGTATTGGTGGTGACCCCGTTCAAGGAATGAATTTTATTGACTGCCTTAAATTGTTTGAAAAAGATGATGATACGCATTCAATAGTAATGGTTGGTGAGATTGGTGGCAATGCTGAAGAAGAGGCTGCGGAGTATATTAAGTCAAATATTTCTAAACCTGTTATATCATATATTGCTGGACTTACCGCTCCCAAAGGAAAAAGAATGGGTCATGCAGGCGCAGTAATAAGTGGTGGGTCTGGGGATGCTAAAAGTAAAATTCAAGCACTAGAAAATGCCGGAGTAAGTGTTGCACCCACCCCAGCATTAATGGGACAAACTTTGCTTGAAGCTCTCTAAAAATATAATGTCTTTTCTTTCAGTCAATTAAATGAAAGTGATTAGAAATAGTAGGTTTGCAGTTTCAGTAATTTTTGCTATTAACGGTGTTGTATTTGGAACATGGGCATCTCGAATTCCAGAAATTTCAGATTTTCATAACTTATCGCCCGCTGCTTTAGGTTTATTAATATTTCTTCTAGGTTTATCAGCTATTGTCGCATTTTCAGTTTTTGGGAGAGCTGCAGATCGTTATGGGGCATCAACTGTAACAAAAAGAACCACTTGCCTATTAATACCTCTTACGCTTATCTTTATAGCTTTTGCAAACTCAATATGGATGCTTGTAGCAGCGATCATTTTCTTTGGAGCAATCCATGGGGGTGATGATGTAGCCATGAACGCCTGGGCTGCGGAAGTTGAGCGTAAAAATAATCATCCATTAATGTCGTCTTTTCATGCAATGTGGAGCTTGGGAGCTGGCCTTGGTGCAGGCTCAGGAGTATTGACTGCTTACTATAAAATTGGAATGCCAGTGCATTTTACAATTACTTCAATTATAATTTTCTTGGTTATGCTTACTGTTGTAACTATCCCTTTCAACTCTGAAAAGAAAGAAAAAGACAGTAAAGATCCATTTATCTCTATTCCAAAGGGAGCCTTGCTTCCTGTCGCTCTTATTACTTTTTTTGCCTCATTAGGAGAGGGTATGGTTGCAGATTGGAGTGCTATTTTCCTTAGAAGTGTTGCAGATCTTTCGAATGGCAGTGCGGCTATAGGATTTACTGTTTTTTCTGTTTGTATGTTTGCAATGAGACTTATGGGTGACAAAATTGCTTTAAAGTTTGGCGCCTCTAAAACAGCACGTTATTCTGGATTAGTTGCTTTAGTAGGCTCTTTAATTGTACTAACATTTAAGACACTCGTACCATTAATGATTGGCTTTGGCCTAATAGGGCTAGGCATTGCTGTTATCATTCCTCTAGCATTTTCTCGTGCTGGTAAAGACAAAGAAATATCTCAGGGCACTGCAATTGCCAGTATTGCGACGCTTGGATATGGAGGTATGCTACTTGGCCCATTATTTGTAGGCCTTATTGCTGAAGCAACTTCAATTAAAACCGGCTTTCTACTGTTACCAATTTTAGCTTTCTTAATTTTTTTGCTTTCAAAGCATCTCTCTATTAAATCACTCTGATTTTTTCTCCAAAAGCATTGCGTCGCCATAGCTAAAAAAACGATATTTTTCTTTAATAGCATGGCTATAAGTCTCAAACATTTCCTCAAAACCTATAAAAGCACTCACTAACATTAAGAGTGAAGATTTTGGTAAATGAAAATTTGTAATCATAGCATCTACTATTTGAAACTTAAATCCTGGGTAAATAAAAATATCTGTATCTCCCTTTTGGTACTTTAGGCTTCCATTAACTGAAGCTGACTCTAAGGCTCTTACAGCTGTGGTGCCAACCGCAATTATTCTCCCACCAAGCGCCTTTGCTTGCTCTATCTTATCTATTGTTTCAGTAGAAATTTCATAATACTCACTGTGCATTTTATGACTCTCAATATCCTCAACTTTAACAGGCTGAAAAGTTCCTGCCCCAACATGTAAAGTTAAAAATGTATGATTGATACCTTGATGTTCAAGGCTAGATAACAACATCTCATCAAAATGAAGTCCTGCAGTAGGAGCTGCAACTGCACCATCATTTTTAGCATATACTGTCTGATACCTACTCTGGTCTTCTTTAGAGTCCTCTCTATTAATATATGGTGGCAAAGGGATATGCCCAATTTCATTAAGTACATTTAGAATAGAATCTGACTCAAAGTTAACCTTATAAATACCATCGTTTTTATCACATATCTTGATGCGGCTTTTATTTTCAAGGACTACATAAGTACCAATTTTTGGAGATCTACTTGACTTAATCATTACTAACGCTTCATGATCATTAATCAATCTCTCAACTAGAACTTCAACCTTACCTCCAGAATCTTTATGTCCAAATAATCGAGCCGCTATAACTTTTGTATCATTAAGAACTAGTAAGTCATTTGGTTTGAGAAAATTACCCAATTGAGAAAAAGTAGAGTCATCAATTATATCTCTTAGCACTAGTAACCGTGAATCAGTCCTACTTGAACTAGGGTATTGAGCAATTAAAGACTTTGGTAGGTCAAAATCAAAATCACTTAGCTTCATTGTCTACCTTTGAGGCATTAACTCGACTCATTGCTGCCTCAATTTTTTCTTTCTGAATCTTGTCTTTTGCCATTTTCTCCTTCAGAGCAATCATCCTTGCCTCCAGTAGATCAGACCTTTCCTGTTTGTTTCTTTCTAAACGCACTTCACGGAACTCAAATCTCCTTCTAGCCTTTTCTCTTTGGTCACTCTCTTGGCTTTGTTTTTTATACAACTCATTATAGAATTGATAATAATTAACAAAAGGAATTTCAAAATTTGGCTTAATGTCAATCATATCAATACAATCTACTGGGCAAACTGGTAGGCATAAATCACAGCCTGTACACTCTTCAGCAACAACTTGCGTCATAACTTTTGATGAGCCTATAAAAGCATCCACTGGACAGGCTTTAATACACAAAGTGCATCCAATGCAGACTTTTTCATCAACCAAGGCAATTTGCTTTGGCTTTGTTTCACCATGTGCTTCATTTAAAAGAAGAGCTTCAACACCTAGAAGCTCGGCTAAAGCATCAATCCCTTCCTGTCCTCCTGGAGGACATTGGTTAATTTCAGCATCACCATTTGCTATTGCCTCAGCGTATGGCCTGCAACCTTCAAAATCACACTGTGTACATTGGGTTTGAGGCAAGATAGCATCTATTTGATCAACTAACGAGCTCCCTTTGATCTTAGCAGTATATCCTAAGCCAATATTGATTAAAAAATTCTCGTTCATATGGCTGGTAATTTTAAACTAAATATAGTTTATAGTCTTTACTGACTATGAAAGTTACGCTTGAAAAAAGGAAACTTCAAAGACTTACGCAGTATATATTTTTTGCTTTCTTAACAGAACTTGAAAGGTAAAGTTTTTACTTAAAGACTGTCATTCATATTAGGCCTAATAAAGCGTGGACTCAAGATTCAACAAAAGCACGCTCAATAACGAAGTGGCCTGGCTCCACATTACGAGCCTCAATAAAGCCCTTAGATTCAAGCATATCTACTAACTCCTTAAGCATGCTAGGGCTTCCACAAATCATAAATCGATCGTCTACTAAATTGGGCTGAGGCTGCTTCAAATCTAAAAACAACTTACCACAACTCATCAGGGTAGTTAGGCGGCCATTATTTTTAAAGGGCTCACGGGTTACTGTAGGATAGTAAACCAGTTTCTCCCTTACTATTTCCCCAATATATTCATCATTTGGCAAAACATTTTCAATGTAATCAGAGTAGGCCAGCTCAGAAACTTCACGCACACCATGAGCCAAGATAACCCTGTCGAATTGGTCATAGATTTCTGGATCTTTAATGATGCTCATAAATGGCGCCAAACCTGTTCCAGTACAAAGCAAGTAAAGGTAGCGTCCAGGAAGCATATTGTCTGGAATTAAGGTTCCTGTGGACTTCTTGCCCACTAGAACTTCATCGCCTACAGCAAGGTTTTGCAGCTTGGAGGTAAGAGCGCCATCTTGTACTTTAATACTATAGAACTCAAGCTCATTCTCATAGTTAGCACTAGCTATACTATAGGCGCGCATCAATGGCTTACCATCAGAAGGAAGACCAATCATTGTAAAGTGGCCATTCTTAAAACGATAGCCTGGGTCACGAGTAGTACGAAAGCTAAATAATGTGTCATTCCAGTGATGGACATGAGTCACTCTTTCAGTTATCAATGTCGACATACATTCCCTCTTTGGCTTATTAATTGCATAGCTTTTTTGTATATAAAATTTGGGTAAATTATACTATTAATCTAGTATTTTTGCTGAAGCCCTGAATTGTTTGCAGCCTCTTGATAACAAATACTAAACCCATTGGCGTAATCTTCTTCATTCAATCCTATATAAGAGTCAAGCAATACATAACTTGTAACTCCAGATCTAATCATAAATTGCAATTGATCTAGGTGGGCATTAATACCAATAACTTCACCTAAAAATTGCCATCTCTTTCTTAATAAATAAGCCTGAGAATAGCCTCTACCATCATCAAAATTATTAAAATCAAGAACTATTAACTCTAAAGAATCAAGGTAATCTTTGATTAAAAAAACATCGTCTGAAGGCGCAATAATAACCCCTACAGAGAGTTTTGATAACTTCTCAATATTTTCAATCCATTCTTGAAAAGAAACAAGGTCAACACTTTCATAATCTTTGTTTAGTATGCTCTCTATTTGACAAGCTTCACCCATATACCTTCTCCTTAAATGGAGCAATACCTATTCTTTTAAAGACGTCAGTAAATCTCTCCTGATTTTGTCGATGTTTTAGGAATACATTAACAATAGTTTCTACAGCATCAACAATATTTTCACCACTTACTGATGGTCCTAGTTTCTTTCCAATAACAGTTTCATGCAGCGTCTCTCCTGCTAAAGTTATTTGATAATACTCTTCACCATTTTTTTGCATACCCAATAAGCCTATATCCGCTATATGGTGATGGGCACAGGAGTTTTCACATCCAGAGATATTAATATTTAAATCGCCAATGTCGAGTAGCTTTTTCATATCATTAAAACGCTCCTGCACTCTAGTAGCTATCGGGATAGAAACAGCCTTAGCTAAATCACAATAGTCTCTGCCAGGGCATGCTACTATCTGAGCTAGGGTGCCTTGATGCGGACTAGCTAAACCATATTTTTCAAGAGAGCGCCATAAGTTATAAACCTGATCTTTTCTGACATAAGGAAAAACGATTGTTTGCCTTTTGGTCGTTCTAAGTTCACCTGAGCTGTACGTCTCAGCTAAGTCTGCAAGCTGCCTCATCTGCTCAGAGGTTGCATCACCAGGAGCTGCACCTAACTTTGTAAGCGATATATTAACAATACTGAAGCCATCAACTTTATGCCTGCGAACATTATTTTTCTTCCAAATACTGTAATTAAAATCAACTTTTTCTTTAAAGCCGTCTAAACCTATCGGCCTAATTGGCAAAGCAAAGTCTTTTTTTAGTTGCTCTAATTCAACTAGATTTAATTTTAACTTTGAATCATTTCTAGTTTGCTGCCAGTCTTCATCAACTAACCGAGAAAACTCCTCCGCTCCAAGCTCACGAACTAAAAACTTGATTCGCAACTTTTTTTGATGATCACGGCGACCTTTTAAATTGTAAATTCTCATGGTAGATTCAAGATAACTAAGAATATCTTCAACCTCAATAAATGATGCAGTCTCTGCTGCAATCATAGCCGCCGCTCCAAGCCCGCCACCAACAAAAACACTAAAGCCCAATTGGCCTTTACCATTTCTAACGAGCCTTAAACCAAGGTCATGAATTCTTAATGCGGTTTCATCTAGTTTTGCCCCATTTATAGCAATTTTAAATTTCCCAGGTAGCCATGAAAACTCTGGATGAAGGTTGAACCAGCGTCGTATTAACTCACAGTAAGGTCTTGCGTCCTCAATTTCACCCTCTGTTAAGCCAGACAAGGGGTCAGCCGTTATATTCCTTGTAGCTTTTCCACTTGTTTGGATTGCATGAAGGCCAGCATCTGAAAGCTCGCGAAGTAAATTAGCAATTTCAGGAAGCTCTATCCAATTGAATTGAATATTTTGTCGGGTTGTGAAGTGTCCAAAACCTCTATCGTATTTGTCTGCCACATTGGCAAGTGATCTGAGCTGCTCAGAACTAAGAGTACCATATGGTATAGCAACTCTAAGCATATGAGCATGAAGCTCCATATAAAGTCCATTCCTAAGCCTAAGACTTCTAAACTTAGCATCATCCAAATCACCAGCTAAATGGCGCTTTAATTGTTTCTCAAATTGATCAACTCGCTCAACTAGAAATTTACTGTCTTCGGTGCTATATTGGTACATTAAACTATTTCTTTAAAATATGATGCGAATTATAGTAAAATATTCTATATTCTTAAGAATTAATATATAAAAAAGAATAATATTACAAATATAATTATAAATATAGTATATTATTTTAAATAATATGAATAACAGATAAAATTATGGATACTATTGACATTAAATTACTAGAGCTTCTCCAGCATAATGCAGAACTAACCATTCAGGAGCTTTCAAAGGAAGTTCACTTATCAACCACTCCATGCTGGAAAAGAATTAATCAATTAAAAAATAATGGTTACATTAATAAAACAGTCTCACTGGTAGATCGAAAAAGAGTTGGCGCCAACGTAACTGCAATGGTTTCTATCAAAGTCAACAATCACAATCAAGAAAGAATTAGTATTTTCTCCAAAACCATTCAAGATATTCCTGAAGTTATTGAGTGCTATCGTATGAGTGGTGAGACAGATTATCTTCTTAAAGTTGTGGTAAGCGACATTGAGAGTTATGACGCTTTCTATAAAAATTTAATTGAAAAAGTTCAATTTCTTAAAGTTACTTCAAATTTTGCAATCGAAGAAATTAAAAGCACTACTGAAATACCATTAACTAAACTTGGACAGTAACCAAAAAAAATTGATTAAAGGACTATAACTTTCAGCAGTCCAACCATACAAACTATTATAAGCACACCGCCCATCCAGCGTTTAAATTTTGCATCACTTTTAATCATTCTTTCATGCATTCTAAGTCCAATAAAATGACCTAGAGCAGCTACTGGAATTAGCATTAAAGAAAAACGCCAATCTATATATACGCCAACAGCCATGAAGGCCGCCATCTTTATTGAAACTAGGAAAAACCATAAAACAAACAAGGTATTTCTTAGTTTCTTCAAATCTATATGGTTCATATAAACTGCAACTAGAAGGACTCCTCCCATTAAGGAAGTGCCTGATAAATAACCACCAAAAAATAAAAGTAAATTATTTACCCAAGTCTTTTTAGAAATTATTTGACTATTATTTATCCAAGTTAATGAATAAAGAATTGTAATTAAATACACAATTACAGTCATTACATTTGGTGGAAGACTTAAAAGACCTATCACACCAATAATTTTTGCTGGAAGTATCCATGGCAGAGATTTCTTCAGGTATTGCCAGTCAACCTGTCTTAAGGAATTTGAAAGAGTGATGCTAGAAAAAAATAATAAATGAATCCCAATTATTGGCAGCCAATCTATTGGAGAGCCTCCAATGAGCATTAAAATTGGGAGGCCTAGAACAGCACCTCCAAAACCAAGACCAGTCCTAACAAACCCAATCCAAGTAAATATTATGGCAATCATTAATAACTCTAAGGGTGAAAAGATCATTAATTTAAGTAGGAGTTAATAGAAGAAAATAATTGTAATTACAAAGTAATTACATAGATTTAATTACGTCTGCTAAGTAATTTGCAGATTCAGTTGCTAACTCTAAATCATTGCACTCAACCATCACTCGAACTAACGCCTCTGTCCCTGATTTTCTGATAAGAATTCGCCCCTTATCTGATAACTTAGACTCAGTCAGGTTAATTGCATCAACTAGATTAGAATTGTTTTTTAAATTTATATCATTTTCAATTTTAATATTTACAAGAACTTGAGGATACTTCGTCATCATAGTCTTGAGATCATAAAGGGTTTTTTGTGACTTGGAGATAACCTCTAATACCTGTAAAGCTGCTATTATTGCATCACCCGAAGTTGATTTATTTAGACAAATAATATGCCCAGAGCCCTCACCACCAAGAATAGCATTATTGTTTATTAACTCGTCCATGACATGCCTGTCACCAACATCTGCCTCAATAAAAGTGAGTCCCAGCTCTCCAAGAGCTTTCCTCATACCTAAATTAGTCATCTTTGTACCAACAACTGTATCAGATTTTAGTTCACCATTGTTTTTCCAGGCATTTGCAATGATATAAACAAGTTCATCACCATCAACCTTCTCTCCTAAGTGATCAACCATTATTAGCCTATCGCCATCACCATCAAAAGCAATCCCAAGATTAGCGTCTTGCTTTAAAACTTCTTGTTGGAGCTGTTTTGTATCTGTTGCTCCACAATTTCGATTGATGTTGTAACCATCTGGATTGTTATTAATCATTATGGTTGTAACGCCTAATTCTTTAAAAACATCTTCGGCAATATGATAAGTTGCGCCGTTGGCACAATCAATTATAATTTTTAAATTTGATAGATCACATTTTTTATCAAATGTTGATTTACAAAACTCAATATATCTACCTAGTGCTTGTCCGTATCTCTTTGCTTTCCCAATTGATGCAGAATCTACACTAACCATGGGTTTCGCAATTTTCTCTTCTATTGCTTTTTGCACTTTGTTACTGAACTTTACGCCTTTACTTGAAAAGAATTTAACGCCATTATCTTGGTATGGATTATGTGATGCACTTATGACAACGCCTGCGGATGCTCCAAACGCCTGAGTCAGGTATGCAATTGCTGGAGAAGGCATAGGTCCAAGCATGCCCACATTGACTCCTGCTGATAAAAACCCAGCTTCAAGCGCAGATTCAAATAAATATCCTGAAACCCTTGTATCTTTTCCAATAATTACACTTGCAGTACCGCCTTCAGTTTCACGCAAAACCGAGCCTACAGCCCAGCCAACTTTTAACAAAAAATCTGCAGTTATAGGGGCTACTCCAACCTCTCCTCTAATTCCATCAGTACCAAAAAAATTATTCAAAACTACTCCCTAAAATTTTGTATTTGTTCCCAGACTGTGAGCGCATCCTTTGTCTCTGAAACATCATGAACTCTAATAATATCCGCACCATTCTCAGCTGCAATTAACGCAGCAGTGACACTTCCAATGAGTCGCGAGTCAACATCTTTATCTCCTAATAAGGCTCCAATCATTGATTTCCTTGAGAGTCCAGCTAGAATTGAAACTCCAAAATCATGAAACTCAGAAAGATTCTTTAGTAAGGCTATATTATGACCTAAGTTCTTACCAAAGCCAAACCCTGGATCAATGGTGATAGAACCTAGCTGAATTCCAGCGTTCTCACATGCCGCGATTCGCTCGTGAAAGAATTTTTTAACATCATCGACAACATTGTCATACGATGGGTTGGTTTGCATAGTCCTAGGAGTGCCCTGCATATGCATTAGACAGACATCAGCTCGCAACTCAGCTGCCATCTCGAGTGCGCCATCTGCTCTCAATGCATTAACATCATTAATGATGCTTGCTCCTGCAGAAAAGGCCTCCTTCATAACAATAGGTTTAGAGGTATCAATTGATATTGGCACATCTATACTGCCACTCAAAGCTTCAATTACAGGCATAACCCGCTTTAATTCATCTTCAGAGGAAACTGCAGGCGCGCCTGGTCTCGTTGACTCACCACCAATGTCAATAATTCCTGCGCCTTCTTCAACCATTAATTGGGCCTGAGTAACTGCACTAACTGAATCTAAGAACAAGCCTCCATCAGAAAAGGAGTCCGGTGTAATATTCAAAACGCCCATGATGATTGGTTGATTTACCATCATCACATCCTTCAATTATGCAAACTGCTCAGTACTTCCGTCGGCTTCTGGCTTCTTATCTGTAGATGGTTTTGCGCTCTCAGTTTCTCCACTTCCAGTTCCAAGCTCAGATGAGGCCTCCTCTGAATCTATTACTTCAGCGGGCTCTCGCATTGGAATTCTCGCCATTAAGTCATCAATCTGATTCGTGTCAATTGTCTCAAATTCAACAAGGGCTGCAGCCATTGCATCCAGTATATCTCTGTTATCTTCAAGAATTTTGTAGGCTAAAGAGTAATTAGTATCTATTATTTTTCGTATCTCACTATCTACCTTAGTAAAAGTTTCATCTGAAATATGCTTATGTTTTGTGACTTGGCGCCCCAAAAATACTTCACCCTCCTCTTCTCCATAAGACATTGGTCCCATGACGCTTGACATGCCCCATAACTTTACCATTTTATGAGCAATATCTGTTGCACGCTCAATATCATTACTAGCTCCAGTAGTTACCGCATCTTCTCCAAATACTATCTCTTCTGCAATACGACCACCAAACAATGATGCAACTTGGCAATTAAGCTTTCTTTTTGAAATACTATAACTATCTTTTTTAGGTAGGAACATAGTTACACCTAGAGCCCTACCTCTAGGAATAATACTTACTTTATAAACTGGATCATGCTCAGGAACTAGCCTTCCAACAATCGCGTGCCCAGCCTCATGAAAAGCTGTCATTTCCTTTTCAGAAGCATCCATAACCATTCCTTTGCGCTCTGAACCCATCATAATTTTATCTTTCGCTTTTTCAAACTCACCCATTCCTACTAATTCTTTACTCAGGCCTGCAGTAATTAGTGCAGCTTCATTTGTCAAATTAGCTAAATCAGCGCCTGAAAATCCAGGGGTACCTCTTGCAATGTCAATTGATTTAACATTTTTTGCAATTGGTAATTTTCTCATGTGTACTTTTAAAATAGCATCACGACCATTAATGTCAGGTAATCCAACAGTCACTGTTCTGTCAAACCTTCCGGGCCTTAATAAAGCTGGATCTAAAACATCAGGCCTATTAGTTGCCGCAACAACAATAATACCTTCTGATCCCTCAAAACCATCCATTTCAACCAACATTTGGTTAAGCGTTTGCTCACGTTCATCGTGTCCGCCGCCCATTCCCGCACCACGCTGACGACCTACAGCATCAATCTCATCAATAAAGATAATACAAGGTGCATTTTTTTTAGCTTGTTCAAACATATCTCGGACTCTAGAGGCTCCAACACCAACGAACATCTCCACAAAGTCAGAACCAGAAATGAAAAAGAAAGGAACATCTGCCTCACCAGCAACGGCTTTAGCTAATAATGTTTTACCGGTTCCTGGAGGGCCAACCATAAGAACACCTTTCGGGATTCTTCCGCCAACTTTAGTAAATTTTCCAGGATCAGAAAGAAAGTCAACAAGTTCGCTCACTTCTTCTTTAGCCTCTTCAACGCCAGCAACATCCTCAAAGGTGACGTGCGATTCATCTTTTGTAATTAGGCGCGCTTTAGACTTTCCAAATGACATTGGATTATTTTTTCCACCCATTGCACCACCTGCGCCTTTCATTGTGTACATAATGACACCAATTAGTAATAGTATTGGTGCGAGTGAAATGAGTAGCTGCTTTATAAAACTTTCTCTTGCAGGAGGCGTAGCTTGAACTGAAACGCCATTATTTAGAAGGTCGCCCATTAGCCCAAGGTCCCCTGGACTGTATGTTTCAAATTTTTCACCAATTGCTGTAACACCACTAATATTGCTACCAGCTATCTTGACACTAGAAACGTTACCTTGCTTCACATTTTGGATAAATTGAGAATAGCTTATCTCGTTTGTTTCATCCGCAACATTAAACTGACCAAAAAGAGAGGCAAGTACACTGCCTAGGACCAACCATAGTAAAATATTTTTATACATATTATTAACTTTAACCTGAATTAGAAATGTAAATATACCCTATTGATTTTATATATATAGGTTTTGATAGCATTTTTCAAGGTTTAATCAATATATTTTATAACTATGACATAATGATAATCTGTAGGTTAAAAATTAATTAGTTGCATTATTTCTTACCCTGTTTTCTTAAAAAGCATGAACATTAAACCCGAACAACTCCAAAATCATCTCTCAAACCAGCCTGCATCGCTTTATTTTGCTTTTGGTGCTGAAATACTTCTGGTTGAGCAATCTCTAACGACTATAAAAAATAATGCTAAAGAGCGGGGATTTAATGAGCGCTTTAGATTTGATATTGACGGTAATTTCGCTTGGGATACTATCTTTAATTTGATTTCTAGCCCTTCACTTTTTGCAGACAAGCGGATCATCGAGTGTCGACTTACAACAGGAAAGATTGGAGTCAAAGGCTCTAAAGCACTTTCTGAACTTACCGATAACCTTCCAGAAGATATTATGCTAATCATCTCTTCTGGAAAACTAGATTTGGCGCAGCAAAAAAGTAAATGGTTTAAAGCTCTGGATAAAAAAGGGGTTATTATTCAGCATTGGGAGGTTCAAAGCGACCAACTTGTTGGCTGGATTGTTAAGCATATGTCCCAGCTTGGCCTTAGCTCAAGCAATGAAATTGCAAATGCGATAGCTTACTGCACTGAAGGAAATCTTCTTGCTACTATGCAGGAGATACAAAAGCTTCAAATTGCATATCCAGATGGAAATATAAATCTAGATGAATATTTAAGTCAAATTGATCAGCAATCTCAGTACACAGTTTTCGGAATGATTGATGCAGCACTCAAAGGTGACACGGAAAAAGTAAATAAAATTTTCAGCTCACTGGTTGATGATTCAACGCCACCAGTCATTTTAATTTCATCGCTCTATCGTGAAATAAAAAGCTTAGTTACAATGTCAATCGAACTTAAAACCAATCAAACAATCGATACAATTCTTAATAATCATAGGGTCTGGCAGAAAAGAAAGCCATTGATATCAATTGCCCTTAAAAAACATAGTTATCAGCAGCTACAAAAACTTCTTTTAGCACTCGGGCGTATTGACCGTTCTGTCAAAGGCATGGATAATCTTAACGTTTACGATGAACTACAATCCGTAGTCATCACTTTATCGGGGAAAAATAGTGGGCTCAATAGCTAAATTAATATCTAACATAGGTCAAAAAGCCCTAATTGCTTCCAACACTCTGCGCATCGCCAACACAGATACAAAAAATAATGCATTACTTAATATTGCTGCTGCGATTCAAGAGAATAAGCAAACTATTCTTGATGCAAATTCTTTAGATATAGAAATTGCCAAAAAAAATAATATTGACTCTGCACTTTTGGATAGGCTAATGCTTAACGATGATAGGCTTGAAAGCGTTGTGGAAGGTCTCAATCAAATCGTCTTATTGAACGATCCTATTGGCGAGGTTTCTGATTTAAAGACTAGGCCTAGCGGAATTAAAATTGGAAAGATGATGGTGCCGCTTGGCGTTATAGGGATGATCTATGAGTCACGCCCTAACGTCACTATTGATGCAGCCGCTCTTTGTATTAAATCTGGAAATGCGGTCATTCTAAGAGGTGGCTCTGAGGCAATCAACTCGAACATGGCTTTTTACAATTGCATTAAACAAGGACTAAAGCAAGCTGGCCTCAACCCACACTCTGTGCAGCTCATCGAAGTCACTGATCGTGAGGCGGTTACTGAGCTTGTTAAAGCCAGTGACTATGTTGATGCTATTATTCCGAGGGGCGGCAAGGGACTTATAAAAAATGTCAGTAGTAATGCTAGAGTCCCAGTTATTAAGCACCTTGATGGCGTTTGTCATACCTATCTAGATATCGATGCTAACCCACAAAAAGGAATTGACATTGCATTCAATGGCAAAACTCGTCGGTATGGAGTTTGCAATGCAACTGAGACACTTCTTGTGCATGAGGGATTTGATACAAAAGCACTATCAAAACTCATAGAGCTCTATAACGAAAAAGAAGTTGAAATACGTGGATGTGAAAAATCACAAAAACTCTCCAGTGTTATCAAAAAAGCGTCGGAAGATGACTGGTATGAGGAATATCTTGGCCCAATCCTCTCAATGAAAATTGTTGAATCGGTTGATGAGGCTATTTCTCACATCAACAAATATGGCTCAGCTCATACCGATGCGATCGTAACTGACAATGACGCAAATTCAAAAAAATTCCTCTCTGAAGTTGACTCATCCTCTGTCATGGTGAATGCATCAACTGGTTTTGCTGATGGTTTTGAATATGGACTAGGCGCAGAAATTGGAATAAGTACTGGTAAATTTCATGTCAGAGGTCCAGTCGGACTTGAGGGCCTGACATCACAAAAATATATCGTCATAGGTGACGGACAAATAAGGCCATAGAGAGCATATGCAATGACAATCAAAGAAACGCTAGCGATTATTCAACGAGGAACTGAAGAAATTCTGCCCTTAGATGAGCTAAAGAAAAAACTTGAAAAAAATAAACCATTAAGAGTTAAACTAGGAATGGACCCAACAGCTCCAGATCTTCATCTTGGGCACACAGTTGTCATTAACAAGATGAAACAACTACAAGATCTTGGTCATGAAATTATTTTCTTAATTGGTGACTTTACTGGCATGATTGGAGATCCAACTGGAAAAAATGTCACTCGGAAGGCACTAACTAAAAGTGAAGTTTTAGAAAATGCTAAAAGCTATGAAGATCAAGTTTTTAAGATTCTTGACAAGGACAAAACAAAGATAGCGTTTAATTCTGAGTGGATGGGTAAGATGAGTTCATCAGAAATGATTTCTCTTGCATCAAAACATACTGTTGCAAGGATGCTTGAGCGTGATGACTTTTCCAAACGTTATAAATCAGGTCAACCAATTTCAATACATGAGTTTTTATATCCGCTAGTTCAAGGATTTGATTCTGTTGCACTTCAGGCTGACATTGAGCTTGGGGGCTCTGATCAAAAATTTAATCTACTAGTTGGTAGAGACCTTCAAAAGCAAGCAAATATGGAGCCTCAGGTTATTCTTACTATGCCAATACTAGAGGGGCTTGACGGCGTTCAAAAGATGAGCAAGTCACTTGACAACTATATTGGTATTGACGAACCTGCAGACAGCATGTTTGGCAAATTGATGTCGATTTCAGATGAGCTCATGTGGAAATACCTCGAGCTTTTAAGCTTTGAATCAATGGAAACAATCGAATCCTGGAAACAAGAAGTTGTGGATGGAGAAAATCCAAGAAACATTAAGTTTCGCCTTGCTCAAGAAATTATTACGCGTTTTCACGATAGTGATCAAGCTAAAAAAGCACAGCAAAACTTTATCGACCGATTTGCGAAGAATCAAATTCCAGATGAGATGGATGAGTTCACTTTTTCACAAGGAACTAAGATTGCAAACCTGCTTAAAGACTCTAACCTTGTATCCTCAACATCCGAAGCATTTCGAATGATTAAACAGGGCGCTGCAAAAATGGATGGTGAGAAGATAAGTGACAAGGATTTAACGCCCGTTGCTGGAACATCAATCTACCAAGTAGGTAAAAGAAAGTTTGCTAGAGTTACAATTAGCTAATTTACATTAATCAAGAGTATAATAGAGCTATCTGGGGATGACATGGCTTCGACGAGGAGTTGGATTTCAAGGATGCATGTCGAGGACAAAGATTGCTCGTAAAAACGTTCTTTAAATAATAGTTGCAAACGAAAACAACTACGCTTTAGCAGCATAATGCTAACCGTTACTTGAGAGTCGTCTGTACTTTTGGGATAACGGTCGCTTACAGACTCGCCACTATTATTATTTTAGGATAATAGGGTTAAAACCTAATCTAAAATCGCTTTCTACATCCCTGTTGGTCGGGTGGTAAAAAGTTAACTCAATAGGCCTTTACTAAGCATGTAGACTTCTTGACTGAAAGTTTTCGGACGGGGGTTCAATTCCCCCCATCTCCACCACCTAACCCCTATTGCGAAAGTATTTTAATATTGGTTGGAGTAGTTTTTTCAATTAAGTTCAGTTAATTGATCAAATGCACCATTAAGATAAGGTTCAAACTTACGCCACTGTTGTGAACTACCTTGATAAACTTTTTGCCGTACTTGTTGTTGGGACACGGTCCGCACACTGCGTTTATTATGCTGGGGCGATAGGCAGTCATTTTCCCACTCCAGCTCAAGATACTCAATGAGCTTTCTAGTCTCATCGTCCTGATTGATGGTGAGGTTATCATAATTGAGATTATAAATACGATCTCCATAATGACCCAGCCAGAACTGCATTAAGTCTGTGTATAAACCAAAATACGTCACAGTGTCATCAAGATCATAGCAATAGCCCAACTCTTTATCAATAAAATAATGCTTGTAATTGGACCAACATGTAGCAGCAGGGTCTCTATTAACATGGATTACTTTAGCATCTGGAAACGCTGAAAAGATCAATCCAACATATAAGAAGTTTTGCGGCATCTTATCTGTCACAATAGATCTGCCATCAGACCTTTTCTTTAACGCCTCAATATAGCGTTGCCTAAAGTCCAAAATCATCTTAGTGTTTGGTTTAATCGCCCCCCTGGCAGTAGGACCACCAAACTTACTAACATAAGATAATTCCCCAGCACCTGTCACTTCTGAATGCGATGATACGATTTGCTCCACTAAAGTTGTTCCAGATCTAGGCATCCCTAATATAAAAATAGGTTTTAGATCACTTGATTCGACAACTGATTGCAAGGCAATGCTTGGGTATGATTTCTTTAACTGACTGAACAGCTCTATATCTTGCTTAATATCATAAGAAAGTATTTTCTTACGAAGTTCATTTCCAATTTTTAGATAATTGAAAGACTGGCTAACCTCATTTAGATCTTCAGATGCTTTGCTTAGTGCAAAGTTAAGATGGCAACGTTGTTCATCTGAACTATTTAAGTCCAAACATAGGC
>OJIH01000027.1_pt1 | contig 23204 bp, 26 predicted proteins | sample 1595351 | NCBI WGS metagenome assembly OJIH01 (sample SAMN05416697, study PRJEB24817) | seawater metagenome | isolation source: Sea water | place: Canada:Atlantic | collected 2013-07
ATCCTCTCTGGTCTCGTGGGCTCGGAGATGTGTATAAGAGACAGGTGTTGGATTTGAACCAACTTCCATATTGCAAATTATTTGTGGATTATATCGACTTTTTATAAAACTTCAATAACTTTTTTTGTATTATCTTTTTATTATCTTATTACTTAATAAAAACAATACTTTGAAGTCCTAATAGTCTTAGGTAAAATACCCGCTAAAGAATATCTTTTAACTTGTATTATGAAAAGTGATTCACTTGAAAATTTAAGAAATGATATCGACGATCTGGATCAAAAGATTCAGCTTCTAATATCTCAGCGCGCGGACTTAGCTGCTAAGGTTGCACTTGTCAAGCAGGAGTCGAATGCGCAAACAGCTTTTTATAGGCCTGAGCGTGAGGCAGAGGTTTTAAGCAAGGTAATCCAAAGAAACAAAAGTCTTCTTAAAGATAAGGATATTGCCCTTATTTTTAGAGAAATTATGTCGGCCTGCTTGGCGCTTGAGCAGCCCCTGAAGATAGCCTTTTTAGGTCCTGAGGGAACGTTTACTCAAGAAGCAGCACTTAAGCATTTTGGTCATGGCGTCTCACCGCTGGACTGCGGAACGGTTGATGAGATTTTTCATCAAGTTGAGACAGATAATGCGCAGTATGGCGTTGTGCCAATAGAAAACTCCTCAAATGGAGTTATTGGTACGTCTCTTGATATGCTCTATAGTCATGATTTAAATATTTGTGGTGAAGTAGAAATTGCAGTTGCCCATCACCTAATGATGCAAGACCAGTCTCAAGAAATTAAAATTATTTACGCGCATCAACAAGCACTTGATCAATGTCATCGATGGCTCTCTAATCACTATCCTCATACTGAGTTAAGGCCTGTTGCCTCAAATGCATTAGGCGCAAGAATGGTAAAGGATGAGCCAAATGCTGCGGCAATTGCATCTAAGGTTGCTCTTAATATCTATGGCCTTGAAAGGGTTGCTAAAAATATAGAGGACAATGCTGGCAACGTAACTCGCTTTATTGTTATTGGTAAAGATGAAGTTCCAGCTGGCGTTAACGATAAAACTTCACTCCTAGTTGTCACCAAGCATGAGTCAGGCGCTTTATTTGACTTATTGGAGCCATTCAAAGCCAATAACATTAATATGCTTCAACTAGCGAGACATCCAATACCTGGAGTAAAGTGGGAATATTTGTTCTTCATTGACATAGAAGGGCATCAGAGCGAAAAAAATGTTCAAAAAGCTATTCAAGAGGTCAAATCACGCGTCTCTAAATTAGATATTTTAGGCTCTTATCCTGTAGCAGTTTTATGAATGCCTGTGAGTCAATCCTTGGGTTGAGTCCATACCAAGGTGGAAAGCCTATAGATGAGCTTGCTCGAGAATTAGGACTTAAAAATATTACAAAGCTTGCTTCTAATGAAAACCCATTAGGCGTTAGTGCAGCAGTGAAAGAAGCAGTTTTTAACTCTTTATCAAGCATTAATCGCTATCCTGATGGTAACTGCTTTGAGCTAAAAAAAGCTATCGCTGAAAAGCTTTCAGTAATGCCAGACATGATTTCACTAGGTAATGGTTCAAATGAGCTGTTAGAGCTCATTGCAAGAGTATTTGTATCTAAAAAAACTGATGAGGTGATTTTCTCTCAGTATGCTTTTGTTGTTTACCCTCTGGTCACTCAGGCCTTGGGAGCTACTGCAAAAGTTTCTCCAGCTAAGAATTATGGCCATGACTTAAATTCAATGTTAAGTTTAATAAGTGAAAATACAAAACTTATTTTCGTTGCAAATCCGAATAACCCTACGGGCACTCTTTTAAGTGATGATGAGCTTTATGCCTTCTTACAAAAGGTCCCTAATGATGTCCCAGTGGTATTGGATCAGGCATATTTTGAGTACTTAAATGTTGACGATCTTGCAATTGACTGGCTTAAGGAATTTGATAACTTAATCATTACGCGCTCCTTTTCTAAGGCTTATGGCTTAGCGGGTCTGCGGGTTGGTTACTCTGTATGTAGCCCTTTAATTGCTGATTTCATAAATCGCGTAAGAGAGCCGTTTAATGTTAACTATACTGCTCAAGTTGCCGCCATTGCAGCGCTTTCAGATGATAAACATTTAAATGACTCAGTAGAAATAAACACTAATGGTTATGAGCAGCTAACGAGTGGATTTGACTCTTTAAAACTCAACTACATTCCATCTCATGCTAACTTTATTGCTGTTGAATTTAATAATGCCATGAATATCTACAATGACCTCCTTAAAGAAGGCGTTATTGTGCGCCCAGTTGAAATGAAAGGGTATTTAAGAATTTCAATTGGAACCTCAAATGAAAACGATCACCTGCTTAGTGCATTAAAAAAAGTTTTATGATTAATAAAATTACAATAATTGGAGTGGGCTTAATTGGAGGCTCTTTAGCGAAAGCAATAAAAGAGAATAATTTAGCAAAAGTAGTCTTTGGCTTTGGGAGAGACTTAAATCGCTTAGAAAAAGCTCAAAAAGCAAACGTTATTGACCAATTTTCAACCAACTTAAAAGATGCGATAAATGATTCAGATATTGTAATTATCGCTACTCCTGTAGGCTCTTTTAAAGAGATTCTAATTGAAATAAAGCCTTTTCTAACTAGCAAAATAGTAATTTCTGATGTTGGCAGTACTAAAACTAATATTGCCTCTATAGTGAGCCAGACGTTAGGGGATTATTCAAATTACTTTATTCCAGCACACCCAATTGCAGGTAAGGAAAAAAGTGGTTTTGAAGCAAGTGAAGCTAATTTATTTAATAATAGAAAGGTTATTATTACGCCTCTTGAGACTAGCAGCCCAGATTCAATAAATCTCATTCAGAAGATGTGGGAGGGTACTGGTGCAGATGTTGATTTTATGAGTCCTGAATCTCACGATGAGCTGCTTGGAATGACCTCACATTTACCCCATATGCTTGCTTTCTCTCTTGTTAATTATCTAATTAGTAAAAATCCTAGCGCATCAATATATGCTGCAGGTGGCTTTAAAGACTTTTCTAGGATAGCCTCGGGTGATGCTGTTATGTGGAGAGATATCTGCATTCAAAACAAAGATCAAATTATTGACCACATCAGAGGCTACCAAAAAACATTGAACTCCCTTGTTGATGCGATTGAAAATGAAAATAGCGATGAATTAGATTTGTTGTTTACTAGTGCTAAAAAGACTCGTGATTCATGGGTAGGGTAATTTAACCAATGGCAAGCTTTGTAACCTCACAATCTAGACCACTAAAGGGGTCTATTAAAGTCCCTGGTGATAAATCAATATCTCACAGATCTATAATGCTTGGGTCGATTGCAACTGGAATAACTAAGGTATCTGGATTTCTTCAGGGAGAAGACAGCCTAGCAACTTTAAACTCTTTTAAGGAAATGGGCGTTCAGATTGATAGACAAGGGTCAAATGTAATTATTAATGGTGTTGGAATGCACGGACTAAAAGAGCCTACAAAACCATTGAATTTAGGAAATTCTGGGACGTCTATTCGCTTAATGTCTGGCCTTCTGAGCGCTCAAAACTTTGATTCTGAGCTTTGCGGTGATGAATCGCTCTCTAAGAGGCCAATGGCTAGAGTTATCGAGCCACTATCTAGAATGGGTGCAGACATTTCCGGTCCTGATTCAAAGCCCCCTCTGACAATTAAAGGTGGTAAAAAATTATCCTCTCTAAAGTACACACTACCCGTTGCCTCAGCACAGATTAAATCATGCCTACTATTAGCAGGCCTTTATGCAGATGGTGAAACTCATGTTATTGAAAATGGTATATCAAGAGACCATACTGAAAGAATGCTTAGAGGCTTTGGTTACAAGGTTAATACATCACCTGGTGAAGTCTCTATACTTGGGGGAGGGAGCCTAAAGGCTTGTAATATTGAAGTTCCTAGTGACATATCGTCCTCTGCTTTTTTCATGGTAGCGGCTAGTATCGCAAAAGAGGCAGACATTACTTTATTGGCTGTAAATGTCAATCCAACTCGAACTGGAGTAATTAATATTCTTCAATTAATGGGCGCTAATATTGAGCTTATCAACGAGCGATTGGAGGCTGGTGAACTAATTGCAGACATAAGAGTTTGTTCATCAAAACTTAAAGGAATTAACATACCAGAACGCTTAGTCCCTTTGGCAATTGATGAGTTCCCAGCTATATTTATTGCAGCAAGCTGTGCCAAGGGAGAAACTGTCTTAACGGGCGCCAAAGAGTTAAGAGTTAAAGAATCTGATCGCATTCAAGTAATGGCTGATGGGCTTTCATCATTAGGTATTGAGAATGAAGTTCTTGATGATGGCATTAAAATTGTTGGCGGCGAATTTAAAGAGCAATTAGCACCAATCAAATCTCATCATGATCACCGCATCTCCATGTCATTTGCTGTTGCATCTGTTAGGTCTAATTTTGAAATAAATATTGATGGGGTTGACAACGTAAAGACGTCATTCCCAAACTTTGTAGAGTTAGCGAACTCAATTGGTATGAGTATTATTGAAACTAATTAGGTTTAGTGCTAAGTAGTAATTTAAGTATGTCATCCAACACCTTGTTATAATACGCTTTTTGAAAAATACACTAATCTATGACTATTAATAATGCAGAACCGTTCTTTGCATGGGACGTACTATCTTGGCTTTTCGTGGCAATGGCTCTTGCAATTGTTATAGTTTTAGCAGACCTTCTCTTATCTAAGAAAAATAACCAAATCAATACTGAGACTTCTGAAAAAACATCAAAAATTGGCAGTTTTTTCTATTTTTTAGTATTTCTAAAATTTTCAAAATCTGAAAAGTATAGTCACAGACCAAAAGTTGTTCAGTGGTCAATAGAGATGTTTCCAGTATTATTGCTGGTTTTGGTGTTTAGAGGCTTTATATTTGAGCCTTTTCGTGTGCCCTCAAACTCAATGATGCCGACACTTTTAACGGGTGATTTTATTATAGTAAATAAGTTTGATTATGGCCTTAGACTGCCAATAACAAACACAAAACTTGTGGAGTTTTCAAGCCCTAATAGGGGAGATGTAATTGTATTTAGGTACCCAAATTATGAAAAAACGCCTGGTTACTCTGGGGTAGATTTTATTAAGCGCATTGTCGCACTTCCAGGTGATGTAATTTCTTATAAAAAAGATCAGTTAATAGTTAATGGAAAGTCAGTTGAAGTTAAAAAAATAGGCCCTTATGTTGGTGTGGATTCAGGAAAATCAATGAATAATTACAGACTAACCCGTGAAATTTTTGACTCTTCTGGTCATGACATACTTCTTAATCCAAAAGGTCATTCAAAAGAACTGGTGGAAATTACAATTCCCCAAGGTCATTACTTTGTAATGGGCGATAACAGGTCTCACAGTAGCGATTCTAGATTTTGGGGCTTTGTTCCAGAAGATTATATAATTGGAAGGGCTATTGGAATATGGATGCATTGGGATTGGAATTTTAATACAATGCAGTTTAGTCGAATTGGTGGCTTTGATTAAAAAAAAGCTTACTATGGAAAAAATACTACAGATCATTTAAGCTTTAAAAAAGTTCTGGACTTTTCAAGCAAGTAACCCTTCAAAAAATAGCCTTCCATAAGTTTCTTTATGAAAGGCTATTAGTTGTTATTTCTTATAGATTTTTAGTGCCTTTAAGACATTCATTGCCTCGTGAACAAAGTAGTCTTCTTTTAGAAGGTCAACATACTCTTCATCCCTTAAATCACTAATATTATCTTGTGACTCAATGATTTCTTCAGCAGAGAGATCAGAAGGCGCAACTGGAGCTTCAACCTCTTCAGCAGAGAGAGAATTCTTAAGATCTTTTTCTTGCTGGCTAAGGTCTATTGAATCTTCATCTTCATCTTTTTTAAGAGAGATGTTTTCTAGTTCAATATCAGGTGTTATTCCTTTTCCCTGAATAGACCTACCAGAAGGCGTAAAGTATCTTGCAGTTGTAAGCTTTAATCCAAAGCCATCTTGTAAATTAAGCACGGACTGGACAGAACCTTTACCAAAAGACTCTTCACCCATAATCAAAGCTCTCTTATGGTCCTGAAGTGCGCCTGCAACAATCTCAGAAGCAGAAGCAGACCCTCTATTCATTAATACAACAATAGGAGCACCGTTAAGAATATCACCAGGCTTTGTTGGGAATGAACTATTAGAGTATGAAGTTCTACCTTCGGTATAAACCACAATACCAGGCTCATCGATGAACAGATTAGATATATCAATCGAAGAATCCAAAAGCCCACCTGGATTATTCCTTAAATCAATAATTAAAGAATCAAGCTCGCCTTCATTCTTTTCTACTAAATCTGCAACAATAGTTTTCACTAGCGCAGCAGTTGGTCTTTGAAATTGAGCAATTCTTAGGTAGCCAATACCTTCATCCAGTAAAAGTCCTTTTGCCGAGGTGATCGTGATAATTTCACGCGTTATTTCAACTACAAATGGAGCAATATCAGGCCTTCCAATTGTTAGTTTAATAGTGGTTCCTGGAGCGCCTCTCATTAGCTTAACACCTTCTGCAAGGTTAATTTGACTGACGTTTTGATCACCAATTTGTAAAATAATATCTCCAGCCTTAAGGCCTGCTCTGTATGCAGGTGTGTCATCAATTGGGGATACAACCTCTATATACTCACCCTTCGTACCAATAACAATACCAAGGCCACCAAACGCGCCCCTTGTACTTTCACTTAAGTCAGACTGGCCACGTGGCTCAAGAAAACTAGAGTGTGGATCCAGGCCCTCAACTAAGCCTCTTATCGCATTATTAAACAACGTTTCATCATCAATATCATCAACATACATTAGCTTGATTTGAGAGAAAACAGTAGTAAAGGTATTTAAACCCTCAAAGAAAGATGGGGAGTCAAGAGGGGAGTAGTCTTCTTCCTCGGCTAAAGATCCACTTGTAGCTCCAAAAAAGAGAAAAGCAGAAAGAACAGTTGATTTAATTAAAGCCTTTGCATTTATCATAATAAATTTAGTTAGTATTAAAAGTGAGTTAGTGAATTAATTTTTTAAAGGATTGTACTTGTGTTTTATAAAGTTTAAATGAAGAAACCATGTAGTTTTAAATAAAATATTGCGAATTCATATAATTTTTACTTCTAAACGTAATGACTCGACTAAAATTATCAGTTACTAATTGCGCTCGTAGCTCAGCTGGATAGAGTGTCGGCCTCCGAAGCCGAATGTCGGGTGTTCGAATCACCTCGAGCGCACCAACTCTATCCTAGCTTTTTATAACTCTCGCTCCATCTGAAATCCTGCATTTCAAACTCTTTATCTAAACAACTTCTAATCTTCATCTAATCTTTATTGCTTGTTATTAGAATGGCGTCCGTTTGAAAATTACTTATAAATTAATGGAGATAATCTATGGAAACTAAACTCGTTTTATGGACAACTGGTTGTATGGCATTTATGCTTAGCTTTATGTATGCAATGGTTAGTATCATAAGTAGCTTTGTAAATTAAATATTGGGGGCTATTAATATTGACTATGAGTTAATAAGCCCTCAGTCAACAGTTTAAATTATCAACCAAAACCTCTTGACTCTGAATATATAATACAAAAGCTCTAATTGTTCGGATGAGCCGCGTTCACTATTAAACCAACTATCTGGATTTAGAAGATTATTTATGAAAGTAGAAAATATAGAAAAGCCCACAACAAAATTTATAGCAACAAAGCTTTTTTGGGTCGGAGTAGTAGGTACATATATCCTTGCAGGAATACTACTCAATAGGCTTGAAACTAATGCTAGTTATGAAGAACTTAGATCTTCCTCCCTAATCCCATCTATCTTTTATTTTTTTACTTTATTCCTAAGCTACAGATCCTTTAAAACTCAAGCGGTTAGAACAACTATTTTACAATTTGCAACTCAAATGCTACTTCTCCTTCCTTTAATGAGTATGTTCATGGCGGTTGTACTTTTCACTACAAAATTTTCTAGTTAATGAACAAAATAAGTTCAAAAAAACTACTTAATACTAAATGGACAGCTGTTACACCGAGCAGTAAAGAGAGACACTTTCTTATTAGTAAGTTAGTGTTTGATGAAGATAACATAGTAACTCACTGCTTAATAGAGGCAGTAATCTCTAATCGGACAGAGCTTATTAATTGGAAAGATTTAAAGGAGAGTGAGCAGTGGCTTCAAGGCTGGAAATAAAGATATACATAGAAAAGAAGAATTATTTAAGTATGCAGTGTGGATACAGTTGATATGTATGTCTGCGTTAAAGGTGGAGCATGTTAGATAATTCTATGAAGTCTGAAGACGTTGTTGCTGCAATCATAAAGAAAGATAATCTTTATTTTATTGCTCAAAGGAGTAGAGATAAACATATGGGCCTTAAATGGGAATTCCCTGGCGGAAAAGTTGAAGCAAATGAAACACTTCAAGAGGCTCTAATTAGAGAGATACACGAGGAATTAAATATAAACATTAATGTTTATGAGAAGATTGCAGAAGAAAAATATAAGGACAGCGAAATAAATATTGTTCTGCATTACTTCCTTTGCTCAATAAAAGATGGCGTTATTAGTCTTAATGAACATGAGGCAATGGAATGGGCTGATAAAACAGATTTTGATAAATATGACTTTGTTGTGGGTGATGGAAATATTACATCACTAATTTAATTGTAATGCAGCTAATACTTTATCATTCATTACTATGAAACACTTATCGCACAAAAGAATTGGGAAGGGTTATCCACTGGTACTTGTCCACGGCTATTTGGGCGGTCAAGACATGTGGAAATTTCAGGAAGATTTAAAGGATAACTTTGAGTTAATTATGCCTTCACTTGCTGGTTATGGTGAGAGCTCTAAAATGACCGCTCCTTCAACTATTAGAGAGAATGCAATACAAGTATTTGAACTCTTAGATTATTTAAAAATTGATACCTTTAATTTGCTTGGTCATTCAATGGGAGGGATGATTGTACAAGAAATGGCTGCGTTATTTCCAGATCGCGTTAATAAGTTAATATGTTTTGGTACCGGGTCTATAGGAGTCTTACCAAGCAGGTTTGAAACTATTGGTGAATCAAGAGCTAAAATTATTGAATTTGGCCTTGAACAAACTCGAAAAAACATTGCAAAGACATGGTTTATTGATCACCTTAAGGGAGATGGATATAAATTATGCTTGGACGAAGGCTCAAAAGCAACAACACAAGCTGCACTCGCAAGCCTTGATGCATGGGATTGTTGGGACGGAAGGGCGCAACTTGATCAAATTAAATCACCCACTCTAATTCTATGGGCTAAAAATGATCGATCCTATGACTGGAACCAGCAAGAAATTCTAAATAAAGGGATTTCAAATTCTTTTATCAAAATTATTGAAGGATGTGCCCATAACTCACATATGGAAAAACCTTCACTAATCAATCAATCAATCAAGGATTTTCTAGTTTAAAGATATGGCATATTCTAGTTTTAGGGTAGCCATATTTTTAAAGTTCATATAGAGCTTTATTTTATTCTTAACTTAAATTAACACTTGAAACATATATATTAATTGATGTATACTTAATTTTTTTCTAGTACAAATACTTTAGTAATAGAGAAAAAAGTAAATTTCATTAAAAGGAGAAATACATGAAGTTAGTAAATAAAACAGCTATTGCTGCCGTTGTTGCGCTTTCTGCGTCTATGGCAACTTATGCGGAAAAAGTAAACATTGGCGATCCAGGTTGGACTGGAGCTACTGCAATTGCAAACTTACTGTCTGCGGTAATCACAGACAAAATGGGTGGTGAAGTTGAGCTAGTTCCTGGAAACAATACTGCTATCTATGGAGCAATTGACAGAAGTAAAGGTGAGATTGAAGTTCACCCTGATGTCTGGCTACCAAACCAACAGGCTTACACTAATGAACTAGTTCCAAAAGGAACTCTTAAGTTAAGCTCTTTGAGTTATGAAGGAAATCAAGGTTACTGCGTATCTCAAGCGTTTGCTGAAGAGATGAGCATAACGTCTATCTTCGATCTTGGAAGGCCTGAGGTTATTGCTGCAATGGATAGTGATGGCAATGGTAAAGGTGAGTTTTGGATTGGTGCTGATGGTTGGGCCTCTGCAAACGTAAATGAGGTTAAAGTAAGAGATTATGGACTACTAGATCTTGGTATTGAGCCTATTAGAGCTGCTGAAGCTGTAAAAAATGCAAGAGTTTTAGACTCGATCAAAAAAGGCGAGGGCTATGCATTCTATTGCTATAAGCCACACGCTATATGGGGAATGGCGCCAGTTGTAATGTTGACTGAGCCTACTCATGATCCTGCTGCGTACAAAATGATTCAACCAAAAAGTGACGCTGATTGGTATAAAAAGTCATATGTAGCCTCTAAAGATGCAATGAAAAATATTCAAATTGGTTGGGGCACTTCACTTGAAGGCAAGTCTCCAGCAATTGTTGAATTTTTCAATAACTTCCAGTTAACGTCTGATGATGTATCATGGCTTGCCTATGAAATTTCTGTCAATAAGAGAGATGCGGCAGAAGTAGCAAGAGATTGGATGTCTCAGAACGAAGGTACTGTTGATGGATGGTTAGGTTTATAATCTAACAAGTTCGTTATAAAGCCGGCGTTTTATATGCGCCGGTTTTTTTTCAATTAATGTAAATACTATGTCGCAAGAAAACTCCGGAAGCTTTATTCAAATTCAAAATATCTCTAAGATATTTGGAAATACCTCTCCAGAGGCATTAAAAGCAATTACTGAAGATCATATTTCAAAGCAAGACGCATTAGAAAATTACAATTCAGTTATTGGTGTTTCAGATGTTTCATTTGACATTAAGCCTGGTGAAATATTTTGCGTAATGGGCCTATCTGGAAGTGGAAAGTCAACCCTTGTAAGACATATTAATAGGCTTCTAGAGCCAACAATAGGCAAAATACTAATAGATGGTCAAGACGTAATGGCCCTAGAAAGAAAAGAATTACAAGATTTTAGAAATAAAAAAATAGGCATGGTCTTTCAAAACTTTGCACTGATGCCGCACCGCTCTGTGATTGATAATATTGCTATGCCACTAGAAATAAGAGGGGTTAATAAAAATAAGAGGTATGGAAAAGCAAATGAAATCCTAAATACAGTCGAGTTAACAGGCTGGGGTAATAAATATGCTCATGAACTGTCTGGTGGAATGCAGCAAAGAGTAGGACTTGCAAGGGCTTTAGCTGCTGATCCTGAAATACTATTGATGGATGAGCCTTTCAGCGCATTAGACCCTTTGATTAGAAGGCAACTTCAAAAAGAATTTATAAAATTATCTAAGAAATTAAAAAAAACAACGGTCTTTATTACTCATGATTTAGATGAAGCTGTTAAAGTTGGTCACCGTATTGCTATCATGAGAGATGGTAAAGTTATTCAAATTGGCACCCCAGAAGAGATAGTTATGAACCCAGAGGATGACTATGTTGCAGACTTTGTAAAAGGAATTTCAAGACTTGAAGTTGTTAAAGCAAAATCGATAATGAAGCCAATTGATGAGTTTAGTAAAAATTATGGTGCAATACCAAAAGATGCCATAAGAATGACAGAGAATGACGATTTAAGCAGTCTAATTGAGAGCTCTGTTGCTAGTGATAAGCCAATCGTTATCAGTAACAAAAATGGCCAGGATGTTGGCGTGGTATCTCAAAAAGACTTACTGGTATCTATTGTTGAGGGCCAGGATGAGTAAAGATAACCTAATACCTAATGATGATTACGCAAACACTGATCAAATTCCAGTTTTCGTAAAAACTAATTCTGAATACTATGTTCATGAGTTTGGCCGTATTAATAACAGCTCAAAATTTGTTGCATCCTTTAATCTATTTGCATTTTTATTTGGCTCAGCATGGTTTGGGGTCAGAAACATATGGAACTGGTCTTTAGCATTTTTACTGATCGAAACATTTGCAATTGTTCAAATTGTCAGAGGGTTTTTTGGCAATATTAGCGCCGAAGCCTATAGCAAAATTGCAAAAGTTCAATCAACAATTGATTTTCGAGAGAAGCAACTCCAAGCTGCTATTGAGAGCAATTCAGATAAAGTTGAAATGTTCAGAAGAACAATTAAGTCACTTGAAGACTCAATTGGAGGGTATTTACAGGAAGCTCAAAGCATTGAAGCGTCTGGAGTTGCAATTGCTATAAGTGGTATTTTTCTGTTTATTTTAATAAGGGTATTGCAAGGTGTATTGGCCAACTCTATTTTAGAAAAAAAGTTTTCAGAGTGGCTTTCTAATAAACAAATAAGCCCAGGAATGGAATTTAAAAACTTTCTTTTAAGTATTTCATTTGTCTTGGTAATCATTATTTTTTCAACAATACACTATAGTTTTCCAAATCTTGTTGCTTTGTTTGCAGATTTTCCAACGCATCCTGACATAAGGCTTGCTTCAATAGATGGGGTAGAAAGGGCTTTTGATTATGCTGTAATTAAAGGTGATGTTCTTTTTACTGCAATTACCTTTGGAATAAGGTCAGTCCTTGATGCCCTAGAGATGCTTTTTGTAACAACTCCTTGGATTGTAGTTATTAGTGCAATAGTATTAATGACTGGCCTCTCTGCTGGACCAAGAGCAGCTGTATATTCTTTAGCATTCTTAGCTTACATGGGTTTTCTAGGTTTTTGGATAAAGGCCATGACAACGTTAGCATTGTTAGGAACTGCTGCGATTCTGAGTATATCTATTGGAATTCCACTAGGTATATATTGCGCCACTAGACCTAGGTTTTATGCCTTTATCAGGCCAATTATGGATTTCATGCAAACAATGCCTGCATTTGTATTTATGATTCCAGTTATCGCATTTTTTGGAACTGGAAAAGTTTCAGCAGTCATTATTACCATGATTTTTGGAGGAACTCCTGTGGTAAGGCTTACTGTATTAGGATTAAAAGGTGTACCTGAAACTATAAGGGAGGCGGCAATAGCTTATGGTGGCTCTAAATGGTATTTATTGACTAAGGTTGATTTACCTCTTGCAATGCCAACTATTCTTGCTGGTGTAAATCAGACTGTAATGTTGAGCTTAGCAATGGTTGTAGTTGCATCTTTAATTGGCGCAAAAGGCTTAGGACAAGATGTTTTAGAGGCCCTACAATATGCTAATGTTGGCCAAGGAATATTGGCTGGAATTGCAATCTTATTTTGTGCTCTAATACTTGATAGGGTTATACAAGGAAAGAAAAGGGACTAAGTAGTATTTATACTAAAATGCCCATTCATAGGCTGGAATGGCTGCTGATCCACCGGTGTGAATAAATAAAATTTTATCTGAATCTTTGAAGTACCCTTTTTTAACTAAATCAATAAGGCCATCGAATGCTTTTCCAGAGTATACAGGGTCAAGCAATATAGCCTCTTTTCTTGCCATTAGTTTTAAAGCTTTTTTCATGCCTTCAGTAGGGATGGCATAACCCTCGCCAACATAACCATCTTCAACTATAACGTTTTTGCGATCTAGAGATTTACACTGGATGAAGTCACAAGAATTTTTAGCTAATCTAAAAACCTTTTCCTCTTGATCAAGTTTTTTATCCTTAATACTTATTCCTATAATTTCAATATCACTTTGATAATGAGTCTTCCCAGCAATAAGTCCAGCGTGAGTACCACCACTTCCAGTTGCTAAAATAATATGAGTAAACAGCTTTTCACTATCTTGTTCAATAATCTCTCGCATACATTCAATATACCCAAGCTCCCCTAAGTGATTGCTTCCACCAACTGGGATAAAGTAAGGATTAGCGCCTTGCCTCTTTCTATCATCCATTATTTCTTTTGCAAACTCTTCAACATTTTTATTAGTAGGGCACAAAATCATCTCAGCACCAAAAATTTTATTTAAGAAAATGTTTCCTGAATTCATATAAGACTCAGGAGCGTTAGCAAGTCTCTGTTCCAATACAATAAGACACTTAATTCCAAGTATTGCGCATGCAGCAGCTGTCTGTCTTGCATGATTGGACTGAATCGCACCAACAGTGACAACAAGATCTGCCTTGTTTTTTATAGCATCAGGCATTATAAATTCAAGTTTTCTTGTTTTATTTCCTCCAGTTGCTAGCCCCGTGCAGTCATCTCTTTTGATAAATATTTCAGGACCACCAAGATCTTTAGTAATATTTTGTAAAGACTCTATAGGGGTAGGAAAATGGCCAAGCTTAATTCTTGGAAAATTATCAATCATAAAAATAAACTAAAGTTAAAAAATAAAGCTACATTTGATGCTGTTCTAGAACATTGAAATTATTTTATAGATAAACTTATATAAATGAGCACTATAAAGAAAAGCGCAGTATTCTCAAACTGCCGAAAATACCGATATTCTTTAACAAGATCTTGGAATTCAGCAGATGGTTATGTTTTGTTCATTGGATTAAACCCTTCTATTGCAGACGAAACAATTGACGACCCTACATTAACAAGATGTATCAATTTTGCTAAAGATTGGGGGTATGGTGGCTTAATCATGGTTAATTTGTTTGCTTATATGTCGACTTATCCAATGGAACTCAAAAAAGTCAAGTTACCAATAGGGAAAGATAACAATATGCATATTTTAAAAAACTATCGAAAGAGCGAGTTAACAGTTGTAGCATGGGGTAATGATGGTTATTTCCTGAATAGAGATAAGGAGGTGTTAGAAATTATTAATAGGCCAATGTGTCTAAACATTAATAAATCAGGTCAGCCTGCGCACCCCCTTTATCAAAAGAAAGACCAAGGATTGATCAATTTTATTAACTAGTTATTTGGCTTATCAATGCCCAGTTTGGTACACTAAAACGGCAACATTGCCTATAATTCAATACATAATGAAATATGCTTACAATTCTTAAATTAAACCAACTTAAACGTTACATTTATGCGCTCATTTAATCTGTGAAATACTTTGTAATTGACCCAGTAATTTTAGACTTAGGAATTGTACAAATTTACTGGTATGGGGTCATGTACCTTTTGGCATTTTTAGCGGCCTATTTACTTGCAAGATCTCGTGTTAAATCAAACTCTGAATGGAATGTAGGGCATGTTGATGATTTAATTTTTTATGGTGCTATAGGTGTTGTATTGGGAGGGCGCTTTGGTTATTTACTTTTCTATAACTTCTCGGTTTTTATAGCAAACCCGTTAACATTTTTTAATTTTCAAAATGGTGGAATGTCTTTTCATGGCGGCTTCTTAGGCGTTCTGATTGCAATGATTTTATTTAACAGAAAATCAAAGTTTTCTTTTTTTCAAACGACCGATTTTATTGCGCCACTTATCCCACTAGGGCTTGCTTTTGGAAGGATAGGAAACTACATTAATGGAGAGCTTTGGGGGAAAATAACAGAGAGCTCATGGGGGGTTTATGCGCCTGACCAAAGCGGCGTTTGGGCTCAAAGATATCCAACTCAATTATATGAAGCATTGCTAGAGGGAGTAGTCTTGTTTGTCATATTATGGTTTTTTAGCAAAAAAAATCCACCCATTAGATCCACTTCAGCTTTATTTTTGATTTTTTATGGCGCCTTTAGATTTATAATTGAATTTATAAGAGTGCCTGACTCGCACCTTGGTTACTTAGCTTTTGAGTGGCTAACAATGGGCCAAGCGTTGAGCCTCCCGATGATTCTCATTGGCCTGTATATATTTTATAAATCCTATTATGTAAAAGGTAGCACATGAAACAATATCTAGATTTTTTAAGACTTGTAAGAGATACTGGCGCTGACAAAACTGACAGGACTGGTACTGGAACTAAAAGTATTTTTGGTCATCAAATGCGATTTAATTTAAATGATGGATTTCCAATTGTAACCACTAAGAGGGTGCATGTTCCTTCAGTCATTCATGAGCTGTTATGGTTTTTAAAGGGTGATACAAATATCAAATATCTAAAAGAAAATAAAGTAAATATTTGGAATGAATGGGCAGATGAAAATGGCAACTTAGGGCCAGTATATGGTGCTCAATGGCGAAAATGGAAAAACTCTGAAGGTAAAGAAATTGATCAAATCAAAGAGGCAATTAATCTCATTAAAAACTCTTCAGACTCAAGGCGAATTATTGTTTCAAGTTGGAATGTTGGAGAGTTAGACAAAATGGCGCTTGCCCCATGCCATGCGTTGTTTCAGTTTTATGTGGCGAATGGGAGGCTATCATGTCAGCTTTACCAACGAAGTGCTGACATATTTCTAGGAGTCCCTTTCAACATTGCCTCTTATGCATTGCTTACTCATATAGTAGCTCAGCAGTGTGATCTTGAAGTTGGAGACTTTGTATGGAGTGGTGGAGACTGCCACGTTTATTCGAATCACTTTGAGCAAGTAGAAACTCAGCTAAAGCGAACTCCAAAAAAACTTCCAAAGATCTTAATTCATAGAAAGCCAGATAGTATTTTTGACTATAAATATGAAGATTTTGAACTCTCTGAATATGAACATGATGATCCAATTAAAGCTCCAGTTGCAATCTAGCATATGCAAAAATTACAAAAAAATATTTCTTATCAATTTAAAGACATTAATCTCCTTAAGCAAGCCTTAACTCATCGAAGCGTTAGTAAAAAAAATAATGAAAGATTGGAATTTCTGGGTGACAGCGTCCTAGGGTGTGTAATCTCTCTAGAGATTTATCAGCGCTTTCCATTAATTGATGAAGGACAACTATCAAGACTTCGATCTAGTCTTGTCAGAGGCCAGACTTTAGCTAAGCTTGCTAAAACACTCAATATTTCTGAAAGCTTGTTATTGGGTCAAGGAGAGTTAAAAAGTGGCGGATTTCGACGGGAATCAATCCAGGCAGATGCATTTGAAGCTATTTTAGGGGCTGTCTTCCTAGATTCTGATTATGCAACGGTTAGTGGGATCATTTTAAAACTCTATGATGACCTTTTAAATGAATCGGGACCAGAAGATTCATTGAAGGATTTTAAAACTCAACTTCAAGAGCTATTGCAAAAAAAAGGATACGCTTTGCCAGTTTACGAGCTTATTAAAACAGAAGGCAAAGATCATAACGCCATTTTTTACGTCAACTGCTCTATTAAGGAATATAGTCTTGGCGTTGAAGAGAGTGCAAAAAGTATTAAAAGAGCAGAACAGGCCTGTGCTGAATCAATTTTAAAAGGTATCTTAAATAAATGAATTTTCAATCAGGCTTCATTGCAGTAGTAGGGCGACCAAATGTGGGTAAATCAACCCTAGTTAATGAATTAATTGGGCAAAAGCTTTCAATCACATCACACCGTCCTCAAACAACTAGGCACCGAATTAACGCTATTGATACTCAGGAAAACTATCAGATGGTTTTTGTAGATACTCCTGGAATTCATATTGGAAACAATAAAGCAATCAATTCATATATGAATAAAGCTGCTAGTTCAAGCTTTGCTGATGTGGATATGATAATTTGGCTTGTTGAAATATTTAAATGGACAAAAGAGGATGCTCGCGTATTAGAGCACCTAAGTAAGGTTGATATACCCGTCATAATCTGCGTGAATAAGATTGATAAATCAAGCTCAGTGGATAAGATACTTCCTTACCTTGAAATGCTCGGTGAAAAATTTCAAGCTAATGAGGTCTTTCCTTTGTCTGCATTTGACCGGTCCCACACGAAGCAACTTAGAAGCTTGATTCTTAAATATTTGCCTGAGCAAGATCCTATTTATGATGATGATTACATAACAGATCGCTCTCAAAAATTTGTTGTATCCGAGTTCATTCGTGAGAAACTTATGAGAAACTTATCGAATGAGCTTCCATATGACATTACAGTAGAAATTGAGAAGTTTGAGCTTGATGGCAAAATGTATAGAATTGCTGCGCGCATCTTTGTTGATAAGGCCTCTCAAAAAAGTATTGTAATAGGTCATAAAGGTGAAATGTTGAAAAAAATTGGGCAAGATTCACGTATAACAATTGAGGGTTTTTTAGAGGCAAAAGTATTCTTAGAGCTGTGGGTTAAGGTTAGACAAGGCTGGTCAGATGATAAAAGAGCCTTAGCATCTCTAGGTTATGACTAGGATTGAGAATTCTCCAGCATTTTTGATTCACAGAAGAATGTACCAAGGAAGCTCTCTGTTACTCGATTTCTTTACTAAAAACCATGGCAGAGTGCGCTTAATAGCCAGAGGTGCTAGAAGCAGTAAAACATCACTTCAAATGTTTCAATGCCTAAGTATTTCATTTAAGGGAAAGAGTGACCTAAAAAGCCTCTCCCAGTGGGAAATTTCTGATGAACCACGAAGGCTACTTGGTGATGACCTGATATTAGCTATCTATGTCAATGAGCTTCTTATTAGGCTTCTACCTGAAGGGGATGAATACAGTGAGGTTTTTAGTGCTTACTGGAATTTCATCAAAAAAATGGATCAAAAGTCTAGCTCTGAAAAAGAATACTCACTTCGCATATTTGAAAATCAGTTGTTGCAAGAATTAGGTTATGGGCTTGACTTTAATGATGATATTGAGGGCAACCCAATCAAAATCAATGGCCTGTATGATTTTATTGAAGATCAGGGTTTTAGTGCACAAACTGAAGGTAAAATTTTGGGTGAAATTCTATTGAATATTGTCAATCCTAATCAAGTAACTCCAAATTCAGAAGGGTTGAACACTTTAAAAAAATTGAATCGAAAAAGATTAAAACCTCTTTTAGGTGATAAACCACTTAAAAGTAAAGAGTTATTTTTTGTTAATTAGGCGTAATTATGAGTATTTTTCTTGGCGTTAATATAGACCATATAGCTACATTAAGACAGGCCAGAGGTACAAAATACCCCAGCTTGATTGATGCAGCGCTTATCTGTGAAAATTCTGGCGCTGATAGCATTACGCTTCATCTTAGAGAAGATAGGCGCCATATTCAAGACAATGATGTTATTGAGTTAAAGTCCAGGTTAAAAACTAAAATGAATTTAGAGATGGCAGCAACTGATGAAATGCTCAAAATTGCCTCTAATGTTTTGCCTGAAGACTGCTGCCTTGTGCCCGAAAAGAGGCAGGAACTTACAACAGAAGGTGGCCTAGATGTTGCTTCACAAATAGTTAGAATGAAAGAGGTTTGCACTCAACTCAGTTCAAATAATATTAAAACATCCCTTTTCATTGATGCAGACAAAAGACAAATAGATGCCGCTGCTGAATGCGGCGTACCAATAATTGAGATTCATACAGGTCACTATGCAGATGCAGCCTCTAAAGCCGAGTCTGAATTAGAGCTTAAAAGAATATCTGATGCTTGCGAATATGCTGTAAGTCTTGGAATACAAGTTAATGCGGGGCACGGCTTAACACTTTTAAATACTACTGCTGTAGCTAAAATTGAATCAATTGTTGAGCTAAATATTGGCCACTCAATTATTTCAAGAGCACTATTTGTTGGTCTTGCTAATGCAACATCTGAAATGAAAGCTTTATTATTAGAAGCGAGAGCTATATGATTTATGGAATTGGAACTGACATAGTAAACATAGAAAGAATCCAGACAATTATATTAAAAAATCGTGATGGCTTTATAAAGAGAGTATTAACTGAACATGAACAGGCTTTATTTGCAAATAAAGCCGACAGCGCCGCCTTTCTTGCTAAGCGTTTTGCTGCAAAAGAGGCTTTTTCAAAGGCTTTAGGCACAGGAATTGGAAGGGTAGTTAGCTTTCAAGATCTAACTATTCGAAACAATGAAAATGGAAAGCCTTATTTTTTACCTAGTGAAAAGCTAAGGCTATATTTATTAGAAAAAGGAATTAAGCAAGGTCACCTAAGCATATCAGATGAAAGTCAAAATGCAGTCGCTTTTGTAGTCCTTGAAAAACTAGATTCTGAGAATCTAAGTTAAAAAAAACTTAGGACGACTCTAGAAAGGAATATCATCCTCAAATTCATCTTGAGCAACCGGAGTAATACTTGGAGCTTGTTGAGCATTTTGAGCAGGCTGCGGCGTTGATTGAGGTTGTGATTGCATTGGAGAGTTGGAGTCATCACGGCGATCAAGCATCTGTAAGGTTCCACTAAATCCACTTATTACAACTTCAGTCGTATAGCGGTCCTGTCCACTTTGATCTTGCCATTTTCTAGTTTGCAATTTGCCCTCAACATAAACCTTAGAGCCTTTATCTAAATACTGGCCAGCTATTTCAGCAACTTTTCCAAACAAACTAACACGGTGCCATTCAGTTCTTTCTTGTTTTTGGCCAGTATTTTTATCAGTCCAAGACTCACTAGTTGCAACTGATAAATTACTTATTGCGTTTCCATTTGAAGCGTATTTAATCTCAGGTTTTGCGCCTAGATTACCAACCAATATTACTTTATTTATTCCGGCCATGCTAATATTTACTCCTGTTAAGTTTTAGTTTTAAGTGGTGAAAAAAGAACCATAAACCACCAGATAATTGCTACAAATATGGTGAATAAGAATACACTATTTAAATCGTAAATGTCATAAATCAAGCCGCCAATTGCACCGCCAATAAACGTCCCTAAAAACTGTGATGTTGAAAAAATACCCATAGCAAGCCCCCTCTTAGAGGCGCTCGCAGTTTTAGATAATAAAGAAGGTAAAATTGCTTCAACAGTATTAAAGGCGACAAAGAAGATGGTTAAAGTAATGAGGAAAACTGAGAAATTTAAGTTTGAAATGTAAAAAATAATTTGACTAATAATTAGTAGAAAAATACTAAGCAACAATATGTACTTTGTTTTTTTAAATTTCTCTGAAATAATTATAAGAGGAATCATTCCAATGAATGATAGCAATACTGCTGGAAGGTAAAGCTGCCAGTTATCAATCATACTGACTATTTGGTTTTCCATAATAAGTAGTGGCATCACTATAAAACCGCTTGCAAGAATTAAATGCAAAGAAAATACACTAAAATCTAAAGTAATTAACTCTCTACTTAAAGTCTCTTTTAAGGCTCCAAAAGATAATCGATAATAATTGATTGGTCTGGAGTGCTCAAGAGAAAACACTATTAGCATAGCAATAATTGAGAATAGACCAATAACCCAAAATAACCCTGAAAGCCCAATCCTTGAGGTAATTAATGGCCCAATAATTAATGAAAGCATAAATGCTACACCAATTTGAAAGCCAACAAAGGCATTTGCCTTTGCTCGATTATCCTCAGATATGGAGTCAGCTAAAAATGCCATTAAGACAGCTGATATTGCTCCACCACCTTGTAAAGCTCTACCAATAACTACAAATATAATGTTAGAGGTATTTGCTGCAACAATACTTCCTAGCAAAAAAATTAAAAGCCCTATGATTAGGATAGGTTTTCTTCCAAATCGATCAGAAAGATAGCCAAAAGGTATTTGAAGTAGAGCTTGAGTAAGACCATAAATCCCAATTGCCATACCAATCAAGAAAGGGGTCGAGCGATCATAATCACCTGCATAAACACTCATGACAGGAAAAAGCATGAATAAACCGAGCATTCGAACAGACATAATTAGCGAAACTTTTAAAGCAAATAGCCTTTCAGTTGAGTTCATAACTAAAGATATTATATTTTGACGCTAATCAATTGAATAGTTTTTAGAGTAACCAGGATAACTAGAAGATAAAACTATTCTTATATCACTTGCGAGCTTCGTAGCATTTATTTGGTCATAATTGTATGCCATTAGATCAAGACCATCAGGAATAGAAGAGCTATTTGGATAATTCTCAATAATAAATTTTGAGCGATTTATTGCAGCAATGTGTGAGCCAATTTTGGTATAGTATATGGCAACATAAAGCTCATGCCTTGCAAGAGTGTTCATAAGTTTAGCTAGCTTTTTACCCGCATCATTTGCGTATTTAGAGTTAGGAAAGGTATCAATTAAATCAACAAAGTAAGAATAAGCTTCACGAATACTGTCAACATCTCTCTGTGCGCTATCCGTTACAAAATTATCTAAAATTGAGCTAGATTTATCTTCTGCAACTACACCTTTTAAGTAGTAAGCATATGGGGTAGAAGGGAGGTCAGGATATTTTTCAATGAATTTATTTAATTCAACTATAGCTCTTGTGTATTTTTTACGCTTATATAGATTGAATGCAATATCAAGCCTAGCTTGAATAGCATATTTTGAGCCTGGATATGATGAAAGAATAATTTGATATTGATCAATAGCTTGATCTAAAGAGCCAGCATCAACCATATCTTCCGCCTTCTCATACAAAGTCTTAGGTGTAAGGCCATTTGCGACCAATCTCCTTGTTTCTTTACCTCCCCCAAAAGGGGAGCATCCAGCCAAAAAAATGAAAGATGTAAGTATAAGAATTAAGGATTTAGTCATTGTATGAGCTTGATATTTACTTTTAATCAGTAAATTATACTTATGTGCGTTTTTGAATGGAAACGTTTACATAAAGAACTTCTAGTGAATAGTAACCTGCTTATAATTATACTAACCTTATTTTATTTCTATATTGATGGCAACAACTCTTTTTCAAAAGCATACTAAAATTGATGACTTGTGCTTAGTTTTAAATAGTTACTTACCTCATTCCGAGATCGAGCTAGTAAAGCTTGCTTATAGGATGGCTAATAAAGCACATTCTGGTCAATTTAGAAAGTCAGGTGAACCTTATATTCACCACCCACTTTCTGTTGCTTTAATACTTGCTGATCTAAAACTTGATTATTTTTGTGTTGTTGCCGCAATTCTCCATGACTGTATCGAAGATACTTCAGTAACTAAAGAAGATGTCCAAGCTCAATTTGGAGAGCAAGTAGCTCATATTGTTGAAGGAGTATCAAAGCTGACTAGCTTAGAATTCACTTCAAGCTCACAAAAACAAGCTGAAAACTTTCAAAAACTAATATTGGCTATGTCTAAAGATATGCGAGTTATGGTTATTAAATTAGCTGACAGACTTCATAATATGCGCACTTTAGATTCAATGAGTGACGAAAAAAAAATACAAAAAGCAAAAGAAACTTTTGAACTTCACGCTCCAATTGCAAGGCGACTTGGACTCCATAGCATAAGGGTAGAGCTTGATGATTTATGCTTTAAGACACTGCACCCAAGAAAGTACTTAATAATTAAAAAGAAGATCAGTAAGCAGTATGGAAACCAAAAGAAAACAATAAATCTAATCAAAACCGAAATTGAAAATAGGCTAAAGTTTGAAGGCATAAAAGCAACTATAGAAGGGCGTCAAA
>OJIH01000031.1_pt1 | contig 21269 bp, 45 predicted proteins | sample 1595351 | NCBI WGS metagenome assembly OJIH01 (sample SAMN05416697, study PRJEB24817) | seawater metagenome | isolation source: Sea water | place: Canada:Atlantic | collected 2013-07
ATCTAACACTGCCAAGCGTTACGGGATATCTAACGAGCCTACAATAGAGCATTTAGAGAATTTAAAGGCAATTGCACTAAACATTTTCCAACCAGCGCGTGATTATTTTAAGAAGCCAATATACGTAAGCTCGGGATATCGTAGCGAATCTCTTAATAAAAAGATTGGTGGTAGTAAAACTTCGCAGCACTCTAAGGGTCAAGCATTAGACTTAGATGCACACACATTTGGCGGTATTACAAACAAAGACTTATTTAATTTTATATCTGAACACACGGATTTCGATCAGCTTATTTGGGAATTCGGCACAGAGACTGAACCTGATTGGGTACACGTATCTTACACCAGCAATGGAGTAAACAGAGGGGAAAGGCTAATAGCTTTTAGAGAAAAAAATAAAGTAAAATACAAGCACTACAAATAGAATGGCAAAAGAAATATCTGAAAACACAGTAATAGGGTTATCATTAAAATCTATAAGTGCAATTGCTGTGGGCGTTGGCATTTTAGTAATAGGATACTTTGATTTACAAGCGGGAATAGCTGAGGCTAAACTTTTACCACCACCGGAAGTTGGTCGTATGGAGTATGACTTAAAGGATCAGCTAATTCGAGAAACTATTATGAATACGCAACAAGACGTTGGCGATATAAAAAATCAGCTAGATAAGATGGAAAAAAGATTATTTGAAATGAAATAACATGAAAAAGGCACTACTATTATTACTCGCATTTTGTCTATGCTCTTTTGAGACCGGCACTATTAGCAAAAAAGGCATTGTATTAATACATTACAATGCTGGTTTTAATTCCGCAAACAATTACGTGGACGTTGTTAAAATTACAAATGCTAAAGTATACCGAGCTTCAATTGACAATAACCTTGAGTTAAGACAGAATGAAGGCATACATACAGTGCCTACATTAATTCTTTATAACAACGGCAAAGAAATTAAGCGTTGGGAAGCTGGAATTAATTTATCATTAAAACATATTGATTATCATGAAATACAAAAAGAGATTAATGAATTAAGAAATAAATAAAAAAAGGGGATAACCATAACGGCTATCCCCTTTAATTTTTTAGTGGTTATTCTAACCATCACAAGACAAACAACTTTCATCCATTGCATTAGCAGCTAGATCGCCGCGTAATACAGATTCGGTTCTTGTATAATACAGTGTCTTAACACCTTTTCTCCAGGCTTCCATGTGAACTTTATTAAGCCACTTAGGAGTTGCCTCAGAAGGGAATGCAAGATTTAAACTAACAGATTGATCAATATACTGCTGGCGTATACCCGCTTGATTGACTAATTCTAATTGGTTAATCTCTTTAAAAGTCTTATAGACTTCTTTAATAGGTGTATCCCAATCACCTATCAACACATCATTGAGTTCTTCAATGTTCTGCACTGAACCACCATCTCTTAGTATTTGGTCCCAGATTCTTTCAGTGTTTAATTCTACATCCTCAAGTGCTTGCTCAAGACTAGGGTTTCTACGTATGAAAGTACCCTTAGCACTTTGCTCAGTAAATACATTAGCGGCCCATGGCTCAATGCCAGGAGAAACGTTCCCAGATAATTTACTATTGCTAACAGTAGGAGCAACGGCCCTAAGGTGAGTATTGCGCATGCCAGTACCAACGCACCAAAGAGGTTCACCGTATACTTCAGCCAACTCACGACTAGCTCTTTCGCTTTCAATTTTGATTTGACTAAATATCTTTCTTGTTTCATATTGTGCTGATAAACCCTCAAAAGGAATGCCCTTTGATTGTAAGTAAGTATGCCATCCTAATACGCCTAACCCTAATGGTCGGCCTTTAGTAGCAGAACGAATAGCATTCTCGAATCCGCGTAGTCCTTTAGCACGTTGAATGAACTCTTCCATTACACCGTCTAAAAACCAGATAGCATCGTAAATTAAATTAGTGTCTTTCCACTCGTCGTACTTAGATAAGTTTAAACTAGACAAGCAACATACAAAGCTGTGTGTTTCATCTGTATGTAACGTAATCTCGCTACATATGTTTGTCATGTGTACTTTTAAGCCATTTGTTTTATATGCTGGTGGATTGTTCTTATTAACGTTTCCCTTAAACATAATGTACGGCTCTCCAGTTGCTTTTCGCTTTCTAAGAAGTTGACTCCATCGATTCCTCGCTTCAGCATCGCCTTGTTCAAGTCTTCGCATAAACTTGTCACCAACAACTGCGCACTGATGGAGATTAAGCGATTGTCTGTTAACATCGCCCTTCGGTTCTCTGATTTCCAACCACTCTTCAAAATCGTCGTGCTCAATGTTGAGGTTGACTGAAGCTGCGCCTCGTCTAACAGATCCTTGACTAGTTGCAAGGATTGTTGAATCGTAGATTTTGCAAAAAGGTACGACTCCGTCTGAAGTTCCATTATCTGTAATTTTCTTGCCAGCGGGTCTGATTTGATTAATACCGATACCAACTCCACCGCCGTGCTTTGCGAGTTGCATCATCTCTAAATTCTTAGTGCCTATGTCTTGTATGCTATCAGCAACGTCAATACCAAAGCAACTTATAGGTAAACCTCGGTCAGTGCCTGTATTTGACAACACAGGAGATGCTAGGTTTAACCAGCCTTTCCATATGTAATCAAAAAACTTATCTGCCATCTCTGGCTTATACAATCTACGAGCAACAGTCTTAGCTACTCTATAGTAAGCATCGCGAGGGGTTTCGCCATCAAGCAAATACCCACCCGCAATTGTTTTTCTATATACTTCTGTATCACCCCATTCCGGGTAATCAGTTCCTTTAATCCATTCACTATTCCATTTTACCATATGTCTTCAAAGTCTTCGCCTTCATTTGCTTTTGAATAATCCGTGGGGCGGATTGCAAAGAAGTCTGTGTGTGTTACCCCTCCTGTTAAATGATAGAACCAATCTAATTTGCTGGCGCTATCGGCTACGTACGCAAAGTAATTACCTAAATCTAAGTAACCAAGCTCTACTAGCTTTTCATTTGTACGCTTTTTAATGAAGTTCTTTAAATCTTCTGCTGCAATGCCTTCAATATCTCCGGCTTCAAACATCTTATCTATATAACTCATTTCAAGCGTAACCATTGCTTCGGCTGCTGTAATAACACCTTCACGACAATGCTCAAACAAGGTATCGTCTTCAGCACACATTTGTCTGAACAACTGACAACCCATTTTACTGTGCAATGATTCATCCCGTACACTCCACTTCATTTGCTGACCAACACCTTTAAGTAAGTTGCGCAATTGAAACGAATACAATACAGAGAATGCAGAGTATAAACTAACGCCTTCTGCAAATGCGCTAAACACAGCTAGTGATAATGCAATGCTTTTCGTAGCTCGACCCTCGTAAGCGATCAAATTATCGAACCTAGCAGCTGTTGCGGGCTCATGTAAGAACGCTTCATAGTCTTCTAGGCCTAATGTCTCATTGAGGTAACTATAAGCTACTGCGTGGACTGTTTCTTGTGATCCAAACATCATAGCCATCTGCTGTATTTCGTGCTTAGGAAACCAACCAACAACTTTCTGTGTCCAGTAATCAGATACAGCACACTCTGTTTGAGCAAAGCCTAATAAAATATTGCCTACTACACTTTTTTCTTTGTCTGTTAACTTTTCATTCCAGTCCTTAAGATCGCTTTGCATTGATATCTCGGTATGTAACCAAAAAGCTTGAGCTTGTTTCAACCATCCCTCAGTGTAATATTCAGGGTATTCAAATGGTTTGTAAGCTATTCTAGGTGTAAATAATCCCATTAGTGTATAAGTTGTAGTGCGATATCAAAGAACGGCACATATAGTACGTGTGTCGTCATGCCATCTGATTCATAAGATCTAAACCCAAACAATATTCCTGGATAAAATCCTATAGATATTGTCCATTCTTTTTCTTCATTCATATTTTTTTATTTGTTCCATTAGTTCTTTGTATATAACTCTTCCTCTCATCTTCCACGACCAGTCTACCCATTTGTGGATCTGTCGCTCTGCGTACTTTTTCCTGGCATTTGCTTTTGTTTCTCCAGGATTAGTCTTATAGTCTCGTCGCATTCTTTTTGGTTTTGTGGTTTATATAAAGTAAAAGGGTCAAGCTTCTTATCAGCTATAATTCTTTTAAACAATTTCCAGCGTAAAGGAAAAGATTCATTAGCTCTACCTTTAGTCTCTATTATAAAGTGTCTTCCGATGAAGTCGGGGGTATATTTGATGTTAAGTATTTTCTTATTCCCTCGATTACTATATTCTCCTTTACCGTTCCCCTGTCGTTCCCAAGATTCGAACGGGAAATCAAAAGCTCCAGCGAGCTCGAAAGTTTCTCCTTCATATAATGCAGATATTTTAGCTTTTTTTAATGCGATGTACATATATTTTTCCAGCCCTGAGGCAAACGAGATACCGTCATACGATACCTTGTTCGCTCTCACTGGTCCTTTCTTTCGTGTGAATTTTCTTTTCATACTACTTCTCGGTGCGTTGTGCTTCATATTGTTGCTTAGCTTTTTGTAAATACAAGACTGCGTCCATCATCTCTTCTTGTAAGTGATTAAGCCAAGCTAACATATCAGAAGGATCATCCTCAAGTGTTACGCCATACTTCTCAAAGCCTACATCAGAACGACCAACAAACTTTTCTACTACGCGTTCAACAACTGGATCGCGAAAGTTAATTATTTTTTGTTTCATAGTGTAGCTGATTTAGATTTTAAGTAATCGGATATTGTATTGTTAGACGGCATAGTTTGCTTTACGAACGTACCATTGACCATGTTACCAGATCTATTAGCAATTTCATTGTAAGCAGACTCAATACAATCTTCAATGCGGACGCCTCCGAGCTCAGCAAGGTTGGTGAGAACAACAACAGCATCGCCAATAGCATCAATAAACTCGTCATTATCAGACTTAAGTACAGCCTGGCTAAGTTCTCCGACCTCTTCATATAATTTAATTAATTGTGTTTTTGTATCGCCGCTTTTATATATACCACGGTTGAATGCCCATGTACGAATTTCATCAAATATAGTATCATCTTCATTAGATTCATAAGCTGGACGTATAGACTGCACTTCAAAGCGGTCTTTTTCAAACTCGTGGAAAGCTTTGTTGTATATAAAGCATCGTTCGCCATTGAATCTTGATGTAATAGCATTGCTTACTATCCATTCAATATTTTGCTTATCAACTGTAAAGCGATAGCCCTGTGGTGTTATCCACGACAATCCTATGTTATCCATTAGTCTGCCTTTAAGCTTGCTCAGTGGCATTGGGAACGTTGTTGTTTGATCTGTTGGATTTAATTTCATTAGTGTATTTTTTTTAAATAAATTCTTATATAGCTTCTCATCAACTCTATAGCCATAAGACTTTTGAAGTTCTATTTCCAAGTGTGATATCTCATTGATATCGTCGCCAGTAAATAAAACTTCGTATTCGTCTGGGGCATAGCCCTGTTGCTGTGTTACTCTCTTATTAAGATTACGCGTTACGCCGACTTTTTTACCCGGTATGTGATAAATGCTATACATCATTTGCCAACGGATAATGGTGCAGATATCGGTGGTAGCGGATCGTAGCCTTCGATTAATATATCAGTGAAATTCGGAATAACAACTTGGTTGTATTCGTTTTTAGTAATGCCTTTGCTTAGCTGTAACTTAGGTAAATCTCTCTCGTGATGTACTCTAGATAAGTAAACGCCTGCTTGCTTTAAGTGATCGTTATACAAATGACAATCACCAAGCTGACCAATAAGATCGCCAGGTTTTAAATCAGCACCTTTAGCTAACATCTCGAGTAGCAATCCGTACATAGCTATGTCGTAAGGCAATCCTAAGAATACATCAGCTGAACGTTGCTGCCACATAAGGCTTAGCTTACCTTCATTAACATATACTTGGAAAGCATAATGACATGGCGGCAATACCATCTTGCTCATATCTTGCGGAGCCCATGCGCTAACTATAAGACGTCTTGACGTTGGATTAGACTTGATCTCATCTATAAGATTTAAAAGCTGGTCAACGCCCTCGAAATCGCGCCATTGCTTGCCGTATACAGGTCCTAATGTATTGTCTGTTCTACCTGAACGCTCATAGTCAGCATCCCAATACTTAACACCATTCTCGTGTAAGTATTCCATATCCGTGCGTCCTTGTGCAATCCAAAGCAATTCGTGAAATGCTTGCTTGTAATATACACGCTTACCATTAAGCAATGGGAAACCTTTTGACATATCATGACGGATAGTTCTGCCGAACAAAGACTTTGTGCCTGTGCCTGTCCTATCAGCTTTCTCAGGAGATAACATTAAATCAAGCACTAGCTTGTTGTAATCATTTTCTATGTTTTGCATAATAATATAAATAGTATTTGTAAATTTGTGGCCATAGCTCTTTAGCCTTAAATGTATTTGGATTACGATTAAGCCTGCCTTGAATTATGATGTCTATATAAAAGTTTTGAGGATTGGCTACAACTTTATCAGCAGCTAGAGGTGCAATTATAATGTCGTTCTTAAGACACCATGACATAGCCTTGTGCTCTTCAGGACTTCTATAGTAGTCTCCAAAGTCTGTAACCTTACCTTTCTTTTTAAACACCATTATTCCCAGGGCATTTTTTCACCGGAGAAATCAGGCTTTTCCTGTGGCATAAAGCTACCGGAACGTGGCTCCCATTTAAAGTGAGCTTCAGCACCATTCTGGCCAAGGTTTTGGAACTTAACTTTAAGTACCTTGCACTTAACAGTGTTAGCTTCGTAATCTCTGTGAACTAATAACCCGTGATAAGAAGCATCGTACCATTCGCCACCACCTTTGATATTGTACATGGTAGGTTCTTCAATCTTGCCATTAGCGTCTTTATACATCTTAGTAGGATGCGCAACAACCATGACAAGCACATCGTACTTCTTAGCAAAGATCTCAATTTGCTGTAGATACTCTAGGGTATATACATTAACATCGCCAGAGGCATCGTTAGATCGGACCTTATTAAAAGGATCGATAACTAAACACTTAATGCCTTTGCGCTTTACAAGCTCTGCTCCTTTACGAAGTACAGCTTCTAGCGTATACTTTTCCATATCAATATGAAAAAAGTTGCTGTTGCAATGTTCTGCTGTTTGATTCCACTTGTCGCCGTGTATATCTTCAGCTGTTGGCATATCTCCCCACACTTTACGCATTAGCTTGTGAGCATGTAAGTATGTAGGTTGATTCTCAGGTGATGCAAATGCGGTCTTCCAACCATATAGGTTATTATAACCTACAACCATTTGATCGACAAAATCAGATTTACCAGAACTAGGTATCCCAGTAACAGTAATGAACTGGCCAGTATAAGTGCTGAATATATCATCAAAATTCTTAAGACCGATTTGAAACCCAGGTTTGAAACCGTTTCTAACAAAGTCGGTGATGTCGTCTTCGATGTCTTTGAACGTTGTAACGTTCTCAAGCGGGACTGGTTTTGCGCCAGTAATCCGTGATAATAGTTTGTCTTTGCCATGAGTAGTTAAATATTCGTTAGCGTCTTTGCAATCATCAAATGTAGTTAAGTAGCATACTTCAGAACCTAAGCGTCTTATAAGCTCGGCTTGTAGTCTTTGACCGGCTTCATCAGAATCAACTGCTAGTATGATCTTCTCTTTGTCTTCAAAGTAATCTATACAGCTATCTAAGTAGTCAAGGTTATTAGTACCAAGGGTAGCGCCATTTGGAACCGATACCACATTGCTAATGCCTGCTTCGTGTAAAGCCAGTACATCCATTTCGCCTTCAACAATAACGCAATATTCAAAACCAACAATGCTGTTGATGTTATAGAATATCTTTTCAGCGCCTTTGTATAGCTTGAAATTCTTTCTGCCATCTCTATACTTTACGTTAATGAGCTGATCGCCCATGAAATAATTAAACTTAATAACGTTCTCGGTCTTACCGGTCTGAGGCATGAACTCAGGACCCTCAGTAACCGCTAAGTCACTGAGGGTTTGCTGAGATATACCACGAGTGCCAAACCATTCCTCTACTTTAGTGCCACGCTCTTCTAATACGAAGTCAGTAGGTCTTACGTAAACTTTCTCTGAAGAACCTTTACGCTGATAAGTATGTAACTGGAATGATTTACTACAATTATGACAAGTGCCGAGACCACGTTCCCAATCGTAAGAAGCACACTTTGCTTTCTCATTCTTAGGTTTTCTATCAGGAGAGCACAAAGGACATACGCCTTGTGACTTACCTTCTTCAAGACCATGCTGATTGAAGCTATCAATCAAGAATCCATTGATCTCTGTTGTTTCCATTGAATTGAATTAAATTAATCTTCTATTGAAATTACGTTGCCATGCTTGTCTACATGAATATTAACGTAGTCACCCTCGTGTTTTTCATCCATCATATGATTAAAATGGTAGATCGTCGACTGGTTGCGCTCTTGGTGGTGGGGGAGCTTGTTGTCCTCCTCCTTGTTGATCTGTTCTTGGTGCTGCGTCGACATTTTCGCCATTAGTCCATACTACTTTTACATTACCAAGATAAATTTTAGGCGTCTTAGCGTCGCGCTCTTCTTTTGATTGCTCCATCATTAGTGGACCTTGATTACCAAACTGATCAACTTCATCATTGATAGTAATGCTAATAGGTAGATACTTACCTTTCTTGCCATTAATGATTTTGCTTTTGTCAATCATATTAAGATTGATACTTCCTTTAATTATTGAAGCCATAGTTAGAGTGTTTGATTTATAAAATAGTTTGTAGGGTCAAAGTTTTCATCTTTATGAAACAAATTGTACGCCTCTACTGCTCTTTCAACCTTATCAGCACCGCGCTGATAGAATTCCGGTGAGCAGTCAAATATACCGATTTGATGTGTATTCTTATCTACAACTATAAACATCATTTCATAGCCGAATAGTTTGCTGTAGATATACGCTTGGCTGTCGTAGTTATACTTCTTAGCCGACCACCTAAATCCGTCAAGATCTGCGGTAGTTTTAAGATCAATGATTAGCTTCTCATCATGATTAATGATATCAGCTTTGCCTTTCCATAGGGCACCATCAATCTCTTTAATTCCGGGTAGCTCGTATTCACCACTCGAGGGACGTATTAGAGAACGACATACATCATTCTCTAATACTTTATCGATCATCACCTCACAGAGATCAACCTCGGATTGTAGTAAACACATTTCGCCACCAGAAAGCTCTTTGTACACTTTTGTATTACGGGTAGAAGCTTGAATAACCTTATACTTCTTAAGCTTTTCAGGCTCTAAGATAGCAGTGTGGAAATATCCGCCTACCAGGAATGCAGGAATCTGGGCTTGTGGTTGCCCAAGTGACAAAGGATTTTTTAGCAAGGTAGAGATGTTGGAGTTGCTGAGAAATTGTTTACCAAATTCTCCATAGTAATGCTCGTCTTCTCTTAGCTTGTTAACCGCTTCCTCATTAGTCATATTATAGTGTTTGTAATTCTTGCTCTACTTCTTTAGATAGAACATACTTTGCTTTGATAGCATCAATCTTGCCGCCGCCTTTTATATAGTCTTTCGCTTTTGCGAATGCGGGATCAGTCTTTGATGATAGCTTGGCCTTGTTAATTGCGGCTTTACCGTGTGTATTGCCTGCGTCACTGTCTTGCGTATCGTCTATTAAAAATAGATTGCCTAAGCAATACTTTTTCCCGTAAGATGAAGCACTCCCGAACTGCTGAGGGGTTTGCATACCCTTCTGACCGAGGTCGACACCCACAACTGCTGTTGCGTGTATAGCATTCTCGCCATCAGAAATTGTGGCGCAACTTTCTAATATAGGAAGTGCACCACTGTCAATCAGCTTCTCAGTAATTACGACTGAGACTCCCATCTCTAATAGATAGGGCTTTGTTGCTTCGAGGATGTCTTCGGCAGACCGGAAATAGTATTTGCCAAAGGAGTTAAATCTAGATTTTTTAGACTTGAACTTTGTCTGGATCGTTGCCAGCTTTTCGTTTATTGTCATAAGGTTTGTGGGGTTTCGTTATTATTATAATTACACATATTGTATTGTTGTTAACTAGGTATTTGTACTCAACTTACAGATAATCAGATACTTGAGAGGCATCCGTCTTATCTATCAGTATATCTATAGCGTCTTTTTTAATCTGCGAAATGCGCACATTAGCAGTGGATACATTGATATTCAGCAGGTCAGCGATTTGATTTGCTGACATTTTGTCGGTGTCTAAACCGTACGATAGTCGCAGCACGTCATATTGCATTATGTTTAAATGCTCAGACATTAAACTTAGCAGGTATTTATTCATAAGCACCAACTTGTACGGCTCGGATGTATCTGCAACTTGAAACATTGGGTTCTCCTCATCGTCGGTGAATGCATCGATGCTCGAGAATATACTATTGAAAAACAAAGCTACCATCTTCTCGTCGTCAGGGCTTTTGCGTATTTCATTTAGTTTATGTTCGGGGATGCGTACGTCACCTCTATTGATATCTATAGCGCGGCGTATCGCTCCCTTTATACGTTTGGATAGAAACGACTTAATAGTCTTTTCAGCATCCTCAGATTCGTCTATTGTTAACCAGTCTATTTTATCTACCGCAGCTACTAGGCCATACGATCCCTCTTGTATAAGATCGTTGATGCTCATAACTCCTGACGCTTGATCAGATGTAGAGAACTTGCGTGCTAAGCTTTCGACCAGTGGTAAGAAGCGAATAATAAGGTCATCTCTGCTGTAGGCTCCGAAGTCTTGTTGATCAGTTTCAGCAATAAACTTTTCCTCGGGCATGCTTGCGAGTAGGTCTTCTTTGTACATGACATAGTTTTGAATATTATATTTCTTCATTTTCCATTATTATGTTATTAGCATTAGCCATTCGTTCAGCATTAGCATAGTATATGTTGTTTATCTTAGACATCCATTCATTAAATTCTAGTCGTTGCATAGTTCTTGGTTAAGTAATTCTTTTTCTTTCTTTAGTTCAACACTCATGTTGCGGTGTATCGTGCGTGGACTACAACCTAAGCTGCTAGATAGTCTAGCTATGGTGATCTTATCACCTTCATCATGCATAAATAACATGGCATCATATATTTCAGTCTCTGATAATCTACGCTTGCCTACCATCTGGCCAACGATGCTCATCTTTTGTTTAGCTGTTAAGCCACATGAGTCATTAAATATAATCTTACGCACTTTATTAGCAGGCGGTTTCTCGAGGTCTTGCATGCTCACATCATAAATCATACTGCTTAATAGCCTGGGTGATACCCTAAACGTTATAAAGCCGTGTTCTTTATCACATATGAACGATGCTAAGTCCTCAAAGTCATCTTGATGGAATGAGGGATTAAGATACCACAATACATACAAGTGCCACTTCAGCGATTTGTATGTGTTGATTTTAGCTTTGGTAGAGAACAGTGTGTAACACTCATGCGTTCCCTCCTCGTAAAAATTACCCCATTCAAATACTTCTGAAGGTTTGTCGTCTATAGGATTACGACGGTATATGATTCGCCGTCTGTTTAGGTAATCCAGATTCCGTTCGTTCAGTGACATTAGCTAGCTACTATATATATATACAAGCTATCGTCGCACTATGACGTAATGTCGCATACATAATCTCGTCATTTGTTTTTGGATCAAGATCCATTTCGTTATTCGCTTTCATTATTTACGTCTATTACTCCAGTAGGTTAGTATTTCAGTGGCAGCCTTTAAGCTTATACGCTTAGCAAGGTACATTTTGTTAATAAGTTTTTCCATTATTCGTAGTCGCGTATTGTTTTAAACATTGGGTGACGGTAGCTATTAGCTTTAGTACGCTCGAAGTAAGTGAACGTAGCTGTTTTGCCAATGTAGCTGTTGATGTTTATTAGTATATCGCGTAAGTTATCGTAGTTGTAGCCTTTGCCGGGTGGACAACCGAAGGTTATGCCGTCAGCATCACACATGATGAACTTGCCGAGGGTGCCAGCACGTTTACCTTTACCCTCAACAAAGTCAACAATTGTAGCTTCGGTGTCGTGAAAGTCTTTGAACTTTTGCAGATTGCGTGAGCGTTTACACTCATACGGTGCATTTAAGCGCAGTATAGAACCTTCGTAGCCGGCAGCTAGATTTCTCGCGTGCTTTTTAACGGAGTCAGCTTCGGTGATAACAAACATAGTGTCAACGAACATAACGCAGTCAGAGTAGATATCCATGGTTTGCAATGCTTTGCGACGCTCGTTATAGTTTCGGGAAGAAACAAAATCGTAGCAGTGGAATTGCACAAAGATAGCAGCTTCAGCCCGATCGTAAGGAGTAGGCTTTTGCTTACGAACAAGAGATATAATTTGTTCGAAGTCATTGCGAAGATCGTGATTGTAAAGCTCGCCGTCAAGAACAGCATGGGGATTGCTTACAAAGAATTTCTGTAAAGACTCGGTAATGTGCTGAACGTTAAGCCATTGCTTTCCGGTACGTGAGCGAGCTATTACTTGATTATCTTCGAGGGCAATTACACAACGTACGCCGTCAAGCTTTGGTTGCATAAATACTGGTTTTGTGTAGTCGATTTTTGTTTGGTCGACTTTGTGGGCGAGCATTGGTTGTATCATTTTCTTTTCTTTATGGTATCTATTTGTTTTTTGAGCTTGGCTGCCAGCTCGTAATTTTCAGTTTCTTCAGCCAGACGAAGGGCATACTCGAGATCTTCAACGTCATTCGCTTGAATAACGATACTATTCTCGAGCATGTCTTCCATGAACTCAGCATCGATTGCCTCCTGACGCTCGAATATTTTATCGACAATTAAGCCTGCTAGTTTGTTCATATCGTCGTCTGTCATTATACGCGATTGAATTTAAATTTACCGATCACGTAGTTGTTAATAAATTTACCCTTGCTTGCAGATTCTTGCAGGCCGTGGAATAAAAAGCGTGGTACTTTAGTATATGCATAGCGTGTTCCGCCGGCATAAGTAAGTGTTAGCTCTTCGTTTTCATAAGTGTAATCAGCTGATTGAATTGCTTCAGAGATTACGTTGACTGTTGCGTCAACATTGGATTTAATGTAAGTTGGCATATTAATTGTTTTTAGTTTATTATATTATCGATTAGTGTTCGTGTTAGTCTTGTACAGCTTCCATGCGTTTTTGGTATTCCGAGCACAATGCTTCGTACATAAAGTCACACAAATAGCTGTGATCAATTTCAACGTAAGCTTCAACGAGTTCTGTGTGCATATCAAGCATCAATCGAAACAAGTCACTTACTCGAGGTTCGTAGTAATACACATTTTCGCATAGCGATTCGCGCTCGTTGGTTTCTTTAAGCACCCATACAGAGTAGCCATCGGCAGTGGATTCTTCACAGCACACAACATCAGGGTCTGCATGGTGTTCAGTAAAAGTGAATTGCACGTCGTTCATTTTGTTGTACGCAGCTAACACTTCGTAAAATTCTTCTAGTAATTCTGGATCTTTCATAATTTAGTCTAGTAATATCATATAAGCTTGAGGATTAGACGTTCTAAACCAATCAAGTGCTAATCGCATTAAGTTAATAGATGCCTGTGCTTTGTCGGATTCGTGGCCGACAATAGAGATAAGCATCTCGCAGCCTTTGATGTAGTCATACATCGCTAGCTCATTTTCGTTTAGCGTAGCAGTGTCGCCTGTGTAAGGATTGGAAACTGTTTCGCCGTCTGTGTACTTTAGGCCGTCAAACCATGCTGGTAGTGTTTTCATATTAATTCGTTATCTGTTGTGAATAATCTTTCATCGCCCCACCAATAAGTTAAGTAATCAACTTCGTAGTGGTCAACATCAGAGAAAAGATATACCATGCGCATAACTTTTATAGACATATCTTGCCAGTATAAGCAGTTAGACAGGTCGTACATGATTTGCTCGATTGTTTGCGGATGCATTTGTTTTTCTCGGTTAAACGCCTCTGTTACTTCGGGCGTTAATCTTTCAGCTAGTGTTGTTCTCATATTGTTTCTTTATTATATTATCGTGTGTGTCTCGTGTTGGTTTCGCATTAGAACTCAACATTATCAAGCCATTCTTCCATGTCCATCTCTTCAATCTCGATGAAATCTTCAGCTTTGTCACTTGATATAGGGTTAGCATAGCCATCTAATGTCACCCAGTCGTGATCAAAATTGTAGTAGTTGTTTTTAATTTGCATTACCGTTTGGCGTATAGTGATGCCGTGAGTTTCAAAGAACTCTTCATCATTATAATAAACCATATCTTGATGGCAATTGTTATTGTCGCAGTGCAAATTCCATCTTGCTACTAGCTTTAATGTTTCGTCGGTCATGAGTAAATGGTGTTGTTAATTAATACAAAGATAGGGAATATCAGTGTGTGTAAATGTGGTGATGTCATTGGTCCGTGTAGCGTTACGTTAAGTGCAAAGATCGCAAGATCAAAGACTATAACTACTAGAGCGAACATAGCCACTTTGTTTAGTTTTATTTGTTTCATCGTTGGTCGCTTAATTCAGTGATAAGATGTTCAACCGCTTTGTCGAACACTATGTTATGCACAACCGCTAGGGCTTCTTCGTCACATTCGCCACCGTATTCTTCAAATACTACGTCGTATATTGTTTGAAAGAATAAGTCGCTGCACATTTCGGAAATGCTCATTGATAAATCGTTTAATTCGTTTAAATCTTCAAGGGTTTTCATATTACTTGGTGTTAATGTTAGTATAATTCCACAACTGTCGGTGGCTGAAATTTTTGCCCTTCATAAAGGTAGACTTTTGGCTGACTTTAACTTTCGAGAACTCTCGGTAAGATAGTCCGGTGCATAGTCCTAAGCCATCAGCTAAGGTTTTTTCCCAGGCCGCTTTTGCTTTGCTAGCTCGGTTGGCTTCCATTTTTAATAGGGCATCTTTCATATCACTCATAATTGTTGTTTCTTTAATGTATTATCGACTCGTGGTCGTATTAATCTTGCATATTCTTGCCGTACTTCAGCAAATCGGTGACCGAAGCCCAAACATAATCAAGCATTTCATGATATTCGTCATCGTTGTCAAACTCAAGATGGCTGGTTTGCCATAGTATTGATTCAGATAACTCGCTATCTACTTGACCCCAGATGGATTCTATTAGCGGTTCGTATTCTTCTTTGTTAATCATAGTTGTTATTTTTAGTAGCACGGTGAGAATCGAACTCACAGAGACATTTCTTTCATGCCTAAACCATTCGTGCTTGTTACATTTATATTATCGACGGCTGGTCGTATTAATCTTGCAAGTAGTATTTGCTTTTTAGTGGCCGTTGATACTTTGGTGGTGCAGCATTATTGAAGATAGTGATTGCTTCTTCGCTGTGCCCGAGTGCTTCGAGTATATAGTAGATTCTCTTTTGGTTGTTAATGCCCCATAGCCATTTAGAATGGTCATCGGAGTATTGAAAGTAAAAATCGTGCTTGTTCACAGCGTCTTGTAGCGTTTCTAAGCTAGCTTCATAGTGTTGCATATGTATTTGTATTAAAGTTTAGTGTCGAGGCCGTTATCGTGAACGACCTTTATTAATTTGTCGGTTGAATGGTACAATTCAAAGTATGCGTCGAACATCATCTTGATGAAGAGTCTATCTTGCTGGCGTAAGTTTTCGAGCATTTGCATGTCCATAAAGTAAGCCCACGCTTCTTCAACGCGTTTGTCGTACTTAGGGTCTTGACTATCTAACATGGCCATTTGTTTATGGTGATGTTGTCAAACTTGTCCGCTAAACGGTTGTAAAGACTTGCACTCATATTACTAGGTACACAATTCTTCTTCTCGAAGGCTACTAGCAAATCCATTAGCTTAGTGATTTGATTAGGGTAGGTTTCGCACGTGTTACTAGTGTACTCATAAAACACTTCGTGGTGATACTTGTACATACGTCCGCCATTCTCATAAAACAATTCGCGGTCTACAGAGTGCTTAGTAGTTGTAGGGACACGTCTGTTAATTTGCCACATAATAACTTTACCTGGATTTTTGTCTTCAACTACTTTGTTGTAACGAGCTAGAGTTTTTACTTTGTACTCGTGACGACGGAAGTTGTTCATTGACGCTGATACTCGTACATATCCGGTTTCGGGATACACGGCGGCAAGTCGGCCGTCAGCTAGTTGAAAATGTAGGTTGCCCTTAGGCGTAATGTGATATAGTTTCATAATTTAATCTTTTAATTCGTTAATTGCGTCGCCACCCCATCCGATAGCGTATTCACGTGCTTGCTCTAAGCTCTCGGCTTCAACGGTGAAATAGTCGCCGTGCTCGATACATAAATAGGTTTTCATAGTTGTATTGTTTCTTGTTCATTAGTATTATCGGCATGCTCTCGTGTTTGTTTTGCAATATCGAGATGTCTTTCCATTTGTTCTTTGACGGCATCGCTTATGAAGGGTCTTAAACCCGTTGCGACATAGAGTAGTCTTAACTCTTCGGTCGTCAGCATTAGTGCATGAGTCATTAGCGTAGTGCAACTTCAACCCAACCCTTCTCAGAGTGTTCGCGGTTCCAATCGCCACCAATCTCTTGGCGTAAATCGCTTTCTAATTCTAACGCTGCTTTCCATAGCTTCTCCTCCGGCACTTCGTCGTGCTCTTCGTCGTAGCATACTCTGCCTCGACATTCATACATATCGTTGTCTTTGTCAAACGTGAAGACGAATGTTTCGCCTTGTACTCTAATACTTCTTTTCATAATTTATTCGTCAATTAGCATATCACTAACTTTACTGCAATCCAAGAAAATCTCTTGACGCCTATCTAAAGGTAAGTCGTCGTAGCTCGTCTGGAATCTCTCTATCGAGACCTCGTACATTAAGTTAATTTGATACTTGTTCATAATTCTTGTTTCGTTACATTGTTATTATCGGCCACTACTCGTGTTGGTTTAGCACATAACCCAATCTTTGTGGTATTTAATCCATTCCCTACTCTGAGAGGTAAGTACCGACTCTAATAAGTCGAGAGTTAAATCCGCATAAGTCTCGTCATTCTCGAGGTCACAATTTACACTCACCCATATGTGAATGGACTTGCGAAGAACTTGGACAAACTCGGGGTCGCCAGTTAAAGCGTAAAGAGCGGACTCGATTTTAAAATGCTCGATAGTTTCCGGGTCCCAATAGAATTTTGACATAGTGTAGTTATTTATTTGTTACATTTATATTATCGAAACTAGTTCGTATTGGTTTTGCAAAAGTAGTAGTATTATTTGTAGGAAAAAAGAGTGGACTAGGTATAGTGCAGTATGTCAGTGTGTCATACGACAAATTGTCAGTACCAAAAGTGTGACGTTAGGTAGTTATATAATATAGTAACTAGCTATTGTCCTAGTATTAAACACCTAGTAGGGCGGAGTATACTCTTCCGATGTTCACCACACCAGGCCCTGTATTCTCGCTAGAGTTTAAGAATTAAACACTCCTACTCCAAGCTAAGGTGTCGATCACCTCTTGTTCATCTCGATGCGCACACCAATATTCTTTCCCATATATTTCTAGGGAGATGTCATTTAATGTGTCATAAGATTCAAAGATTGCTTTTTCATGGAAATTCATATAGTTGTTATTTTAAGTTCATTATTATTATCGAAGGTTAGTCGTATCTATTTAGTAAGAGTTCTGAATAGGTACGTGATCTGCTGGTCAGGTTGCTTTATAGTGAGCGTGCTGTCAGTCATATCAATGACGGTACTGAAGTCGATACCCTCGTTCATAGTCATCGTATCGCTGTCCAGATCAAACTGTTCCCAGAAGAATATGCTATCACGAGTTACTTCGATGTTAGTGGTCCAGAACGCGTCTGATGACCAGACATCAACTGCTGTGTCACTCTCAGCTATAACGTGATGAACTCTGTAAAGTTCTGAGTTTGATGCGCAAGATGCGGTTAGCATACCTGCAAGTAGAATTAGTTTTTTCATATCTTTTGTTTATTATATTATCAGTTAGTAGTCGTATTAGACTGGTGAGTTATCCGTGCAGAACGCACTTAGGGATTCAACCAGCGCAGTCTCAGTTGCGATTTCTTCAGCAGTATACGTTGGTGTGAAGATGATCGCATCAACAACTTCAGTGATCGCTGAGGTACCTCTCAGTACACTCGGGTAGTTAGTCGACTGCGACCAGTAACCGCGCTTGATCCAGCATGGCATGATGCTCAGCTTAGGACTCATAATCTTAAGCGCTTCATCGTGGTTGTAAGTAACCACTTGGCCTTTGTTATTTGTAAACGTGATAATCTGATTGCGACCTAACCAGTTGGCGCGGACTACAAAATTCTTGCGAGTGATCGGTGGAAAGATCTGTGCTTTCTGTTCGTTACTCATTTCGGCAATAGCTTTAGCTATCATTTCATTCTTATTCATATGCTATTATTTATATATGTTATCGCAGGTAGCCCGTATTGTTCCCGCAGCTCGGCTATCATCTGTTCAGTAATCATGAGTGAAGATCGATTAAGAAGTCAATGCGTTCTTGCACTTGAGCTCTTGTTAACTTGCCACTCATCTGAGCAAGTATGATTGTTGAGAAGTCAATCTCACGGCCGTTAGGCATTGTTAAAGTATATTGCATACGTTTATTATTTAGATTCATTATTATTATCGAACTCTCGTCGTGTCTATTCTACACAAGCAACTCCGACTGCTGTTGCCATGCAACCTAATACTAGGACCACTAAGTAGTCTTGATTGTTCGTTGCTGTTAGTCCAGCTGCACCGAAGATCGCCAGTAGAGATCCGAGTAGCATTGTCATTCTGTTTGCAAACTTCTGCTTGCGTTTTCTTAGTTGTAAGTAAGTCATATTCTTAGTTTCTTTATTCATTTATATTATCGAAGTAGTGTCGTATTAATCCTTCGAATTCCAGTAGTCTAATTCAATCTCAGCTAAGTTTTCTTGCAACTCGATTTGCTGGTAGAGATATGCAAAGATCGCTGTCTTGTTGATCTTGCTGTTGCTGAGGTCTGTGCCAGCTACGATTAAGTAGAGGTCGTTGAGCATCTCGATTGTTGTGTCATGTGTTGAAGTCATAGTTAATATCTTTTGATTACATATATAATATCGAAGTACCGTCGTGTTAGGTTTGTAGAGTGATGACCGTGAACGTAACCGTAACCACATGAACGCATGTAACGTAACCGTAACCAGGAGACCATGACCATACAACAGGAAACAGAACCAGAACGTAAAACGTAAACGTAAAACACAGACGTAGAACGCAGTACCCCAGTGGAAAGGCGATTGTACAAACGTAAAACGTAAACGTGGAACGGGGCTGGCCAAAGCAAAACCGTTTTCCCAAACCAGGTAACCGTATACATATAGTATTGTTACCCTCAACCCCTATTTTTATCACAAATTTTTTTAACAGGGTGCAATTTTAAAAAATTTTTCCTATCGGAAATCACTCAGTGTGACGTTAGCCCTTTATATAATATAGTAGCAATCTATTGTCACGTTCTTAGCTTGTTAGGATAGCGTGTAATCATACACGTATGACTATAACGAACAAATATACATATTATGCGCACTAAAGGAATAGGACCACAGGGACTAGGTTTAAAGGGCAATAACGGCTATAGTATTGGTTCGCCTGCAAAGCTGAAAGATGCGTGCTATAAAAAGGTGAAAGCATCGTATAAGGTATTCCCTTCAGCATATGCGAGTGGTGCTATCGCTAAGTGTAGAAAAAACAAGTAGCATGTATACACAACGTAACTCACCTTTTAAGAAAGTCAGAAAGACTAAAGAAGGTCTAGCTCTTAAACGATGGTTTAAAGAAGACTGGAAAACACCTAAAGGTAAAGAAGATTACGAAGGTGGTGAGAATACGTTTAGACCAACAAAGAAAGTATCTGAAGATACACCTGCAACATGGAATGAATTGACACCTGCTGAGAAGGCTAGAGGTCAAAAAGAAAAGAATACCAAGGGTAGGGTTAGTAGATATAAAAAATAATGGCACAAAGACTATCAGCAACCGCACGCCGCGCTAAAGCGTCGAGAGATAAAGCTTACGCGATGTCTCCGGCTAGGAAAGCTAAGAAGGCACATGCACAGAGAGAAGCTCGTGCAAACCCTGAAGCTGCTGCTGGTAAAGATTATGATCATAAAGATAAGCGTTGGGAATCCCCCGCTCAGAACCGCAGCAACGATGGTGAAGGCACCAAGAAAGAAAGCGGTAACAACTACAAAATATAAAACCTCATGGCTAGAATTAGTTCCTATCCAGTAGATCAAAACATAGTAGGCCAAGATAAGCTACTGGGGACTGATAATGCTGGGTTAATAACAAAGAATTATACCTTAGACGGCATATCTAGCTGGATGAATGAATCCGGTAGTGTTGCTATTGCGGGACAAAGCAACTATTCTTTTGATGTACCCAACGCAACCGTTGGTACTATTAGTGGAGTAGCCCCAAATACACCGTTTGCTAATATATCGTCGCTTAGATTTAGTAAAACATCTGCGGCGGGTGCGGATGTTATTGCTTTTTTAAGCACGTTGGTTGGTAAAACAACACTTTTAGCTAGGTTAGACAATTTGAACAACTTTGGCGTGTACAATCTACTATCTTTAGCGGTTGATCCTAGTGATGCGGACTTTTATAACGCTACTTTCTCTACCCAAGCGGCAAACGGCAACATAACGGCTGGTAAATACTACGGCTTTGCAGCATTCCCTAGCTTAGATGCAGGGGATAAGAATTTTACCTTTATTGCACCTACTCCTGCAGTTGCGGTTTGGAATGTTACACACAATTTAGGTAAATTTCCTTCGGTGTCTATAGCTACATCTGCTGGTGACATTGTATATGCTGATATAGATTATATAGACTCAGATTCACTAACTATTACCTTTTCTGGCGCTACCGGTGGGAAAGCTTACATGAACTAACAAAACTAAAACATGGATTTTTTAAACAACATTAACCTTAGTAACAATGAATTGCGGAATGCTGCTATTCAAAATTTAAATGCCGCGCCGTCTGGCCCTGTCGCTGGTCAAATTTACTTTGACACCCTATTATTGCAATTAAGACTATACAACGGTACCGGGTGGGTCAGCGTTCAAGGTGATATTACATCGGTAACTTCGGCCACTACAGGTCAACTAACGATAGCTAATTCCACTGGACCGGATCCTGCGTTAAGCATTGTTACTGGTACAATCGCCGATGGTGCCACCAATCTTGTTACATCGGATGTTATA